>Ga0207870_100015_pt1 | contig 291186 bp, 272 predicted proteins | sample CeladaPassage60B_FD_187477 | JGI IMG/M metagenome (GOLD analysis project Ga0207870, IMG submission 187477) | Cellulose-adapted microbial communities from the Joint BioEnergy Institute, USA - Passage3 60B (SPAdes) (version 2) | ecosystem: Engineered > Bioreactor > Continuous culture >...
AACTACCTTGCCAAGGTTGTCGAAGGAGTAAAGTTCAGGGACGGAGTGGAAGTCAATGACAAACGCGAAACCGACGAAAGCAGGAACGCCGCCTGATCAGGTCATACACCAGATTTGACTATAGCTCCTTGCGCAGTGGATGGAGCGTTTTTACACCACCAACTTGCGGTATGACCAAGACAGCAGCGGCACTGCTGTGTCGCTTCCCAACACGCAGTGCCGTCAAGATCTGGCCGACTACTATACCTTTTCCTTTTCGGGCAACCCCACCGCAACCACCTTTACGCTCCAGGCGGTGCCGCAGGGGGCGCAGGCAAGTGATTCGTGCGGCACGCTGACGCTCAACCAAGCTGGGGTGCGTTCTCCCACCACTGCGGGGTGTTGGAGCCGATGAAAAAACGAGCCGGTGTGTGAAACGCCTCGCGGGCGGTCGTTTCGACCGCCCGCGGGAAAGCGAAGCGTTGGGTTGAGCTGCCCGCTTTAGCCGCACGCCCCCACCGCGCCGCACGCGGTGCAGAAGTCGCAGCCGTCTTTGCGGATCATCGTCTGGTTGCCGCATTCGGGGCAGCGTTTGCCCTGCATCAACTGCGGTTCGTCGTCGCGGTGCGGCTGTTGCATCAAACCCATCTCTTGCACCGGGTAGCCACGCTCGTCGAGAATGCCCAGCATCGCATAGCGGTGGATGATGAGTTGTGCAACATACGAGACGGTGCTCGGATAGTTCGTCTGCCGCCGCTCGCCCGGCACGAACGCGATGAAGTCGCCGAGCGGTTCGGGGTAGTTGAGCAGTTTGCGCAGCTTCATCCCGATCCACGCCGGGTCGATCACCCGCATGTCGAGTGACAGAATACGGGTGAGCCCATCGAGCGCGCGCGGATAGTTGCCGGCGAGCCAGACGGCGTAGGGGCGGGTGACGGTGCCGTTGCCGTCGGGCGCTGGCAGGGTGATTTCTTTGAGGCCGAGCACGAAGTCGTCACCGGTGGTGGGGTTTTGTACGTCGACGGTCCAGGAGAGCGTCCCGTCGGCACCGGTGCGTGGCTCATGGCGCGAAAAGAGGCAATCGACTACTGGCGTGTGGCTGCCGAAAAGTCCTTCACCGGCGTCGAGGTCGGCAAACGCGCCCAGACGCTCACAGCGGTAGCGGATCACTTCGGCAAACGCCGCGACGACGCTTGGGAAGCGCCGCAGTTCACCGTTTGGCGGAAAGCGCATTTCGAAGCTTTTGTCGCTCGCGATCGTCGCCAGGGTGTCGAGTTTCATCTTGAGCCAGGCGCGGTCGTTTGCGCGCATGTCCATCGAGAGCGTTTTCGCAACTGCGCCCAGACCGCGCGGCTGGTTCGCGCCATTGACCCACACTTCGAACGGGAACGCCCCTTGTTCTTGCTCGATGTGGCCGACGAAGAGCGCGAACTCCCCTTCCGGAGTGTTGAGCATGTAGCACCACGCTGGGTTGCCGTCGGGAAGCTCCGGACGGCCCGGCCAGCGCAGGCTCGCGAGCACGGGCGCGGGAAGTTTCGCGAGCGAAAGCCTCCGGTTGGCGTCGGCAAACGCGATCGCTTCGGCGTTCGCGGTGGCTTCGGTTTGGGTTTCGGGCTTCTTCTGCTCGACCGAAAGCACCGCTCCCAGCACCGAGTTGGGGCGATAGGTCGCCAACCCTTTCAGGCCCGACTGCCACGCCACCAGATAGAGGTCTTGGAAATCCTCGTACGGGTAGTCTTCGGGGACGTTCACCGTCTTCGAAATCGAGGTGTCGATGAAGGGTGCTACTGCTGCGACCATCGCGGCGTGGTCTTTTGCGGAGATTTCGAGCGCGGAGCGGAAGTATTCCGGCAGGTTGTTGACGTCACCCCCCAGGTGCTTGTAGAGGCGCCACGCGTGGTCTTCCACCGGATACTCTTTGAAGGTGCCGTCCGGTTGCCGTTTGCGCCGCGTGTAGGTGTAGGAGAAGGGCGGTTCGATCCCGTTGCTGGCGTTGTCGGCAAACGCAAGCGAAATCGTGCCGGTGGGGGCAATCGACAGCAGATGTGAGTTGCGGATGCCGTGTTTGCGGATCTCCGCTTTGATCGCTTCGGGTAGCCGCGAGGCGAAATTGCCGCCAGTGAGGTAGAGATCGGGGTTGAAGAGCGGAAACGCCCCGCGCTCTTTCGCAAGCTCCACGCTTGCGAGATAAGCGGCGTCGCGCATCCGTTCGGCAATGTTGGCTGCCATTTGCCGCGCTTCTTCGCTGTCGTACTTGAGCCGCAGCATGATGAGCGCGTCCCCAAGCCCGGTAAATCCGAGCCCAACGCGGCGTTTGCTCATCGCTTCGCGGTGCTGTTCCGGTAATGGCCAGTGGGTGACGTCCAAGACGTTGTCGAGCATGCGAATCGCAACGCCAACCACCTCTTCGAACGCGGCGAAGTCGAAACGCGCCTTTTCGGTGAAGGGATCGCGCACGAAAAGGGTGAGGTTGATCGACCCGAGGTCGCAGCACCCATAAGGGGGAAGGGGTTGTTCGGCGCAGTTATGGACGTAGAGCCCGTTGGCGTCAAAGGCATGGACATCGGCGACTGTGACATCGAAGACTGGTTCGACACCCGAATCGGTGATCGATTCGACCGTGGCGACGAATCGTTCGCGATTCGGAGTCCTTTGGTAGGAGGCGAGCAGTTGGGTGAGTTTTTTTTGCTTGTTCGTGTCGGCAAAACCAATTTTTTCGGCAAAAAGGAGCAAGTTGTCGCCGCTGATGACCAGCTCGTGCACCGCCCGCTGCGAATAGGGCTGCCGTCCACCCCGTCCGTCGGGAAGCAGCGTTTCCCCCTCAGGGCGACGGTGGCGGTAGATGACGCTCAGAATGCCAAGGCGAAGGAGCATCCGCTGCACAGCCTCCAACACCGTTTCGTCCGCCTGGGTGAGACGAACCGAAATGCCTTTCTCATGGTTTCCTTGAACGGAACCATCGGCATCGAAAAGTCCCCGCAGGAATCCGCAGACAAAAGCCGAAGAAGCCTTTTCCATCTTCGGTGTCACGGTTTTGCGGTTTGGCGTGAGGCCATAGGAAAAGGCAAGATCCCGCAATGCCGTCGAGGCCAAACGGCGCTCACCCCTTCCCTGGATGGGGCGTTGCCAACCGCCAAAATCCCGTCGATGAGGAAGTGCGGCGATCGCTTCCGTCACCGCGTCCATGATGCCCTGGGCGCTAGGGTAAGACCGAATCGATTCGCCACCGACGACTTTGAATTCTGGGGCCCAAACCGAAAGGATCGCTTTTTCCGTGTTCAGGTGACCATCCCCGATCAGCAAACCGAGCAAATATCCTTCTTCGTTCGTGCCTTCTCCGTCCCAGCCCTCCAGCGCGCGATGGTTGTGCAGCACGATTTCGTCGCCGGCTTGCAAAGTTCCAGCTGGGACCCATTCGCTGTAAAGGGTATGGCGCGTGCGCTTGGTTACTTTGCGTACGGGGTGATCGGCGGTGAGTTTCAGAAAAAAGCCCTCCTTGGTCTGGAGGCGCAACACCGGTTTGGTGCCGGTGGCAAAGAAACCAGCCGATTCGGTGGGGTAGGGTTTGCCATCGACAACGGCATAGAACGGAGTGCCGATCAGTTCGCCGACTTGTCGGGGGCCCTCCGTCGTCATGACCCAGGTATCTGCGGTGACACAGGGGTTGGTCGCTTCGATCCGCTCACAGTAGTAGAGGTTGTTGTCGGCGTTCATCCGGTCGATGAAGAGCACCCCCGGTTCAGCGTGGTCGTAGGTGGAGCGCATGATCTGATCCCACAGGTCACGCGCGCGCACTTTGCGATAGACCCACAGCCCATCTTCTCGTTGGTACGCGCCCTGGGCCAGGTACTCCTCACCGGGCTCCGCCTTATGGACGAGCTCCACTTCGCGGTCTTCGACGACGGCGCGCATGAAGTCGTCGGTGACACCCACGGAGATGTTGAAATTGGTGAGGTCGCCGTGGTCTTTGGCGTGGATGAACTCTTCGATGTCGGGGTGGTCACAGCGCAGCACCCCCATCTGCGCGCCGCGCCGGGCGCCTGCCGATTCCACCGTTTCACACGAGCGGTCGAAGACGCGCATGTACGAGACGGGGCCAGAAGCGTTCGATTGCGTTCCTTTGACACGCGCGCCCCGTGGGCGGATGCGGGAAAAATCGTACCCGACGCCGCCGCCTCGGCGCATCGTCTCTGCGGCTTGGGCGAGCGCGGTGTAAATTCCAGGGTAGCCGTCTTCGACTTCGGTGACCGAATCGCCCACCGGTTGCACGAAGCAGTTGATGAGCGTGGCTTGTAGTTTCGTACCCGCGGCGCTGTTGATGCGGCCAGCCGGGATGAAGCCGTTTTCTTGGGCCCAGAGGAAGCGCGCTTCCCATTGCTTACGGGTCTTCTCTTTTTCGACGCTCGCCAGCGCCCGCGCCACCCGACGGCGGACGTCTTCGATCGACCGTTCGCCGTCTTTCGCATATTTTTCCAACAGAACTTCCAGCGAAATCTCTTGCGGGGGAAGATTGGCAACGGTGGGTTGCTTCGTGGTGCGGGTAGACATGGTGGTTTGCTCCAAGGACAATCGGATACGTTCGGACAGTGAACCAGTCTAGCGTCGAAGCGCGAGACTGTCAACTCAAAAACGCTAGGGATAGTGATTTGGCTGTAATATAAGCGCTATATATGGAATCGCGTGTGAAGACGAAAAAACCTGTCACGATAATGAGTTGGAACGTACAATGGGGTCGGGGTGCCGATTGTCGGGTCGATTGGCATCGGATCATTGCGGAAATACGCCGCATTGCGCCCGATATCGTCGTCCTGCAGGAGGTGGCACAGCACTACCCGGAGTTACCCGACAACGACGATGCCGACCAGGTGGCGATTCTGGCTGCCGACCTCCCAGAATACGTAGCGTGTTACGCTCCGGGTATCGACACCGCACGCAGCGACGGGCGGCGCAAACGCTTCGGCAATTGGCTGGGAAGCCGCCATACGATTCGGGCATGGCGGTCGGTTGCGCTCCCGGCGCCTCCGGCCACCACAGCAAAATGGTTGCCGCGTACCGCGGTGGTCGCGGAAGTCGCGATCGCGGGGCGGATGCTCACGGTGGTGGGAACCCACCTCGAATATTACTGTGCGCGACAGCGGATGGCACAAGTCGAAGCCCTGAAACGTATGGTCGTGGAATCGGTGCCCAGCGGGGAGGCGCAGACCGGCGACGCTCAGGCAGGAGGGAGCCGAAAGGGGATTGTGCCGCCCGCCGTACTCGTCGGGGACTTGAATTTTTCGCCACAATCCCCAGAATATCGCGCGTTGGCAGCTGGAAACCGCTGGGTCGACGCGTGGTCGGTCGCGCACCCCGGCAAGCCCCATGCGCATACGGTGGGTTTGCACGGCGCACCGTGGCCGGACCACCCGTACTGTTGCGATTACGCGTGGGTGACGCCCGATTTGGTGGCACAGGTGGTAGCGGTTGAGGTATGCACGGAGACTACTGCAAGTGACCATCAGCCGGTGGTTTTGACCCTTTCCTGGCCGGAGTAACACCGATGAGCAAAGCGTTCGTCAAAGAGTCGGACGAAGCGGAGGATCTCGAACTGCCGGAGGTGGCCGCAGTGGCCGGTTTCAAGAACTATATGACACCGGCAGGTTATCGGGCGTTGCGCGATGAGTTCGAGCATCTGGTGAAAGTCGAGCGACCGCGCCTCGTGGAGGTGATCGCGTGGGCCGCAGGCAACGGCGACCGCTCCGAAAATGGCGATTACATTTACGGCAAACGGCGCTTGCGTGAGATCGATCGCCGCATACGCTATCTCACGAAACGGTTGGAAAGCGCCGAAGTGGTCGATCCGGCGGCGCGGGAAGCCACCGACCGCGTCTATTTCGGCGCGACGGTGACGGTTTATGACGTCCAAACCGAGACGGAAGAGACCTGGCAGATCGTTGGTGTGGACGAAGCCAACCCGAGTGAAGGGAAGATCAGCTGGATTTCTCCGCTTGCCAAAGCGCTTTTGAAGCGCGAAGTGGGTGACGAGGTTCGGGTTCCCGTTCCCGGTGGGGTGCGGGTGCTCGAGATCGTCGATGTGCAGTATCGGGTATGAATGAGTCGAACAAGGAGTGTTTGGTGATGAACGCGAACGAAACGGTGACGAGTCAGGCGCAACCCGCGGGTAAAACGCTCCCGTTTCAGGCCGAGGTGCAGGAACTGCTGCACCTGGTGGTCCATTCGCTCTATTCGAACCCCGAAATCTTTTTGCGCGAGCTGATTTCGAACGCCTCGGACGCGAATGACAAACTGCGGTTCGAAGCGGCAACGAACCCAGAGCTCTACGAAGGTTCGGGCGAGCTCAAGATTTGGGTCGATTATGACAAAGCCGCAGGAACGATCACCGTGCGCGACAACGGGATCGGGATGAGCGAAACCGAGGTGATCGAAAACCTGGGGACGATCGCCCGCTCCGGGACGAAAGCGTTTTTCCGCAATCTCTCGGGGGATGCGCAGAAAGATTCGCTGCTGATCGGGCAGTTTGGCGTTGGGTTCTATTCTGCGTTCATCGTTGCCGATTCGGTTACGGTGCGCACCCGTAAAGCGGGCTTGCCGCCAGAAAGCGGCGTCGAGTGGCGCTGTACGCTGAGCGGCGATGAGGCGTCGGCGTACACGGTGGCGCCGCTTACGCGTGCCGAGCGCGGTACCGAAGTGATCCTCCATCTGAAGGAGGAGGCGCGTGATTTCCTTTCCCGCTGGCGGCTCACTGAGCTGATTCACAAATATTCGGAGCACATCCTCTGGCCGATCTTGATGCCGAAAGAGGAGTGGGACAAGGAGAAGGGCGAATACCGTCGAACCGGCGAATGGGAGCAGGTGAACCAGGGAACGGCGCTCTGGGCACGCGCAAAGAGTGAGATCACCGACGAAGAGTATCGTAACTTCTACCGCCACGTGGCACACGACTTCGACGAGCCGCTCGCGTGGCTCCATGCCAAAGTGGAGGGGAAACACGAATATACGCTCCTACTGTACCTGCCGAAACACGCGCCGTTCGATCTCTGGGACCCGAAACCGAGTCATGGCGTGAAGCTCTACGTCAAGCGCGTGTTCATCATGGAGGACGCGGAGCGGCTCTTGCCGCACTATTTGCGCTTCGTGCGCGGGGTGGTCGATGCTGCGGATCTGCCGCTCAACGTGTCGCGGGAAATGCTGCAAGAGGCCAAAGCGCTCGACGCGATTCGCGGCGGGATCACCAAGCGGGTGTTGGGCTTGCTGGAGCAGCTGGCGAAGAACGAACCGGAGAAATATGCCACCTTCTGGAAAACGTTCGGACGTGTCCTCAAAGAAGGGATTGGTGAGGACCACGCCAACCGCGAGAAAATCGCCGCGCTGTTGCGGTTCGTCTCCACGGCAAGTGAAGGGGACGAGCCGACCGTCTCTCTCGACGATTATCTGGCGCGGATGAAGGAGGGGCAGACGAAGATCTACTACCTCACCGCCGATTCGCTCGCGGCGGCGCGTCATAGCCCCCACCTTGAGCTCTTCAAGAAGAAAGGGATCGAGGTGCTGCTCCTTACCGACCGGATCGACGAGTGGTGGACGGGTTACCTCACCGAATACCAAGGCAAGCCCTTGGTGAGCGTCACGCGGGGCGCGGACGAAATCGAAGCGCTCGATGACGCGGAAAAAACCGCGGTGGAGAGCGCTGCGAAGACGCACGACGCGACGCTCAAGCGGCTGGAGGAGGCACTCAAAGGCAAAGTGAAGGCGGTGCGCCCTTCGGCACGGCTGACCGAATCTCCTGCGTGCCTGGTGGTCGAGGAAGGGGGTATGACGCTTCACTTGAAGCGCATCCTGGAAGCGGCCGGGCAGAAAGCGCCCGCGGTCGAACCGGTGCTCGAAGTCAATGTCGACCATCCCCTTTTTGCGCGGGCAGCCAGCAGCGAAGGGGATGCGTTCGCCGAATGGGCACAACTGCTCTATGAAGAGGCGCTCTTGGCCGAAGGCGGCGCGCTCGAAGATCCCGCCGGCTTCGTCAAGCGCGTCAACCGGCTGTTGGTGGGATAACGCCAAACCGGCCGCGGGTACGCGTTTGCGTTCAACGCTGCGCGGCCGGCAATCGGCGCAACGGAGCAATCACGATTATCCGCCGCGGAGCTTACGCATCCGCTCCGCGGGGGTGATGATATCGGTGAGGCGAATCCCGAATTTTTCGTTGACGACTACGACTTCACCCTGCGCGATCAACGTGCCATTGACGAGCACGTCCATCGGCTCACCCGCCAGGCCGTCGAGCTCGATCACCGAGCCGTGCGCCAACTGCAGGAGGTTGCGAATCGGCATTTTGGTGCGGCCCAGTTCGACGGTGATCTGGACCGGGATGTCCATGATCATCTGAAAATCGGAAAGGTTTTCGACTTTCTGGTTCGGGCCGCCGAAATCGGGGAAGAGCTCTTTTGCGGGTTTCGCGGCATAAGGGCTTTCTTCGGCAGATGCACCGCCTTCCTGTTCGGCAAGCGCGGCAGCCCATTCGTCGGCAAGCGCCGCCTCATCGACGCCGCCTTCGCCGTTTTCACCTTCTGAAACCGCTTCTTGTGCAGCCTGTTCTTGCATCGCCGCTTCCCAATCGTCCGGCGTGACCTCTTCTTCGCCTGCCGCCGTCTCTTTTTCCGGCTCTTGTGGGGTTTCGTTCTCATCGACCATGGTTCTTACTCCTCGGTGCTTTCGGCGGTCTCGTCCACTTCTTGCGGTGCGCCGTTTGGCGGATCGTCCGGCGGCTCCTCTTCCGCGACGAAGTGGTGGATTTTCACCGCATAGTGTTTGTTCCGCGTTCCGTAATGGCCACGGATCACCGGAACACCATCGCTGTAGACCGTTACCAGTTCTGGGATTTCGATCGGGATCACGTCACCGACACGCAAGTCGACCAGATCGCCGAGCGTCAGTCGTCCGTGCCCCAGCACCGCATTGAGCGTCACTTCGGCTTCGACGAGCCGCCGCGCGAGGTTCCGCGTCCAACGCGAGTCGTGCGTCATCTGGTCGCTTTGCATCGTCGAGTAGAGGAGATCGCGCACCGGTTCCAGCATCGAATAGGGCCAGCAGATGTGAAGATTGGCCTGGCCGACGCCCAGATCGAGCACGAACTGCGACGCGACGACGATTTCCGACGGCGTGGCGATGCTGGCAAATTGCGGGTTCATCTCGGAGCGGACGTAGCCGAGTTCGATTTTATAGACCGGCGCCCATGCCCGCTGATAGTCTTCGAAGATGACGTTGAGGAGCCCAAGGATGATGCGTTGTTCGGTGGGGCTGAAATCTCGGCCTTCGATGCGGGTATGGAAGCGGCCGTCACCGCCGAAGAGGATATCGACGATGAGGAAGATCAGGTTGGGTTCCATCACGATCAAACCGTTGCCACGAAACGGTTTGGCTTGAACGAGGTTGAGGTTGGTGGGGATCACCAGATTGCGCAGGAATTCGCCATATTTTTGGACGTGAAGAGCGCCGACCGAAACCTCGATGTTGCGGCGAACGAAGTTGAAGAGACCGACCCGAAGGTAGCGGGCGAACCGTTCGTTGATGAGCTCCATCGTGGGCATGCGCCCACGAACGATCCGCTCCTGGGTGGCGAGGTTGTAGGGGCGAATCCCCCCTTCTTCCTCTTCGGTGGGGGTTTCCGGCTCATCCTCCTCGCCGGTCACGCCCCGCAGGAGCGCGTCGACCTCTTCTTGCGAGAGAAATTCGGAGGAACTGTCCACGAAACCCCCCTGTGGTGTTACTGGATGATGAACGAGCGGAAGAGCACCGCCTGAACTGGGCCGCTGGGGCCCAGTTGCTGCATGTCACGCGGGCGCGGTGGGTAGCCCAGCACTTCGTTGATCGTGTCGCGGATGTCCATCGCCAACTCTTCACGCCCTTTCGGCGTGGCGAGTTCGGAAGGCAGTTTGCTGGAAAGGAGCAGATTGACGCGGTGGAGAATCTCCGGCATGAACTGCTTGATCGCCGCGTCGAATTGTTGGTCGGCGATGCGTAGCACGATCGCGACTTGGAGGTAGCGTTCCCCTTCGCCAGGGGCCAAATTGACGACGATCGGGTCGAGTGCGACGAAAACGGGCGGTTTTCCGGGGTCGACGACGACGGGCGGTGGTGTGGCAGGGGTGTGCTGTTCGGCAGCCGGTTGCGCGTGCTCGGCCGCTGCGGCCTCGTCACCGTGGCCGTCACCCCCCTTCTTTTTGAGCAGCAGGAAAGCCATGAACCCCATGCCCGCGAGCAACAGGATGATCAAGACGATCAGCAAAATGATGACGAGCTTGCCTTTGCCCGATTTCGCCGGAGCCGCTTCTTGGCCATTTTCCTCTTTGGGTGCCTCTTTCGCCATGGGTTGCTCTCCTTTCGTCAGAGACCATCATAACCGAATTATCGCGCACCCGACGGAAAAAAAGCGCCCGAAAAGCGGCGTAATCACGCCCATGCGTCCAATGCGTTGTGACCCGCACGAACGGTGGGCGAGCGCAACGGCGGACGGGACGATTCCGGTTCTGCTGTGAGCGCCGACGTGCTCAGTGCGGATTCGCTTGGCCAGTCGCTATGCGCATGTTGCGGGTTTCCCCACGGCGTCGAGCCGCCGTGATCGGTGCCGTTACTGGAAACGCTCGATTGACCAAGCTGAATGCCGGATTGTTGCAAGAGTTCCCGCAGCCGCGGCAGAGCCTGGTCGAGGGCATCCCGCGCTGCCTGGGTCGCGGCGACGAAGTGGGCGGTGAGGTGGTCTTGGTTGAGCTGCAACGACACTTCCAGTCGACCCAAATGGGGCGGGTTGAGCTGCAGTTCGACTTTATGTACCGCTTGTCCAGCGTGCCAGACGAGGCGCTCTGCGGTTTCCATCGCCCATTGGGCGGGTTGGCTTAATGGGGTGCGAATTGTTTCGAACGCGGCGCGAGGCGCCGTCGAAGCACCGGGGGGCGCGAATGGGGTTTCAGCGAATCGACCATCCGAGCGCGCTAGGGGGTCCGCACTCCCTGAGGTTCGCGCAAGGGATTTTTCCAGTCCCAGTTTCTCTTCGATGAGGGACCGCAGTGCGTCGTGCGGGTCAGCGGCGGGGTGCGCATCGTTCGGCAACAGTGGCGCCGTCAGCTTTTCAATGCGCATATTCGGGCTGTCAGCGGGTTTCAGAAGTGCCGAAAGCGCTGTGGGGTGCGCACTATCTCTGTCGCTTTGCCGCCACTCCCGTAACAGGCGTTGCCACAGCGGGGTTTCGGCAATGCCCGAGGACAAGGTCGATGTAGGTGCGGTATCGAGGTCGAGGTTCGCGAGCCATTGCGCCAAACCAAGGGGCAGTGCGGGCACGTTACCAAGCACGGCAGCGCCTTTTCCAGGCAAGGCATTTTCTAGTAGCGCCGCAGCTTCATGCCACCCTTGAGAGGTTTCGTGCGCGCGCAGCAGGGTCAGGAACCGTTCGCGCAACGCACGGTCGTCGGCAAAAAGTTGCGCGAGGGTTTGGCGCAGGTGCGCCATTGCGGCGTTGTTTTCGTTGGATTCACTGGGCTGTACATCTTGTACCGCAAGCGCTGCATTTTGCTGTTCCAGCATCTGCTGGATCTGTTTCAGGAGCGGCACGCCTTGCACTTCTGTTTGCTCAGAAAGCGCGGAAAGCATCGCGGCAAGTTTCGCCGCGCTGTCGTTGCTCGCGGCAAAAAGTGTCGCGCTGGCTGTTGCCGGTGCGTCCGGTTCGGGAGGTTGGGTCGATCCCTGTTGCGCAGTGGATTTATGCTGCGCAGCAATCCAGGTGGCGAGCCATTGCGCAAGCGCTTGTGCAAGTTGCGTCGAATCCGGGTTTTCGGGATTCGACGCTTCTTCGGGTCCGCTCGGTTCGGCCCGGTGGGTGCCAGAGTTGGCGCTGTTTTCGGCGTTCGGGGTGGCGCTTGTGCGTTTCAAGAGTTGCGCAAAAACCGAAAGGACATTTTCCGGAGTGGCTTGGCCAACTCCGCTCGATGCCTCACCGGCAGCAGCGCGGTTTCCTGGACGCAAGTTCTGGATCACAGGGCTTGTGGTTGCAGCGATACTCATCGGTGGGTTCCTCCCTCGTCGTGCGTGCGAATCGCACGCAGGCTTGCCCATTCGTCGAGCAATTTTTGTGCCGACTTCTCTTCCTGCGCTTTTTCGGCGGCGGTTTGTCGTGCGAGCAATAGGTCGAACGCTTTGCGTTTGCCCATCGCCGCTTGCCATGCCGCGCGGGCCTGCTCCACTTCTTGCGCGGCGTGCGCTACTGCGTCTGTTTGCAAGTTGATCGCTTGGTCGAGCCGCGCCAGGAACTGGCGCAGGTTCTCGAGGAGCGCAAACGGGTCACCGCGCTCGAGCGCTGCCCGGTACTTATCGCGATATTCGTCACGGAACTGTTCGAGCGTCTGCAGCTTTCTTTGCGCTTCGGCGCACGCCTGGTTCGCGGCGCCGAACCGTTGCGCAGCACGGGTTTCCGCTTCTGCCAAAAGGTCGCGGAGCGTCGTGAGGGTTTGCCGTTGGGTCATGCCAACACGTCAGCCAGTTGTTGCACGGTGCTTTCGAACGTCGTGCGTTCCCGCATTCCTTGTTGCAGGAAGCGTGCCAGTGCCGGTTGTCGCGCGATCGCTTCGTCGAGTTCCGGATCGTTTCCTTTCTGGTACGCGCCCACCGAGAGGAGGTCACGCGCGTTGCGGTAGCGGGACCAAAGCCTTTTGAAGCGCGTCGCCAGTTTGAGTTGTTCGGGGGTGACCACTTGCGGCATCGTCCGTGAAATCGATTGGTCGATCGCAATGGCCGGATAGTGCCCTTCGTCGGCGAGCTCGCGGGAGAGCACGATGTGCCCGTCAAGGATGCCGCGCGCGGCGTCGGCTATCGGGTCTTGAAGGTCGTCGCCTTCGGTGAGAACCGTGTAGAACGCCGTGATCGCGCCTTCGCCTTCTCGCCCTTGGCCAGCGCGTTCCACCAGCGCAGGCAAGCGGGCGAAAACGGAAGCAGGATACCCTTTGGTCACTGGCGCTTCACCGATCGACAGCGCGATTTCGCGCTGTGCCATCGCGAAACGGGTGAGTGAGTCCATGATCAAGAGGACGCGCAGTCCCTGTTCGCGAAACGCCTCTGCGATGGTCGTGGCATAGGTCGCGCCTTGGATGCGCACGAGCGGATTGGCATCGGCAGGTGCGGCGACGACCACGGCGCGTGCCAGCCCTTCGGGTCCCAGGATGTCGTCGATGAATTCCCGCACCTCCCGACCGCGTTCGCCGATCAATCCGACCACGACGACGTCGGCGTCCGTGTACCGGGCCATCATCCCCAACAGGACCGATTTACCGACCCCCGTTCCGGCAAATAGGCCGATGCGTTGCCCAGAGCCGACGGTGAGCAATCCGTTGATCGCGCGGATACCGACGTCGATCGGTTGGGTGATCGGCTTGCGTTCGAGCGGGTTGATCGGGCGGGCGGCAAGGGAGCGGGGCACGACGTCGAGAAGCGGACCGCGGTTGTCGAGGGGGTGGCCGTTACCGTCGACGACCCTGCCCAAGAGCCCAGTGCCGACCGGAAGGTGCTTGGCGCGGTCGGTGCGACGGCGTTTGGGATGAAGGATGCGGTCGGTACGAAGTGGCAATGGGGGGGGATCGGCAACGGTGATTGCAGCTCCTGGCATCGCGCCGTAGAGGGGTTCGGTGGGCATGAGGTAGAGCGTCTCGTCACGAAAGCCGACCACTTCGGCTTCCGCGCTGGCTCCATCGGCCAGTGCCACGCGACAGGTGGCGCCAACCGGCAAGCGGATCCCCTCTGCTTCGAGGATGAGGCCGCTCACGCGGGTGAGCTTACCGGTTGGGGTAAGTGCCGACGTCGTTTTGACCTCTTCGGTCAAGGTCGCCAGCATCTGCGCAAGCGGCGCTGCAAGCTCAATCTTCACGTCTGTCATCGGAGGGTTCCCAGGTTGCTGCTGTGGGGTAGAGCCGCGACACGATTCGACGCCAACGGCTCGCGACCGTACCGTCGATAAGGAACGAATCGCCCTCTACGCAAACGGAGCCGTGGGCGAGTTCCGGATCCGGGACGAAACGGACCGCTTCGGGTGGGGTGAGGTTTTGGGTCACGAGCGCGTGGTCGTCGGGGTGCAGTTTCACGGTGACGGGGCGGCGTAATTCGGTTTCCAAAATCTGGCGCGTCACGGCAACGACCGTCTCGGGTTGGGTTTTGAGGGTTTCCATCACCACCGAACGGGCGATTTCGATCGCGAGCGCCGTGACCGGCTCGGCCAGTTGTTGCGGCAATTGTTGGGTGGCTTCCGAAAGTTGGGTAACGATTTTCTTAAGCGCATCGGTTTGCGCTTCCCACTGGGACGCCCATTCGGCGTATGCAGCGGCTTTTCCGGCTTCTTGCCCTTCGGCAAGGCCCGCCGCGTACCCTTCCTGGTGGCCCGCTTCGCGCCCTTCGTTTTCGCCTTGCACGAATCCAGCCGCACGTCCCTCTTCGAACCCCGCTTGGTAGCCTTCGCTTTTTCCTTGCGCGAAACCGGCGCGGTAGCCTTCTTCGAACCCCTCTTGGCGCGCCGATTCGATGAGCGCTTCCAGGTCGCTCGCGGTCGGTAGGGGCGACGAGGAGGGCGTTTCGTCGGACGGGTGCTGGGACGGAGGTTCGGCGGCGCGCTTGCCGGATCGCGCGCCGCGTTCCGGTTCGTCGAACGAGGGAAGGGGCAGAGGCGGATAGAGGCCGCTTGCTTGGTGGCGTTCGATACCCATATGCGATTAGAGGAACCCTTCGTCGCCTCCCTTGCTTGGGAGCATGATTTGACCCTCTTCGGCAAGGCGCCGCACCACTTTGAGGATCTCTTTTTGTGCCGCTTCGACTTCGGAAACCCGCACCGGCCCCCGACTTTCGAGGTCTTCGCGCAGCATCTCCGCGGCGCGTTGCGACATGTTTTTGAAGATCTTTTCGCGCAATTCGGGCGATGCGCCTTTGAGTGCCAAAACCAACTGGTCGTTCGCCACTTCGCGCAACAGTGTCTGGATGCTGCGGTCGTCCATGTCCAGCAGGTTGTCGAAGACGAACATTTCGTCCATGATCCGCTGCGCGAGGTCGGGGTCGAACTCGCGCACGGCGTCGAGCACTTCGGTTTCGATTTGAGCGCCGACGAAGTTGAGAATTTCGGCAACGTGACGCACGCCGCCAGCGGCTTTCCCCTTCGCGCTCGACGAGGCGTTGGCGAGCAGCTCCGAAAGGGCTTCGTTGAGCTCTTTGAGCGCCTGCGGTTGCACCCCTTCAAGGGTTGCGATGCGCAGGATCACGTCGTTGCGCAGCCGTTCCGGGAAGCGCTTGAGGATTTCACCCGCGAAATCGTAGTCGAGATGGACCAGGATGGTTGCGATGATCTGCGGATGTTCGTTCTTGATGAGGTCGGCGGCGGTACCAGGGTCGAGCCATTTGAGACTTTCGATCGCCCCTGTGTCGGATCCCTGCAGGATCTTGCCGATGATGTGGCTCGCTTTGTCGTCCCCGAGCGCCTGGGTGAGCATTTGGCGGATTTGTTCGGGATCGGGTTCGATCGGTGCCCCTTTCTGGAAATGGGCGATCGCTTCGTCTAGGAGCGCTTCGACCGCTTCCCGGGGTTTGGGGGGCAGCGATGCCATCGCCATCCCCAGGTTCTGCACTTCGCGCGGTCCCAGGTGTTTCAAGACGGCGGCGGCTTCGGTGGGTCCTAGGGTGACGAGCAACGTGGCCGCTTTTTCGATTGCCGGATTGTCTTTGCCGCTCATGACTTCTTCTCCTCACCCTCGAGCCACTCTTTGATCAGGTTGGCCATCAGTTTCGGGTTGGTTTGGGTGAGCTCGCGCAGCGTCGCCAGTTTTTCTTCGAAGGGGTCGGCGGGGGTCAATTGCGACAGGTGGACGAGGGCATCAGGGGTTTTCCCACCTTCCCCGCCAACCAGGGTGCTACCGGATTGCGCAGTCGGTGCGCCACCTTGCGTTTCAGCAGTGGCGGCACCGCCTGCGGCATGGGAGGCAGCAGCCGTTCCCGCTTCCTCTTCGGTCTTTCCTTCGTCTTTGGGGGGTGCGACCGCGCGGAGCAACGGCCGGATCACCCCGAAGTAGATCAGGGTGAGTGCGATGACTACCGTGAGGAAGCGCAAGAGTTCGCGCACGATTTCGAGCATTTCTGGGTCTTCGAGGAGTTTTTGCCACCACGCGCGGTTGTCGGTCTCGGGTACATCGGAAAAGAGCACGCCACGAACGGTAATGGTATCACCCCGGTTCGGGTCGAAGCCCAGCGCGCTTTTGACCAGTTGTTCCAGTTGTTGCAATTCGGCATCCGACGGGATGACGACCTCTCCCTCTTTCGTCTTTTCCCGTTTCTGGTTGACGACGACCGCAACGGCCAGTTTCTTGATCGCGCCTTGCGCTTTTTGCACGTGTTCGATGGTGCGATCGAGTTCATAGTTGATCGTTGCGGACCGTTCGCGTTGCACGCCGGTAGCGCTGCCCGTTGGCGGGACTTCTGGGTTGGTGATCGGAGCGGTGGCGGGCGCAGGGGGCTGGTTGGTGAGCGCGCCAGGAACGCCTTGAGGGAGTGCATCGCTGCCGAATTTTTCGTGGATCTCTTGGCTGCGGATCGCCTGATTCGGCGCAGGGTTGGGGCGATAGGTCTCAGCGGTGCGTTCGATGCGGTCGAAGTCGAGCTCCAACGAGACTTCGGCACGGAAATTGGGTTTGCCGACGACGGGCGCCAAGAGCGATTCGATCCGCTCACGGTAGCGGTTTTCGAGTTCGTGCCGATAGGCCAATTGTTTGGCGCTGAGCGTTTGCGAGAGGGGGTCGGACGTCATCGTCAACAATTTGCCGTTTTGATCGACGATCGAGACGTCCGCAGGATCCATGTTGGGAATACTGGAGGCGACCAAGTGGCGGATGCCAGCGATCTGGGTTTCGTCCAGGAAACGTCCAGGGCGGAGGTGGAGTACGACCGACGCCGTCGGTTTTTGCTGATCGCGCAGAAAACTCGTCCGCTTCGGGATCGCTAGATGGACGCGCGCTTGCGTCACCGCAGCCAGCGTGGCAATCGAGCGGGCGAGTTCGCCTTCGAGCGCGCGCTGATAATTGACCTGTTCGGCGAATTGGGTGATCCCCAATTTTTGTTGATCGAGCAGCTCGAAGCCCACCGTCCCCCCTTTCGGAAGCCCTTGCGCGGCAAAGCGCAAGCGCAGTTCATGCACCTGCTGGGCCGGGACCAGGATGGTGCTACCGCCTTGCGCCAATTCGTAAGGAATGTTTTGCTGCTTGAGCTGCTCGACGATCGCGCCGCCGTCTTGGGGATCGAGGTTGGAGAAAAGGACGGCTTGATCGGCGGGTTGAGACCAGAGCCAGACGCCGACCAGCATTGCGAGCGCGAGCGCCAGCGCTGAGCCTGCGGCCAATTTCTGTTGCGGGCTCCATGCCGCGACACGGTCGACGAAAGGTTGCCACGGGGCAGGTTTCGTTGCCGCTTCCGGTGTTCCCCCTTGGGCTGCACCGCCAGCCGCATTCAAACCGATTTCAGCGGTTGCTTCGGCCATGATCCGTTGGTCCTGTGACGTCTCTTTGTCATTATTGTCGTCGACTGCCACGCCCGGCAGCGGGCGAAAAAGCGGCAAAAGTCGCCGGCAATTGTTGCCGGAGTGTGCGTTCGGCTACAATGGCCGACATGACACAAGCACCAAGCGCCTTTTCTGTGAAACAGCCGGACGCCGCGGGTATGACGCCGGAACAGTTGGCAGCGGCGTTCGCAGAATTCATGCGTGCTTCCGACCGTCTCACCGCGGCCTATGCCCAGTTGGAGGCGCGCGCGGAACGGCTTACCGAACGGCTCGACGTCTTGATGCAAGCGTTGCCGGTGGCGGTGGTGGTGTTGAACGCCGAAGGGGAGGTTGTCGAAGCGAACGAAACGGCGCGGCAATGGTTCGGAACGGCGCTCACAGTGGGAACCGCCTGGCAGCGCTTCGCGCAGCAATTGCGGCCGACTGAAGCCCCTGACGAGGTCTTGTGGTCGGCACCGGATGGCGAGAAAAGGCTGACGCTCACCTGGTCGCGGCTCCCCGACCAAGGCGGGGAGCTCGTCGTGGTGCAGGATGTCACCGAGGCCACTCGGCTGCGCGAAGCGATGGCGCGGCAGGAGCGCTTGGCGGCGATGGGGGAGTTGGTTGCCGGGCTTGCCCATCAGTTGCGAACCCCGCTTGCTGCGGCGCTGCTGTTTCTCGATCATTTGACGACACCTGGGCTCGACGAAGCGCGTCGCATTGAACTGGCAGGGCGGGTCAAGGCACGGTTGCACCGTATGGAGCAATTGATTGCCGACATGCTGATTTTTGCCCGCGGGGGGCTGAAAGCACGGGAACCGATCTCACTTACCCATCTTTTTGTGCAGTGGTGGTCGACTGTCGAGCCCTTAGCCCAGGCGCAAAAAGTCGTGCTCGAACGGTTGTTCGCACCGCAAGCGGATGCACCGGTGGTGATCGGCGACGAACGGGCCCTTTTAGGGGCGTTGATCAACCTTGCCGAGAACGCGCTTGCCGTGCAACAAGGGCAGGCAGCGGCATGGGTGGGTCTGGGGGCGCGTGCGACTGCAGACCAGTGGGAAATCGTCGTTGCCGACCATGGGCCGGGCATTCCAGACGCTTTGCGGGCGCGACTCTTTACCCCTTTTTTTACGACGCGTCCTGATGGCACCGGGTTGGGTCTGGCGATCGCGCACGAAGTGGTCACCGCGCACGGCGGAACCATCGAGGTGCGTTCGGAACCGGGCGAAGGGACCACATTTATCGTTCGACTCCCTTGTACCGTGAGGAGCCGTGATGTCTGAGCATTCGCTCCCGATCCTAATCGTCGAAGACGACCCCGATTTGCGTGAAGCGCTGGAGCTGATCCTGACGGCGCAAGGGTATCGGGTGTTGGTGGCTGCATCCGGACCCGAAGCGCTCGAACTACTCGATCGCCATGCCGTGGCCATGGTGGTCACCGATCTCAAGATGGTGCCGATGGACGGGTTGGCACTGCTCGATGCGGTCCGGCAAAAATTGCCGCACTTGCCGGTGGCGCTCATGACCGCGTATGGAGACGTTCCTGCAGCGGTACGCGCGATGAAAAGCGGCGCGTGTGAATTTCTATTGAAACCGTTCGAAAGTCGGCAACTTTTAGCGGTGATCGAACGCTATGCGCAGTGGGGAGGCGACGGCGCAGTCGCCGACTTGATCGCAGAGGATCCGAAAACCCAAGCAGTGCGCACGCTTGCCGAACGCGTTGCCGCAACCGACGCCACGGTTCTGCTCACGGGGGAATCGGGCGTTGGGAAAGAGGTGTTTGCGCGGCTGATTCATGCGATTTCCCTGCGCAAAACCGGGCCGTTCGTCGCGATCAACTGCGCGGCGATCCCCGAATCTTTGCTCGAAGCGACGCTCTTTGGGCATGAAAAAGGGGCCTTTACCGGTGCGGCCACGGCGCAGCCCGGAAAATTCGAGCAGGCGCAAGGGGGAACGATCCTGCTGGATGAAATCTCGGAAATGCCCCTTTTGTTGCAGGCGAAGCTCCTTCGGGTCCTGCAGGAAAAAGAGGTCGAGCGCTTGGGCGGAAAAAAGGCAATTCCGCTCGACGTTCGGGTCATTGCCACCACCAACCGCAATCTGTCCGACGAAGTCGCGGCCGGGCGATTCCGGGAGGACCTCTTTTACCGTCTGAACGTGTTTCCTATTGCGATCCCGCCGTTACGCGATCGGCCCGCGGATATCGTTCCCTTGGCGCGCTATTTTCTTTCGCGCCTGGCTGCGGAATGGGGGCGGGTGGTTCCCGGGATCACCGAAGAAGCGGAACGAATCTTGCTTACTTATTCGTGGCCGGGCAACGTGCGTGAACTCCACAATACCCTGCAACGCGCGCTGATCCTTGCGCCGGGTAACGTGATCGACGGGAAGACGCTGCGTACCTGTTTGCCAGACTTTTCATCAAAGAACAACAGCGTGTCTGCACAGCAGGAAGAGGGCGCTATGCCACCTATGGGTGAAGCCGCGATGACGCAGCCAGACCCAGTGCGGCATGACGTAACGACGTACGCGAACGAAAATGGCCAAAGTGCGGTATCGTTACGGGATTGGGAGCGGGAACAAATCTTACGGATCCTTGCCGAAGAGGGAGGGTCCCGAAAACGGGCGGCGCAACGGCTGGGCATGCCCGAAAGGACGTTGCGTTACCGATTGCGGAAGTACCGCGAAGCGGGGTTCGACGTCCCCGAAGCCTGAGGAGTCAGACGATGGACACCAACGCGATCAACCAATTGCTCGCCCAAATGCAACAGGCACAAGCGCTCGCGAAAGGGACATCGGCTGCGCAACAGCCAGAAGCGGAGCGTGGAACGACCGATTTTGCCCAAGTCCTGGACCAAGCGCTCAAAGAGGTGAGCGCGCAATCGGCCGAGGCGAAAGCGCAAGCCGAACGGTTCGTTGCGGGGGACCCCAACGTCAATCTGGCCGACGTGATGGTCGACCTGGAAAAAGCGTCCCTTTCGTTCAATCAAATGGTTCAGGTGCGTAACCGGTTGGTGAGCGCCTATCAGGACATCATGAATATGCCGGTTTGACGTGGGGCGCAGGTTTTCCGCGCTACAGGGCAGCTTACGAGCAAGGCAGCTGCAAACAACGAGCTAGGAACGTATCAGGAAACGCGATTGTCGTGAAGGCGCATTTCGCGCTGAACGGTAAAGATATAGCGCTGCAATGCTTTTTCGACAGCGGGTGGCAGGTTGATGAAGCGACACCCCGCTCGTTCCACATACTGCCCCAGGCGGTTGGTGACGTGGTAGACGTTACGCACTTCCAATGAGACCACGATCGGCTCGACCGTCGGGATCACCAGGATCGAATCGCGAAAGACCTGTCCTGGAACGACTTTCAACGAAGCAGGCGGGATAAGGATCGCCACACCGCCATTGCTGACGTCGAGCACGCGAAACGGGACGAGGTGCGGCGGTGCGCCGGGCGGAGCGGTATTCACTTTACACACGACGTTGTGGGATAGTGGTACATGGACGCGAAAATACTCGCGCCGCTGCAACCGGAGGATTCCGGTTGGGCGGGACGCTTGAAAGGCGCGCGTGCCTTGGTAATGCGCTAAACGCAACGATTCGACCGCGAATTGGGTCAATATGCCGTCGAGTTTTCCCTGGCAAACCGCCGGTTTTTCCACTACGCTTTGGTTGAGTGCTTCGTTTTGACTGAGATCAAGGAACAGCGCGTGATCCGCTAGACCTACGATCTGGGTGGGCATCACGTAGCGCTGCGCAACGAAAAGGCCAAGGTTCGTCCGTTGCTGCCACAAATTGCGCAAGATGAACTCGATCTCTTTCGGATGCGTGACGATGTGATCGGCGTAGCGGTCGAAATCGACCACGCGCAACGGTTCCTGGGCTGAACTCATGTGTTTCGTGGTTGCGAACGTATCGTTATCGGGTGTTCCTCCTGCATTTATATCACAATTTACCCATGGCCCCCTTTTTCTGCTGCTCTACACGGTACACCCACGCCAAGAGTTCAGCAACCGCGACATAGAGTTCCGGCGGAATGCGGGCGTCCAGGTCGAGCCCGATCAGGAGCTTCAACAGCTCAGGAGATTCATGGACGAAAACTCCCGCTTCCTTGGCTTTCTCGATGATCTGTTGCGCGACGATCCCTTTGCCTTTGGCGACGACACGAGGGGCTTCGTCGCCCGGTTGATATTTGAGCGCAACCGCAGCCGGGCGGGGAGCCGGTTGGGAGCGCGTATCGTTCGGTTCGGCCATCAGAGAGCTTCCGCTTCAACAAACGGGCACCATTCGAGCTTCTGCACCGGAAGTTCGTCGTTTGCGAAAGCCGCAAGCAGCTCGTGCATCCGCGCTTTGAGGAGTGTTGCGGTCTCTTCGGATGCGGCAGCAATCGCCACCTGTATCCCGTGCGGTGCGATCTCGACCCAAAAGGCGATCTTACCCAGCGTTTCCGAATCGATCGTCAGTTTAGAGCGCCACATCGGTGCCGGTTCGTCCGATTCGGAACCGGAGTGACGGCTGTCGCGGTTTTCGTCGCTGATCTCCCAGCGAACCTCGGTTCCAAGCCACGCAGAAAAGAGGAGATCGACACGGCCAAACGCCAGTGCGTCGAGTTGCCGTTGGACGAGTGGCAGTAGACGCTCAGGAATCGGCGTTTGCGCCGCAGACGTGGCAGACGACTGCCGCAAAGCATCCTGGGCGGTTGTTTCGGTGGCTTCTCCGGCTGGGGATGTTTGTGCAGCTCCTGGTGTGGCACGGGTCGAAGGGGTCGCTGGGTTGTTGTCCACGTTGTCATTACCCAACTCCACACCCAAAAGGCGTTGGACCAATGCCAGGAGCTTGTCCGTAGGGGAGGTTGAGCGGGGTGTTGCGGCTTGAGCAGATGCCGCAAGCGGGGCAAACGCACTCGCGAGCGCCGATTGCATCGCGGTACGCTCCCGTTCGATCGTCGCCTCCTGACCGATAGGGACACGTTGGGTCTGAGGTTCGGCTTGTAATTCGGTAATCGGATAGTGGCCTTGGGCCCACCGTGCCAGATGGGATTCGTAAAAGAGGCCAGATTGGCGAACGGTATCGGCAAGTTGTGACGGCACGAGTGGCGCGTGGTTTTGCTGAAGTCGCGCGTCTACGGGGGACAATACCGAGCGAAGCAGCACGTGGACCGGTTGGTTCTCAGAAAGATTCTGAAGCGCTGCTGAAAAGGGGTAGCGCGCCAGAGTAGGCGGGGTTGCTGGATTGTGCGCAATAGTCTGTCCTGTCTGCGCAGGGCTTTCCGGTGGTGTTCGTAGCGAAGTAGGGGTGATGAGTGCCGCCTGCTGCGCGGCGGTAACCTGTGCTGGCGTGTGGGATTGCGCTGCGGGCGCTGCCTGCTGCGCGGCGCTAGGTTGTGCAGGCGTGTGGGCTTGTGCCGCGGGTGGTGGTGTTGCGGTTGGCTGAGGTGTGGGTAAAGGATTGGAGCGTGCCGCGGATAAGGATGGTGGGCTAGCAACCGATACCGGAAGCGGCGTTCGGGGTTCTGCGGTCGTGATCAGTTGGCGAAGCAGCGCCGCGGTTTGCGAAAATTGCGTTTGCGCCGCGGGGTTACTCGAAGACACCTGCGGTGGCGAGCTCGGAGCGGGGGCAGACGCTTCTCGGGCCCAGACTTGGTTCCCTTCGCGGCGCATCACCACCAGTTCCAGTGTATCACCCGCTTTCAGCGGGCGATCCATCGCCAGGGTCATCTCTTGGTCCGCCACCAAAGCCAAGAAGGTACCGTTGGGCAGCGGTCGCTGTATGGTGGCTTGGAAACGTTGCCCCTCTTGCAAGGCGCTTGGCAGTTCACTCGCCGTCGGGCTGACCGGGGTGATGCGGTGCAGCGCCTCGACGCGCGGTGCTGTCGTTTCCGGCGTCAATTCCTGGCTGAAAAGACGGATGCGCGCGGCCAGATCTGGAGGGATCATCTGGGATCAGGAGGGAGAACGTTCCATGCGGTGAGCAGTTTGCACAGACTCTGATAAGCAGGGTCGAGGTGTGTGCGCGCTTCGTTCAGCGCCTCCTGTGCCGCAAGCAACGCGGTGCGGCGCTCCTTTGCATCGACTGACGGTTCGCTGCTCGCCCTGCGATCCGCTTCGATGAGTAGTGGCAGGTTTTTGGCAATGGTCTCCGCTTCTTCCCACGCGTTACGCTCCACTGCCTCCCGCAGCGCTTGGCAGTGTTCCGCAAGTTTCTGGTGTGGCGAGGTGTTTCCAGACACAGGCATAGCGTGTCTCACCGTCTTTCTCTACGAGGTTGCGTAGGTCTTCTTCCGCGCCTCTTCCGGCATTTCGGCCCACGCGTCCCGAATGGTACGCAACAGGTTGGCCGCCTCTTGGAGCGGTGCGGCATTGTTGAGTGCGTTGGCGTGGGTGAGGCGCTCCGCGATGTAATCGTAGAGCGCAGCCAGCCGATCGGCCAGTTCGCCACCGGCCTCGAGATCCAGCGCGGCCTTCAGGCCTTCGATGACGATCGCGATCGCTTTGTTGATCGCAGCTGCGCGTTGCGGAATGTTGCGTTGTTCGATCGCCACTTCCGCTTGCGCGATGGCCATCAGCGCACCGTCGAACAGCATCAGGATGAGGCGATGCGGGTCCGCGGTCTGGACGGCGGTTTCAAGGTCGACCTGCTGGTAGGCGTTCACGCCACTCGTGCGGTTGAGCATGCATTCTCCTTTCGGGGGTTACCCACTACTGCTGCCGCTCAGTTGGGCCAGCTGCTGGGCCAGATAGGTGCCGGTCACGTTCATTTGGCCAACCAGCGCATCCATCGCATTGAATTGACGCAGATACATGGCTTCGATGCGCGCCAATCGATCTTCCAACAATAGTTGCTGATTGTCCAACAGCTTCACCGATTGTTGCAAACCTTTGATGCGCAGATCGATCAACCCGGAGCTTTCGGTGTAGGTATCGACCAGCGAAATGCCTTTGGCGGCCAATCCTTCAGTGGCGCCCGAACCGGCAAAGAAGTTGGCTACCGAGGCCCAATCGCTATTGAGCGCGTTCGTCAATTTGCTGTCGTCGATGGTCATGCGCCCGGTGACGTCGAACTCGACCCCGAAATCGAGCAGACGGGAAAAATTCCCCAACCCGGTGACTTCTTGACCCAGTACCTGCCGCAGTTGGTTGCGCAAACCGCGCAGACTGGAGTCGCCGTAGAGATCACCAAACGTTTTGTTCGTTTCGTCGTACCCGGAAAGGGTGTCGATCTGGTCCATCACCGTGTTGTAGGCATCGGCAAGGTTTTGAATTGCCGTTTTGGCTGGGTCGAGATCGCGGTCTACCGTTAGCGATTGCGTCGTGTTCGATTCCCCGGTAAGCGTCAGTGTGACGTTGTCAATGACGTCTGTGAGCGTATTGCTGCCGCGCGTAATGGCAATGCCATTGACCGTCAGTTGCGCGTCTTGTGCGCTTTGCACGCGGTAGAGCGTGTCGCTGCTGTTGGTGGAGAGCGCGTTGGGGTCATTGAAAGAGAGTCCGGCAAGCGCCCCCGTTCCCGTCAAGGTAAACGCATTCGCCGTTCCTGTTTCGGAACTGGAGATGACCAGTTGATCGACGGAACCGTTGTTGATGATGGTTGCGGTTACCCCTGCGTTGGCTTCGTTGATCTGGTCGCGGAGCTGTTGTAGTGTCGTGCCCGCTGCGATCGTCAAGGGAACCGTGTTTCCCCCGACGGTGATGTCGAGGGTGCCACCACCAGAAGGGTCAAACTGCGTTGTCGCGCTGGTTGCTACGCGCTGTTGTCGGGCCAGTTGCTGAACCGAAAGCTCGTAGATTCCAGCGGCTGCTCCCGGTTGCGCGGTGGCCGTGAAATCGGCGTTCGAGGCTACGGACGCTTTCGCTGCCGAAAACGTATCCGGGTTTTGTAGCGCTTCTAGTGCGCTTTGCAGTTTGGAAAGCGCCGATTTGATTTGACCGAACGCCGAAATTTGATTTTCATACTGGGTGCGCTTCTGTTGCAGACGGGTCAGCGGTTGCCGCTCGACCTGCATGATTTGCGACACCAGCCCTTGAATGTCCAGGCCGGAACCGATTCCTGTGGCGGTGATGGCCATGGTGCACCTCCTTTGCCGTGAGGCAGAGTTCGCTTACGCTTTTTCGCGTACCAGCAATCCTTGCAGTTTATCCAGTGCTTTGGCGATTTCCAAGATCTCTTGCGGCGGGATCTGCTTGATCACCTCTTTCGTGTTGGTATCGACGATCTTGATCACCAGCTTTTCCGTATCTTTGTCGATTTCAAATTGTAACGCGCTGTTGAGCGCAGAGACGGTTTTCTGCACCTTTCGAACGGCGTCTTCGACGGTTCGTTCGTCGAGTGGCGCGTTGGGTTGTGGCGCGGTGGCCTGCTGTGTCGCCGCGTTGGTTGCCTCTTGCGGTGGCGTTGGGCGTTCCGTACCCGAAGTGGCACGGTTTTGCTGCAGATTCCTTTCCGTCTCCGTTGCCCGAACGGCAGGCGGTGGCGTGACATCGCGAACCATCTGCGTTGCGCTCTGTTGCGGTAACGATACCGTGGGCGTAGTGCTCATCGTCGTCTCCTCATGGTCGAAAGGCGGCGTGCGCCAGGTCTCCCTCGCGCCGCCGCCTTAGCCCTTACCCGAATGTTACGCGGTTTGCTTAGCGCAACAGACTCAACACGTTTTGAGGCGCCGCGTTCGCCTGCGCGAGCATCGCGGTACCCGCCTGCTGCAGGATCTGCGCGCGCGACAGCGCGGCGGTCTCTTGTGCGAAATCGGCGTCCCGGATGCGGCTGCGCGAAGCCGAGAGGTTTTCGATCGACACTTGCAGGTTGTTGATCGTGGCCTGGAAGCGCGATTGCACTGCACCGAGCGTCGCGCGGATGTCGTTCACCGTTTTGAGCGCCGCATCGACTGCGCTGATCGCCGAAAGCGCGGCATCGACCGCGGAGATGTGGAATGCTGTACTGGTTGCCCCGGAAGATCCTGCAATTGCGGACCCCGCAGTACCGGACGAGAAGATGCTGATGGCATCAATAGCGATTTTGTCGGAGGCGGTGATCGCGCCGCTCGCTGTATAGACGCCGTTGGTATCAAACCCACTTGCTGTGGTCGTCCCGGAGAAATTGGCCCCCACTTGGAAGACAAATGCCGCGTTCCCGGTTGCAGCGGAAAGGACCTTCACGCCGTTGAATTCGGTATCCTTACCAATGCGCTCGATTTCGAGTTGTAGTTGCCGGAACTCTTTTTGCAGCGCTTCTCGGTCTACCGTAGAGTTGGTAGCGTTCGCCGATTGCACCGCGAGATCGCGCATCCGTTGCAGAATATCACCGATCTGCCCCAGCGCCCCTTCGGTGACCTGCGCCATCGAGATCGCGTCGTTGGCGTTCCGCACTGCGACGGTCATCCCGCGAATCCCCGAGGTCATCCGTTCGGAAATCGCGAGCCCCGCGGCGTCGTCTTTCGCGCTGTTGATGCGTAGCCCCGAGCTCAACCGCTGCATTGCAGTCTGCATGTCGAGCCCCGTTTTGTAGAGGTTCCGTTGCGCGTTGAGGCTCATGATGTTGGTGTTGATCACGCTCATGGCTAGCTCCTTTCAATTTAACCCGTTGATCCCAAGCCGTCAGGCTTTGGTTGTGTTTACGACGCAACGAGAAAAAGCTTTAGGGATTTTTGACGACGACACGGTTCTTGCCGCTGCGTTTGGCTTCGTACATCGCGGCGTCGGCGCGCGCAAGCGCCGTCTCCAACGCTTCACCCGGCAAAACGGGCGTGACGCCTGCGCTGAAGGTGATCACGCGGTGGCTGTTGCCGTAGAAAAAGAGTTCGCGGGTGAGCGCGCGTTGCAAACGCCGGACGACCTCCGCGGCTTGGTCGAGCGGGGTATCGGGCAGCAGCAACACGAACTCTTCACCGCCATATCGGCCGACGATATCTTGCGCACGCAAATGGGTGCGCGCCATTCGGGCGAGATAGACGAGCGCTTCGTCGCCCGCTTGGTGTCCCAACGTGTCATTGAGTTGCTTGAAATTGTCGATGTCCAAAAGCGCCGCGCAGAGGGGCGAACCCAACCGTTGGGCTCGATTCGCTTCGCGCGCGAAACTCTCTTCCAAACCACGACGATTGAGAAGCCCCGTAAGCGGGTCGCGGGCCACTTGCGCGCTCAATGCGGCAAGTTGCGCTTCCAGTGCTTTGACGCGCGCGTCCGCTTGCTCGGCCTGGGCTTTCGCCGCAGCCAATTCGCGGTGCGAGCGGCTCATCTCCTGATGCATTGCCCGTGTGTCTTGGAGAAGCTGTTGCAGCAGCGGGGAGACTTCGGCAAGGTCGGAAGCCTTTTCGATGACATCGGCGGCTTCTTCCAGCTCTTTCTGGTAATCGGCGGAAAGATTGGTCACACCGGCGATCTCGTCGAGGAAATGGGCGATCAGCGACTTGAGTTCCGCTTCTGCAGCGCGGCGAGCGGCAAAGATCTCCGCCTGCCGGTTCAGCGTCTCTTCCAGGCGAAATTCCGCTTCTCGAAGTTGCCTCAAATCGATTGGTGTTTGGGAATCTTCGGGGAGAGTTTGACGAAGGAGTTCGATCTGACCGTTTAGCCACTCCGGATGTGGGGTGAAAAGCGCGATGTTGCGCAGAATCACGTCGAGGAGATGGACTAGTTCGGCGATCAAGACGGATGCATCATCACGCGGCTGAGTGGTGGTATGTGCAGAATTTGTATCCGAAGTAACGGTGTGGGATTCTGGCGCGACGGGCAGCTCAGTTTTGGAATGAGGGGTAAGTTGTGCGGGACCGACTGCTGGGGGGCTCTCTTCGAGTTCGCTTTCGCTTTCATCACGTGTGGGGGCGCGTTTCCACGCAGCTACCAAATTGTTGAGTCGCTCGAACAGGCGTTCGGGATTCTTGGTGGCCAGCACCCGCTCGAGCGAACGACGCTTCATCTCCGTGGTCCACTCGCGGTGGGGGAGTTCCCAGGCAGCGATCAGACGACGGATGAGGTCGTTCCAAGGGAGGTCTAAGAGCTTTTGGAACCGTTCGGGGATGGGCTCAGGAATCCCAGCCAGCTCACAGTACATCCGGGTGAAGTGCTCGGGTGTAGGAGGAAGGCGTTGTTGCGCCAGACGGACGAGCGTCTCTTTTGCGAGTTCGGTGGGTGCGGTAGCTCGAGGCATCTTTATTAGCCGGGTATTATGCTTGACAGTTTTCGGGATAGTAACTCAAGTTGTAATTGATCGAGGTGTGGTCCAATCGGTAAACTGATCACTTCATGAGCCAAGCGTTCAGAAATTGGGAACGAACCAGGTGGAAAGCCCAAATTCTCATAAGCCTGTTGAAGATGAGGAGGAATGGGATAGTGAATCAGAGTTTGAATTCCTTCTTTCGCCAGACGCTTCTGGAAGTCATCTCGGCATGCGTGTCGCACAACAAAGAGATGCCAAACAGGCTGTGCCCATTGAGGTGTATGGGGTAATATGATTTCTTTATTGTATAGTAAGCGATGATAAAAATCAGCGATTGCTGCTCGGCGTTTATTCCATTCGTCCAGATATTTCAATTTGACTCTCAGAACAGCAGCCTGAATAGGATCCAAGCGGCTGTTCCACCCCCGGACTTCGTTGACATATTTTACCTGCGAGCCATAGTTGCGGAGTAAGCGAATGCGGTCGGCAAGGTCAGGGTCGTTGGTCGTGACCGCACCTGCATCCCCCATGGCTCCTAGATTCTTGCCGGGATAAAAGCTCCAGGCAACGGCATCGCCGTGCGCCCCGATGCGCTTTCCCTTGTAGCATGCCCCGTGCGCTTGAGCGGCATCCTCCAGCACGCGCAGGCCGTGACGACGGGCAAGGGCAAGAATGGGGTCGAGGTCCGCTGGTTGACCGTACAAATGAACCGGTAAAATCACCTTGGTGCGCGAGGTAATTGCCGCCTCGATTCGTTGGGGGTCGATGTTGTATGTGGCGGGATCGGGCTCCACTGGCACCGGTGTGGCGCCGCATTGACTCACTGCGAGCCAGGTAGCGATGTAGGTGTTCGAAGGAACAATGACTTCATCCCCCGGGCCGACCTCCATCGCCAACAAAGCTAGCCGCAGTGCATCCAGCCCATTGCCCACCCCTACGGCGTATTTGGCATCGCAATAAGCGGCGTATTCGGCTTCAAACGCCTCGACCTCTTCTCCCAAGATATACCAGCCGCTGCCCATGACACGAGCAACAGCAGTATCGATTTCCTCCTTGAGTTCCAGATAAGCAGCGCGGAGATCAAGGAAAGGAATCACGTTCATTTCAATCCCAAAGCCGAAAGATAGGCATCATAATCCCGGAAATAGTCGCTTTCGTCGTAAAAATCCGAAGCCAGGACCATACAGACGGCACCAGAAGAGAAGTTGTCCAAATAACTCCAAACCATTGGACAAAGATAAAGGCCGTAATAGGCTCGATTGAGATGAATACGTTTTTTTTGTTTGCCATCATCTAAAACGACATCAAAGCTCCCTGACATCGCGATGATGAATTGGTGAAGTGTTTTATGTGCGTGCGCTCCACGGTCTGCACCACCAGGGACATCATAAAGATAAAATACTCTTCTAATTTCAAACGGTATGTGTTTATTTTCCTCAATAAAAGTGAGGTTGCCGCGGGGATCGGTTATTTTAGGAAGATCAATGATGCGACAATCATCAACTTTCATACGCAATCCTTCTCAAATCAATTTCATAGAATTCATATACAGTTCCTCCTCCCCCAAATTCGGACTTGAAGCGGTATAGACTATCGTTCAAAAACATTCCATTATTTTCTGTACAGATACCGAAATCGAACCAACGTTTGCCTTCTTGAAAAGCTTTATTAATGCAATGCTCAAACACAACATCGAGTGCAGCTGTCTCGTAACCAACTGTGCTAGAGCCAATATACTGGACGTGGACAACTAATGGAGTGATAAAGAGCACAACCCCAGCGATCACTTGATCGGCAAGAATTGCCACTACACAGTGGATGTTATTAGGAAAGCGTTGCGCCAGCAGGGTGATTTCCCTCAAAGTATGAACTGGTTTAGCGTCATGCTTCCGCTTCAAATTGTCTGATAGCACTGGCCAGAATTGTGGAAGGTATTCGTTTCCTTCATAAATTTCAACTCCTGCGCGTAGAGCTTTTCTCAAGCATCTTTTTCGCCTTTCAGAAGTTGGGCGTCTGTTTTGTAGATCAATAGTGCTACTTAAGTCGCAACGTATTCTTTTGGCACCTAGCCTGAACAGCGCATATACGTCGTCTTGGGAAGGTGTTAGGTGATAAAACCATGGAACGGATTTATACAGGAGAAGATGGTAGCCTTGCTCTGCGTAGTGCTGAAAGATCAAAGCCAGGGCTGAAACCTGCTGTTCTCCCCTTAATCTACCCTGATGAAGAAGCCCACCATAAGTGAGGCCGGGATGACTTACAATGCAACGTTCATTACCGGGTGATTGAGCAGCAGGAAAAATACCAACCCATTTTTTGTCTTTTTCAATAATTAAAGATCGGTCTTGAAAGCGATTTCCATGGTACGACAAAAAAAGACGCGTATGCAGAAAGGTTGCTTGATGCGCTGAAGCACAGAACGCATCCCAGCTTTCAGCATCGGAATCCTGGTAGGCTCGGACTCGAATACTCACTCTTCCTCCAGCACCGCCACTGCAAAACCATCGCGGCCAAAATCATTACCATTGTAGAAGACATAAAGCCTATCATCGATCTGGATTGGTGCCGCATACATAATCGCATCGGAATCGAAACTACCAGGAGTGACGTCGAGATTAAGGCGGTCGTCCATTCGTTGCCAGACATATCCATCTGGGGATTCAGCATAGCCCAGGCGGTAGGCACGATACGATTTGCGCCGTACTGAATAGAACATTCGATAACCCCCACCGGGTTTGGGGATGACGCAGGGACGGCCAAATCCGTGTTCATCAGGTTCGGTAATAGGAATTTGAACAGTGCCTTGCGCAGGCCAGTGAATTCCGTCTGCTGATTCTGCATAGCGGATGTCATAGACAGGCAACGACTTTCCGTCGACATCGAGCCATTGACTGCCCGCTACGTACCACAAACGGTAGCGATCGTGCTCTTTGATGCAGTAGGGCCCACCCCGGAAGTAAAGTTCAGTGTCGCTACGCTCAAGGACAGGGGTGCGGCTGGCGCGAACAAAAGTGCGACCGCCGTCATGGGAAAATGCAAGACCCGTCAACAGGCGGTAGCGGATTTTTTGTCCTAGCTCAAAGCCGACGTAGTACATGTACAAGTTGCCCGCGCCGAGCTCGACAATCGAGCACAGCATTACGCCGTTTTCGTCGAAGGTGCCAGGCTCTCCAACATCCAGCAGGGGTTCTTCTGCGACCGCGATGACTTGAGTAGGGTCACTGGCACGCACATCAACATAACCTGGCCGGCCAATGCCTTGATCGTCACAGCAAGTAATGAACACCCGGATTACTGAATCATTTAGGGGAACGGGTGTGGGAACCATGGCGTGGCTTCGTGCCCACCACATGGAACCATTTGGGCAATAGACAATGCCAAGTTTTTTCCAACGCATGAAATCAACTTTTGATCTTGAAATAGCGCAAGCTAGATACCCGAGACGGTTCAGCAGATGCTGGACCGAAGAGCGACGCAGGTTCAGTTGAGCGGGTAATGGTTATACCAGGACCAATCCAGTTATCTCGGCCAACGGTCAAGTTGTTAGCGATAGTGCTGTTCACGCCCAAAAAGCTGTTTTCTCCGATATCACAGAAACCCGAAATCACGACGTGAGATGAAATAAAGCAATTGTCGCGGATAATCGAATGGTGGCCAATATGGTTGCCACTCCAAAGAACGACATTGCGACCAATTTTGACGAAAGGCTGTACCGTGTTATTCTCGAAAATGAAACAGTGCTCACCAATCTCGACATTTCGCCAGACAAAGGCTCGAGGGCTAATATAGGAAGCAAGATGGTACCCTTTATCTTTGGCTGCGTCTGCTAAACGGGTACGCAATCTGTTTAGTTGGGTATAAACAATAGCGACGAATACGTCGTGGTTTTCCGGGGGATAGGTAAGTTCCAGGTTCTCGAACGAAACGACCGGTAAGCCGTTAAGACGCTCACGCTTGAGATAAGCCGATTCGACCGCAAAGGCAACCACCTCATAGGGTGTATCAGTGTCGAAGTACTCATGAGCAATCTCAGCGAAAGCCGAATCTCCGACAATAACAAGTTTTTTTGTTTTCATGGTAGTCATGGTTTGCGAATTAGAATATCTTCTCGACGGTTCGCCATGGGCAAACCTTCTGCTTGAGGGAGTATCCATGCGTGAAATCCTTGAGCACGTGCACGAGAAAGAATAGCTAGAACAACTGAATCGTCAATGTGACCCAATTCAAGTTGATTAAATCGAACTTCTGGCAAGTCATCACGACCAGTAAATTCGCGGTGGTATTTTATTCCTGTTGGACTTGAAAAAAAACGCTTGCGCATCGTAATGTTAGGAATGTCTCCAAGTAAAATTTCTCCGCCAAGTGTTAGAAGTGAAAGGGTAGAGTCGATGAATGTCCAGAGGTTGCCTTCAACAAAAACATATTGAATAACACTATATGCAATGACCGCATCGACTTTGCCTTTAAGTTGAGTAATTAATGGACTGACTTCTTCAGGATAGCGTCCTGGCCACTTATGGATATGTGATCCATCTGGTAGTAGTGCAAGCATCTCTGGGCTATCGACGAAATGTAGTTCATGTCCTTGTGCTTTGCAAAAATCTGCTAACATTACAGGCAGGAGGCTGCATCCAGGACCGATCTCAAGAACGATCTTTTTTTTGTCATTCAGCGGACTGACTTTCGATATAATGTCAGAAAATATTAGACTTTCTTTTCCTTCTCTGTAATTATCTGGAAAACCTACCTTTTCGTGACGGCTCAAGTTGTTTGACTGAGCTAATTCACGAAATTTTTCATAGGTCAATTCTTTGAATTCAATATTTTTTTCTTTCGTGCTCATGATGATTTATATATTCTTTGTTGTCGATGCGTTTTATATTTTTTGAATATTCATAATAAATTTTTTGTTTTTGCTAGTTTATACCATTTGTCAAGTTCTTTAGAAATCATTTCAGCAATATCACTTATTCCATAAAATTCAGCGTCAAATTTTCTTTGTTTGAGTGTATCTATTGTTGAAAGTGTTATTTTATTTTCATATTCCTCTTTGTCTATGTTTGGATTGGACATGCCAGTTCCAAATCTATATTTTAGTAGCGGCTCCCCCCAATATATTAGTTTTTTCATAAAAAAAGAACGAAAGGTTAGTACTTGATCTATGTATAAATTTGTGTGCAAAAGAGGGATATGGGTAATCATATTTGGAGTGTATGCTGAGGATGCGCCTATTGTAAGTCCCACAGATGTTGGATTGGTAGCGATATTTGCCAAGTTTATCGGCCTTTGGTTTATTGGGGGTATCCAAAATTTGTTCTCTTGATCAATTATTTCTACTGGGGTGTGTATGTATAGAAACTCTGGTTCACCAAGACTTACCCAAAGTTCGGTTAATGTCGAAGCTCTCTTGGGGATTGAGATATCGTCTCCGTCTTGGATTACAACGAGATTAGCAAATTGAGATATTTCTTCCATTGATTTTTTTGCGTTCATGACTGCGCCGACATTTTTGTTATTTACTTTTACTATAACTTCATGTTTCGTATTGTTTTTTCTAACAAAATCTTCTATCAGTGAGGCAGTGTTATCTGTGGATGCATCGTCTGAGATATAAATTGTTAAATTTTCATAATCCTGATTGTACGCAGAAATTAGTGAGTCAATTATATATTTTTCTTGGTTGTATGTTTGTATGTAGAGAACGGTTTTTGGTTTTTTCATTTTAATTCCTTAAGCTTGTTATTACTGAATTCCATTTTGATTTTGTTTTATCTAGTGTGTATAATTTTTTGACGAACGCATTCAGCTCTTTTCCTGCCCCAATAAAATTTTTGCTCAAGCAAAGATATAGAATTTTTTCAATCCATTTTTCTGGAATGTTTGGTACTAGTGTAACAGGTGGGTTGTCTTTTTTGTATGGAAAAATATCCGTCGCTATAACTGGATACCCCAACGCTCCATATTCTATTATACGTAGGTTACTTTTTGCTTCATTGAATTCATTATATTCAAGGGGTGCCAGAGCGAGGTCGAGATCGAGCTCCGCCATTTTCTTTGGATAGTCGTGGAAATCTACCCACCCGTGTTTCTCGGGAACGAGATGTTCGAATTCGGGGAGCCACATGCCCATGAAAACCCAATGGACTTCGTCTTTTGTGGCTTCGATCACCGGTATCAGCAGTTCCAAATCGCCACGGTGTTGCATCGCACCGACCCAGCCAACGCGTGGTTTGCGTGTGAGCCGTTCGGGATCGCGCCGTTTGCGTTCGAGCTCTTGATAGAGTGGCTCCCAGGTTTTCCATTCGATCGCGTTGGGGATGACGTGAACTTCGGTACCGGGCGCAATATCGGCGACCAGTTCGGCAAGGGGATCGGTGCTGACGACGACCGCATCGGCAAGTTTGAACATTTTGCGAAGGCGTTCTCGGGCGTCGGGAGTGGTGCGGCGCGCCAGGTGATAGACGCTACTTTTGCGGGGGACGGCGTCCAGCCGGTCGTCCATGCCGAAGATGAGGCGTAAGTGGGGGTAGAAGGTTTTCCAGGCTTCGACGGTTTCTTCGACAGCGGGCCCCAAACATTGGTGGAGCAGGATCACGTCGGGTTTGAGTTTGCCGATTTCGCTCACGCTGGGCATGCGGGGCGCGTCTTCGGGTACTGATTCGGCTTGAACCCATCCGGCACGCACCAACGCTTGCAGCGGCATGCGGACGCGGTACTGGCCGCTGCCCCCTTTGACGGGAAAACCGAGTACTTTGATGCGGTTGTTGTGGTGGCGCTGCCAGGAAAGCGGAAAATTGAGGTCGAGCGTTGGGGTGGTGGCGGCGTAGTCGAAGTGCGGGGATGCAAAGGGATCGACGACAAGCCGTTCGCCCCAGCGGGCAAAGAGTGCGCGATGGGTTTGGGTACGTGCTTCCTGGTGTTGTAGGAGCGAAAGGGGTTTGCGCAGCATGCGTCCAACGACTGCGCTGCCGTGGTGGATGAGGCGGCTCAAGGGTTGCACGCGGATTTCGAAACCCGCGGCTTCGGCTTTGAGGCAGTAGTCGATTTCGAAGTCGGCCTGCGCAAACATTTTTTGGTCGAAGCCGCCAAGCTGGGAAAAAAGCGTGCGACGGGTGGTGAAGCCGACTGAGGGTAGGGCGCTGACCCGATGGGGCAGCGCGAGTTGTTTGAGTGCGCCCGCGTCGTTGAGTTTGGCTTCGCGGTAGGCGGGGCGGGCCGGGGTCCAAAGCTCACTGCCTCCCAGCCAGAGTCCAGCGCTTTCGATGAGGCTGAATTCCGGTTGCAAGAGGAGCGGCCCGACGGCGCCTACCGCTGGGTCGGCAGCTTCGCGCACCAGCCGTTCGAGCCAATGGGGTTCGCGGGCTTCGATGTCGCAGTGGAGAAAAACCAGAATTTCACCGGTTGCTGCCACTGCACCGACGTTGTAGAGCCGCGCCAGCGCATAGGAGCCTTCGTCGCGCACGATCGAAACATGCGGGTGTTGCACGCGGATTTCGGCGAAGAGCGCGGCGATGTCGGGGTCGGTGGTGGCGTGGTCGACCAGGATCAGTTCCCAATCCGGATATTGGGTGTGTTCTAAGAGTGACGTCACTGCCGCTTCGGCCAGGTGGTAGACGTCGGCAACGGGCATGATCACGCTGACCTTGGGCCAGGTGGCCATTTGGCGTTCGATGCGCCAGGTACCGGGAAGGAGGCCGGGCAGGATCGCGACGTTTTGCTGCGTGCGCGCAAAATGGTCTTCGAGCGTCAGTCGGCGCGCCAAGGTCTCTTGGGACGCCTCGCCAATTTCGGAATCCTGGCTAGCGGTATTCGGGTCTGTCTGATCCGGGATCGAGACGAGTGGCTCTGTGACGTGGTGGATGCGGGCTTCCGGGATTTCACTGACGCGCAACAGGGCGTCGTATCGTTCGGCATGGGGATAGGGTTGAAAACCACCCAGCGCGATGAGCGTTTCCGTGCGGAACCACACGGCCGGGCCGATGTAGTCGAAGCCGTAGAGGAGGGTTCTGTCGAAGTCGGGTTTGAACCACGGGCTGTGGCGAGTCTCCCCTTGAACATGGTCGTGGTCACTATAAACCGCGGCAACTTGCGGGTGCTCGACGAACGCTTCGGCAATGAGCAGCAGCGCTTCCGGTGCCAGTTGGAAGCCGGCAGGAAGCACGGCAACAGCGTCTCCGCCATATTCGGGCAGCAGCGCATTCACCGCCTGTGCGACGATTTCAGGCGCATCGAGGGTGTCGAGTTGCAGCCAGCCCAGAAAATCGGCTTGTTCGAAAATGGGATCCGGAACCGGTTGGTCTGAGACGACGATCCAGCGCCAGTGGGGGTAGAGCTGGGTTTGCAGCGAATCGGTGGTCTGCGCCAGAAGCGGCAGATCCGATTGACGGGCAAAGGTGATGAGGGTGACGACCGGGCGATGCGCCCAGCTCATCATCCGCTCCGCAAGAACCTCTGCGTCCGCTTCTTGCAGAGAGCGGCGTTTGCGCCACGCCTCAAAACGGTCTTCGGGGTTGTAGATCGCTTCCGGTGTGGGGATGGTGACAGGGGTGATGGTGAGATTATAGGGCGGAGGGAGCTGTTTTTCGGGGGGCAAGACCGAATTGAGAATCGCGGCGTATTCGCCCGCGTGGGCTTCGAGGGTACGGTGTTCGCGTACATACGCGTAACCAGCTTCGCCAAGTTCTTTGCGCGCGGCTGGGTTTTCGATGAGCTCGATGAGCGTGGCGAACCACTGCTCCGGGTCGTTGGGGAGGACCTTGGCCAAGCCAAGCGCTTTGGCTTGACCAAACGGGGCGACGTCGGAGCAGATGGTCGGGATACCGAGCGCACTGTATTCGACCCATTTGAGGTCCGATTTACACCGGTTGAATGGGGTATCGTCGAGTGGCGCCAACGCGATGTCGAAGTCGAATTTGGCGAGCGTGGGGAGGTAGTTCCAATAGTCGACCGGGGTTTTGATCAGGCGGACTTGCTCGCACGCTTCGAGGTCTTGGGTCCAGGCGCCCATCAGAACGATCTCTACACGCTCTCGGTACAGGATGGCGACGCGCAGGAGCGCGCTTTCGATCTTTTTCAGGTCCGGTGTGTGGCTGGCGGTACCGGCAAAACCGATGCGGATGGGGGCATCGCTCTGTTTCGCTGGCCGGGCACGGCGAGCTTCCGCGATGAACTGGGCGGGCAGGTGATTGGTGAAGAGGTGGCACGGTCGATGCGGCGCCCCCAGGGTTTCGGCAAGGGGTTGGGTGGTGGTGATGACAGGGAGTTCAGGAAAATTTTTGAGGAACTTGTCGATTGCGCCGATGATGCTTGACGCATAGTAATTGAATTCGGGGTGGTTGGGCGGCAGCGCGGAGAGGTTGTCGTCGATTTCAAAGAGGCAGGGGTAGTTAGGGACGAGCTTTTCGGTGACGAATTCGTAATGATGGACGTTGACGAAGTCGCGGTGAATGAGGTAGAGGTCACAGCCCTCCTCGAATTGACTGGGGGAGGGGATGAGGCGAAAGCGGACGTGGTGCGCCAGCGCTTTGAGCGGATTGAGGATACGCAGGTTGAGGAGGAAGTGGGAAAGCGAATGCGGCGAGCAGACGCCAATGGTGATTTTTTGCCCCAAGGCGGGCGCAATGGGATTGGGCATCCGGTGTCTCCTCCTGCGTTTTTTTCATTATAGCGAGCCATGAAGGGGTTACAACCACCCTTTGCGTTTGAAATAGATGTACGGCGCGATGCCGGCGACCACCATCATCACCAGTGCAAGGGGGTAGCCGTATTCCCAGGCGAGTTCGGGCATGTGCTGGAAGTTCATGCCGTAGATGCTGGCAACAAGTGTTGGCGGCAGGAAGACCACCGCAGCGATCGAGAAGATTTTGATGATCTGGTTTTGTTGGATGTTGATGAACCCCTGTGCGGAGTCCATGAGAAAGTTGACTTTTTCGAAGACGAAGGTGGTGTGGCTCATCAGGGTTTCGATGTCGCGCATCGTTTCGCGGCAGTTTTCTTGCAGTTCCGGGTTGCTGCTTTTGAGTTGCCGCAGGAGGTAACCCAGCGCCCGCTGGGTATCCATTAGACAGAGCCGGATCCGTCCGTTGCTGTTTTCGATTTTGGCCAAGCGGTCGATCGCTTCTTCCAAGTCGGCATTCTCTTCTTCGAGCACCATCACGCTGACGTCCTCGAGCCGTCGGTGAAGGTCTTCGATGGTGTCGGCCAGGTTCTCGACTTTTTGTTCGAGAATGGTCACAAGCAGCGTCATCGGGTCGCTGGCCGGGATTTGTCCATGCCGGGCGCGCATGCGCAGCAGTCGAAAGTCGGCAAGCTCTTCTTCGCGAAAGGTGATCAACCGCTGCGGTTGGAGAATGAACGCGACCGTAGAGGTGATGTGCCGTCCTTCTTCCTGGGCAAGGAAGAGGGAGTGGATGTGCAGCCCTTGTTGGTCTTCGAAGAAGCGGGCTGAGGCTTCGATCTCTTCGACGTCGTCGACGTCGGGCAGTTCGGCGTTGATGATGCGCTCGATCTGAGCGCGCTCTTCCGGGGTTGGGTCGATCGCGTCGATCCAAAGGGCGCGGTTGAGCGAATCGGGACGCTCGGACGCGTTTTCCGAAAGGCGGAGTTCGCTGAGACAGCCGTTCTTGCTGGTGAATGCGCGGAGCATGTGGTGTGACCCTGACCTATTTTGCGGCTATTATAGTGTAGGTCATTGACGAAACCGTGACGAAGGGTGAGATGAAGCAGCGGCCGGTCCGTTTTTCCCGCTATTTGTCGCTGCGGCTTTTTGCCGTGGCGCTCTTGACCGCGCTGCTGGCGGGGGTTGGACTACTGGTATTGGTGGTCGCGCCGCTTCTGGTGGAACGGGCAAATGCGCTTTTTGCCGCCCGTACCGCTGCGGTGGAACAACAGATGCGCGCGTCGTTCGCCCCCTTGACGACGCTGTTGCGGGTGGCGCCCCCAGCGCATTTTGGGCCAAAGCCGTATGACGGGCTCGACCGTTTCATCGCTCGCGCCCGGACGGTCATCGAAACCGCCCCGATCGTGACTTCCATGGTTGCGGGAAACGAGGCGGGGGTGGGGTGGCTCTATCTGGCGGTACCGGAGTTGCCCCCTCTGGTTCGGTTGACCGACCGGACGGAGTGGGGGGATCGGCACCGTTTTCTGTTCCTCGACGAGCAAGGGAAAACGGTCCGAGAGGAAATGCGTTACCTGCCTTATGATCCCCGGGATCGCGCGTGGTATCGGTTGGCACAGGAACGTCCAGAACAGGTGGTATGGACGGAGCCGTACCGCTTTTTCACGACCAAGGAGACTGGGGTAACGGCGTCGATCGGGTGGCGGGATGACCGCGCCGGTTTTGCTGCAATGGGGTTCGACGTCCGGTTGGTCGAGTGGCAGCAGGTAGCGAGGGATGCCGCCGCACAGCTGGCAGGGCGGGTTGTGATCAGCGACGGCGCGGGTCGGGTGATCGCCGATTCGCAAGGGATTGCCATGGCATCTGAAGCCGGTGAGAATGACGTGTTGCCGCAATTGCCACTGGCACAATCCCCATGGTCTGAGCTGTTGCGCCATTTTGGGAAGGCCACGCTCTTTTTCGACACCGGTACGTGGTGGGTGGGTACGGTTCACGCTTTGACGGTTCCTGGGTTGGCGTGGCAGGTGTGGTTGTTTACGCCACTTACGCATGTGATCCCCGATTGGTACCTCTGGGCTGGCGGTTGGCTTTTGGTGGTGGCGTTGAGTTTCCTGTTGGCACGGGTGTTGAGCGTGCGTTGGGCCAAGCGGTTGGCAAAGCCGCTTCAGACGTTGGCTGCTGCGGCAGAGGCGATCGGCAAACAGCAGTTCGATACTGCGGTGCCGCGTCAGCAAGCCGTTTGGGAACTTTATTTGGCGCAAGCGCTCGACGGGCTGCGACGGCGGTTGCGGGTGGCAGTGGGGCGGTTGGAAAAGCAACGCGAGGTTCTGCATCAGCAAATAGCCGCGCTCAACGCGTTGGAAGAGCGGCTCTCGTACGTAGGGCTACATGACCCGGTCACGGATCTTCCCAACCGTCGTCTTTTCGTGGAATCGCTCAAGCAAGCAGTACTGCGCGCGGCACGGCAGCGGACACGGCTCGCGGTGCTTTTCATCGATTTCGACCATTTCAAGACGTTGAACGACACCCATGGGCATGAGGCGGGTGATCGCTTCTTGATCGAGATGGCGGCGCGTTTGAAAACGTCGCTGCGACGCAGTGACCTCGCTGCGCGCTTGGGGGGCGATGAGTTCGCGGTGCTGCTCGACGGTGTAGGGGAAGAGGAAGCGATCAGAGTGGCGCAAACACTGCTTAGCCACCTCTCTGAACCGGTGGCGTTGGGAGCTGTCTCGTGGCACGCCAGTGCCAGTATTGGGGTGGCGTGCTTTCCGGAGCACGGCAGCGACCCGCAAGCGTTGCTGCGCGCTGCCGACCTGGCGATGTACTGGGCCAAAGAAACCGGGCGTGGGCGGGTGGGGAGCTCTCTTTGTGGTGGCAGCCACAGATCGCGTTGGCGACTGGAGCGGTGGCGGGCGCGGAGGTGCTGCTGCGTTGGCACCATCCTGAAAAGGGGTTGGTTTCCCCCGCGCAATTCATTCCTGTGGCGGAGGCGAGTGGGTTGATGATCCCTATCGGGCATTGGGTGCTGGAGCGCTTCGATGTCCCGCCGTCGGCGCTGGAACTCGAACTGACCGAGTCGATGATGGCAGATATGCCCGTAGCGCGCACGCGATTGGCCGAGTTGGAAGCGCTTGGGGTGCGGTTGGCGATCGACGATTTCGGAACAGGCTATTCGTCGTTGGCCTATCTGAGCGCGCTGCCGTTCGACCTGTTGAAGATCGACGCGATGTTCGTTCAGGCGATCGGTTCGTCGTCCGCTGCCGATGCGCTGGTCGAAAGCTTCGTGCGGATCGCGAAAGCGCTTCAGATGGATACCGTCGCCGAAGGGGTGGAGCAGGAGGAGCAAGCTGAATTTTTGCGGCGCAACGGGGTCACTTGTGCTCAAGGATACCTTTTTGCCCGTCCGATGCCCTTTTCCGCGTTTCGGGATTGGATGCTGCGATGCACAAGTTCTGTTGATCGCTCTTGAATTTTTTCTTATCACGTCGTAAGCTTTGTGCCACGCGATAGCCATTTGACGCGTTCACACCAAAGAAGGAGACTTGCATGTGGAAGGTTCTGGCGATTGACCCGGTGAAATGCACCGGTTGTCTGCAGTGCGAGATGGCTTGTTCGATCGAAAACTACGGCGTGATCGCAACGAGCAAATCCCGCATCAAGGTGTTCAATTTCGAGCACGAAGGCAGAAAAGTCCCTTATACCTGTACCCAATGTGCCGAAGCGTGGTGTCTGCACGCGTGCCCGGTCGATGCGATCCGTCTGGACCAAGGCACGGGGGCCAAGGTGGTCGACGAAGGGACCTGCGTGGGATGTAAAGTGTGTACGATCGCGTGTCCGTTTGGCACGATCAATTACGTGCAGGAGACCGGCAAGGTGCAGAAGTGCGACCTCTGCGGCGGAGATCCGGCGTGCGCCGCGGCGTGTCCTACCGGCGCGATCACCTATGTGGAGGCCGACTGGGCGGGGTTGAACAAAATGCAACAATGGGCAGCGAAAACCGCCGCTGCGGTGTTGGCGTAAGGAGGAGGGTGCGATGGGTTACGCAAACCGCATTTTGCGCGTCAATCTGACGACGGGGACCTGCCAAGCCGAACCGCTCAACGAAAAGTGGGCGCAGTTGTACCTGGGGTCGCGGGGGTTGGCAAGCCGGTATCTGGTGGCAGAGGTCGATCCAAAGGTCGATCCGCTCTCGCCCGAAAACAAATTGATCTTTGCTACCGGGCCCCTCACGGGGACGATTGCCTCGACCGGTGGGCGCTACACGGTGGTGACGAAAGGGCCGCTTACGGGCGCGATCGCCTGTTCCAACTCCGGGGGATTTTTCGGCGCCGAGCTGAAATTTGCCGGTTGGGACATGATCATTTTCGAAGGGCGTGCCGAAAAACCGGTCTATCTCTACGTGGAGGACGACCAGGCCGAACTGCGGGACGCCTCCGAACTGTGGGGCAAAAGCGTCTGGGAGACCGAGGAGTGGATCAAGACGAAACACCAAGATCCGCTGATTCGCGTCTCTTCGATTGGCCGTGCTGGGGAGAATCAGGTGCTCTTTTCGTGCATCGTCAATGACCTGCACCGCGCGGCCGGGCGTTCCGGCGTGGGCGCGGTGATGGGTTCGAAGCACCTCAAAGCGGTGGCGGTGCGGGGGACCAAAGGGGTCAAGGTCAAAGACCTCAAACGGTTCCTCGAGGCAACGAACGCCGCAAAGCAAGTGCTGGCGACCAACCCGGTGACCAGCCAAGGGCTGCCGAAATATGGCACCCAGGTGTTGATGAACGTGATCAACGAAGTGGGGGCGTTGCCCACACGCAACATGCGCGAAGTACAGTTCGAAGGGGCCGATGCGATCTCAGGCGAAGCGATGCACCGCCCGCGGCCCAGCGACGGTAAACCGCAACTGGTGACCAACGCGGCATGCTTCGGGTGCACGATCGCGTGTGGACGGATTTCGAAGATCGACAAAAACCACTTCACGGTGAAAAACAGCCCGAAATATTGGGGGGCGTCCGGAGGTTTGGAATACGAAGCAGCCTGGGCACTGGGGGCCGACACGGGGGTCGATGACCTCGAAGCGTTGCAGTATGCGAACCTCTTGTGTAATGAACAGGGGATGGATCCGATCTCGTTCGGTTCGACCGTTGCGGCGGTGATGGAGCTCTATGAGCGCGGCGTGCTCACCGCGGAACAGATCGGTTTTCCGGCACCGTTCGGTTCGGCGGAAGCGCTTGCGAAATTGGCCGAACTGACCGCGAACGGCGAAGGGTTCGGTCGCGACGTCGGGCTGGGTTCGAAGCGGCTCTGTGAGAAGTATGGCCACCCGGAACTCTCGATGACGGTCAAAGGGCAGGAGTTTCCGGCGTACGACCCGCGGGGGATCCAAGGGATGGGGTTGGCCTACGCAACCAGCAACCGCGGCGCGTGCCATCTGCGTGGCTATACCGTGGCGTCGGAAATCCTGGGTATTCCGGAGAAGACCGACCCGCTTACCACGGAAGGGAAACCGGAGCTGGTGAAGGCGTTCCAGGATGCCACCGGTGCGTTCGATTCCGCTGGGATCTGCGTGTTTACCAGTTTCGCCTGGACGGTTGCCGACATCGCGCCGCAGCTCGACGCGGCGATTCCGGGAGAATGGACACCAGAACGGCTGCTTGAAGTGGGCGAGCGGGTCTGGAACCTGGAGCGGTGGTTCAACACGCGAGCTGGCTTTTCCGCAAAGGACGACACGCTGCCGAAACGGCTGCTCGAAGAGCCGGCCGCGACTGGCCCCGCGAAAGGGATGGTGAACCGCTTGGGCGAGATGCTGCCGAAATACTACGAAGTGCGCGGCTGGACCGCAGACGGTGTGCCGATGCCGGAAACGTTGGCCCGTTTGGGTGTCGACGTGTGAACGGGGTCTTAGCGTAAACACCGATGGGGCTGTTGCGGGCATGCGACAGCCCTTTTTGCTGGGAGGAGTTGTGTGATGCGTCATCTGATTTTGGGTAATGGCCCGGCAGGGGTTGTCGCTGCGGAGACGCTACGCCGGTATGCGCCGGAAGATGAGATCTTGCTCTATGGTTGTGAGGGGGAGCCGCCCTATTCGCGGATGGCGATCCCGTACCTTCTGGAAGGGAACATCGACGAGCGTGGAACGTATCTGCGCAAACAAGAGGGGTATTTCGCGGCGCAGCGCATTACGCTGCGTGAGGGACGGGCGGTGGCGGTGGACACGGCCGCACGTACGGTGCTTTTCGCGGACGGACATCGCGAGCATTTCGACCGCTTGTTGGTGGCTACGGGTTCTTCGCCGATTCTGCCGCCGATTCCCGGGATCGATCTGCCCGGGGTGACTCCGTGCTGGACTTTGGCCCATGCGCGCGCGATTGCCGAGCGTTTGCAGCCGGGGGCACGGGTGGTGCAGATGGGCGCTGGTTTTATCGGTTCGATCCTGTTGGAAGCATTCGTCAAAGCGGGTGCAAAGCTCACGATCGTCGAACTCGGTGATCGGATGGTGCCGCGGATGATGACGCCCGTGGCGGGAAACCTGATTCGCCGCTGGGTCGAGGAAAAAGGGGTGCAGGTGTTTACCGAAACGCGCATCGACGCCATTGCGCTGGGTGCGGGGCAGGGTAACGACACCGCTGCGGGACCGGACGGCGCACCGCTATTGGTGCAGCTGTCGAACGGCGAACGGTTGCCAGCTGACTTGGTGATCGTGGCGGCTGGGGTCAAGCCGAACGTGGCGTTCCTGGAAGGAACACCGGTGCATGTCGCAAGCGGCGTGCTCGTCAATGAGCGCATGGAAAGCGCAGGGGCTGGGATCTTTGCCGCCGGCGACTGCGCCGAGGCACCCGACCTGTTCACGGGTCAGCACTTGGTTGCTGCGATTCAACCCAACGCGGTGGATCAGGCACGGGTCGCTGCGGTCAATATGGCCGGAGGGCACGCTACCCTCAAAGGGGTGTTGGCGATCAACGTACTCGAAACCTTGGGGCTGGTGTCGACCTCGTTTGGTCAGTGGCAGGGGGTACCAGAGAACCAGGGCGGGAGCGGCGTCGAATGGGTGGACGAAGCGGCGTATCGCTACCTCAGCTTGCAGTTTCAAAAGGACCGGCTGATCGGGGCGACTGCGATCGGTCTTACCGAGCATGTAGGGGTCTTGCGCGGTCTGATCCAAGGGAAGGTAGCGCTTGGGCCGTGGCACGAGCGGTTGTTGGCGAACCCATTGGCGTTCGTCGAAGCCTATCTGGCGCGGGCACAATATTCGGCGTTGTTGGCTGCATAAGGAGGCAGTGTGACCCAGGTGACGTTGAAGCTCTTCGCCTCACTCTCCGATTATTTGCCGGCGGCAGAGCGAGTCGGCAACCGTGTCGTCGTCGAGGTGGCCCCGGATGCGACGGTGGCGCAGTTGCTCGACCGCTTTGCAGTGCCTGCCGAACAGGCCAAATTGGTATTGCGAAACGGCGTCTATCTGGCTCCGGAAGAGCGGGCCACGACGCGGCTGGCCGATGGCGACGAGATCGCGGTCTGGCCGCCGGTGGCGGGCGGGTAGGGCGCGGCATGCCCGAGCAGCATGGGACCGTCTGGGTTCCGCTTCAGGAACGAGAGGTGACCGCAAGCGAGGCTGAGTGGTTGCGCGCGCTTCGCACTGCGGCACCCAATATCGAGGTCGATAGGATGACCCAAGTTGCCTGGGTCGGGTCGCTTCGCTGGCAGTGGCAGGTGGTGTCCCCGTTGCAGCTGGGCGCGTTGTCGCTCCCCCGACTTCGGGTCACCGTGTTCGCCGCGCAAGAGGCGTTCGCTGCCGCGCAGCAATTGCTGGCAACGCTGGATGCGCGCATGCGGCGCGGCGGAGGGTAAGGGGCGCAGCCGCGCATGAATCACGCGCTCGAGGCGTTGTCGCAAGCACTCACATTGGTCGTGCGCTGGGATGAGACGCTGGCGTCGATCGTCCGGCTTTCGCTCGAAGTAAGCGGCTCGGCGCTCTTTTTTGGCGCGCTGCTCGGGTTGCCGCTCGGCGCGGTACTCGGGGCGACCCAATTTCGCGGGCGTGGGTTGGTGGTTGCGTTGCTGCAAAGCCTTTTGGGGGTGCCCTCTGTCGTTGTCGGCGTGGTGGTCTTTTTGTTGCTTTCCCGCGCTGGCCCGCTGGGGTTCTTGGGATGGCTTTATGATCCAGCGGGTATGGTGGTGGCGCAAACCCTGTTGGTCGCGCCGCTCGTTGCGGCGATTACCCGCCAGGTGGTAGAGGGGGCGCGCGAGCGGTTGGCGGAAGAGCTCACGATGATGCGGTTGGGGTTTGCCGAGCGGCTCTTCGCGCTGATCTACGACTGCCGCTTTTCGTTGCTCTTGGCCCTCTTTTCCGGTTTTGCCCGCGCGGCGAGCGAAGTGGGGGCGGTGATGATCGTCGGCGGCAATATCGAGGGAATGACGCGGGTGATGACCACCGCGATCGCGTTGGAGACGGCGAAGGGGGATTTGACGTTGGCGTTGGCGTTGGGCATCGTGCTGGTAGGGATCGTCGCGACGATTCACATGGTAACCAGTGGTCTGGAGGCGCTGGCACGGCGGCGCGCCGAGGGGTGAGGGTGGCGGTACTCCCAGTCGATGTACAGGGGGTCTCCTGGCCCAGCGAGGCGCAACCCGTGTTGCGCAACCTCACCTGGCGCATTGCCGGTGACGGGATCACCGCGATCCTGGGGGAAAATGGTGCCGGCAAGAGTTCACTGTTACGGTTGGTGGCTGGACTCATTCGTCCGGCGGTTGGTACGGTGACGTGGCGGGGCGCGACAACACCGCCGGCGGCGATCCGATGGGTGGCGCAGCAGCCGCAATTCTTGCGCGCGTCGGTGGCAACGAACCTCTGGTTCGCGGCGCTGCCGTTGCCGGGGCGCTGGTCGGCAAAGCGGAAACGCATCTCGGCGGTGCTCGAACGGGTGGGATTGGCCGAACGCGCCAACGAGCCCGCGCTGCGGTTGTCGGGTGGCGAGCGGCAGCGGTTGGCGCTGGCACGGGCGTGGTTGGCACAACCCGAGTTGCTCTTGCTGGACGAACCGACGGCGAATCTCGACCCGGGGGCAACAGCGGCGGTTGAGCGACTGATCCAAGAGATGCGCAGCAGCGGGATTCGCATCGTGATGACCACCCACCATCTGGCGCAGGCGGCGCGGTTGAGCGACGAGGTGGTGTTTTTGGCCGACGGAGAGATCTCGGAACAGACGCCAACCCGGCAGTTTTTCGCCGCGCCGAAGAGCGTGGCGGCACGCCGCTTCATTCGCAGCGAAACGCCGTGGTGGTTTCGGTTGCCGGAATGAGGTGTCTTGGTGGTGATTTTGGTTTTATCTGGTCTATGGGAAAGGTGATGAGTTATGGAGGAGATCATGGTTACTTGGAGCAGACGCCGGTGGTTGGCCGCAGCTTTGACCATGGGGATGGTGTCGCGAAGCTGGGGCCAGGAAGCGCAGGTCGATGCCGTTCGGCTCGCGACGACCACTTCGGTCGATCATTCGGGGTTGTTGGCGTGGCTGGCACCGCAGTTGCGTCGCGAGGCACAGGTGGTTTTGCAGGTGTTGGCTTTGGGTACCGGGAAGGCGCTTGCGGTGTTGGGGCGAGGGGACGCCGACTTCGGCATCACGCACGACCCCGAAGCAGAAGCCGCATTTTTGGCGCAGCACCCTGGTTGGCTCCGAAAGCCTTGGCTGATTGGACGGTTCCTGTTGGTTGGTCCCAAAGCCGATCCGGCGGACGTGGAAGGGCGCCCGGTGACCGACGCGTTCGTTCGCATTGCGGAAACCGACGCAGCGCTTTTCGTCTCCCGTGGGGATCAGAGCGGAACCCATGCGCGCGAACGCACGTTGTGGGCGGCAGCTCAGATCGACCCACGCGCACGGTTGGGGACGCGTTACCGCTCCGTGGGACAGGGCATGGGGCCGACGCTCGTGATCGCGAACGAAATGGCCGCCTATACGCTTGTCGACGAGGGGACGTGGTTGGCGCTGCAGGGGCGGCTACCCAATCTCGAAGTGGTGATCGCATCCGACCCTTTGCTCGACAATCCCTACGCGATTCTGGTTCGGGAAACCGCGTGGAAGAATGGCGTGCAGGATCCTGTTGGGCGCGCCGCGCGCTGGCTCTGGGAGGCACGCGAGGCGATTGCGCGCGGGTTCGAGGTGCACGGGGTGCATCCATTGCGGCCAGCGCCGTGACGCGCCGCGTGTAGTGGGCTTTTGGCGCGCGGATACGTGTGCGTCAGGGGTGCGCCGCGGATGCGCGTTGCCACGAGCCCGATTTTCCGCCGTGTTTCTCTTCGAGTTGCACCGCTTCGATCGTCATGCCGCGGTCGATCGCTTTCACCATGTCGTAGATGGTGAGGAGCGCAACGCTTGCGGCAGTGAGTGCTTCCATTTCGACGCCGGTACGTCCGACGGTCTCTGCCCGTGCTGTACAGTGAATCGTGTTGGGGGGTTCCGGGATGAAGTCGATCGCCACATGGGTCAGCGGCAACGGATGGCAGAGGGGAATCAGTTCCCCGGTTCGCTTCGCCGCCATGATGCCGGCAACGCGCGCCACGCCCAGCACGTCCCCTTTTTTGGCGTCGCCTGCCAGGATGCGGTCGAAAGTGGCGGGCGCCATGCGAATGCGACCGCTTGCGACCGCGACGCGATGGGTTTCCCGTTTCGCGGCCACATTGACCATGTGCGCTTCACCCTGCGCGTTGAAGTGGGTGAGATCGTTCATTGCCGTGCCTCGTCCTTGCGCTGAAAAGCGTATCATAGTGAAAAAGCAGGATTTGAGGTAGGCGCGATGGCGCACATGCGGTATGGCGAACCGGAGCGGGGCGTTGCGGCGCACAGCCACCCGTCGCATCATCGATCGATGCGCCGCCGCTTCGTGGGGTTTCTGGGACTGGCGGTGTCGGGGGTAGCCGGAGCGTTTCAATTGCCCGACTTGAGTGGTTCGAGCGCTACGGTCTTTTCGGCGCAGGAAGAGGCGGCGGTGGGGCGTGCGGCGATGCGCGAAATCCGCGAACGCGATCCCAGCTATTGGGACGATCCTGCGCTGGCCGAATACCTCACCGGTTTGACGCAGCAGCTTGCCGCCGGTCTCACGGGACGGCTCGATGTCCCGGTTTTCACCGCGTTTCTGCTCAAAGATTGGACCATCAATGCGTTTGCGCTCCCGGGGGGGTATTTGGGCTTTCATGCCGGGTTGATCGCGGCAACCGAAAGCGAAGCGGAACTGGCCGCGGTAGCGGCGCACGAAGTGGCCCACGTGGCGCAGCACCACATCGCGCAGATGCTGGAACAGCAGAAAGGGGCGTCGCTTTGGGTGTTGGGTTCGCTCCTCATCGCGGCGCTCGCGGCGCGTTCCGGTACCGGACAGTTGCCAGAGGCGGCCGCAGCAGCGGGCTCGGCTGCAGCGGCGCAGCAGCAATTGGCCTTTTCGCGCGCGTTCGAACGCGATGCCGACCGAGTGGGGTTGGAACTTTTGGCCCGCGCCGGTTTTGCGCCCGAAGGGGCGGTGCGTTTCTTTGGGCGGTTGCTCAACGCCACCCGCTTAGGTGAAACCGGTTTTCCCCCCTATCTGCGCACCCATCCCTTGACGATCGAACGCATCGCCGACCTCGACAACCGTATTCAGAGCGGCGAATTTCGCGCCCGTTTCGGTTCGGCGGGCAAAGAGGCGCTCGATCCGTGGGGGTTCGCGTTCGTTCGCGGCACCGTGTTGGCCGAACGGGGAACGGCGGGAGAGGCGCTCGCTCAGGCGCGTGCGGCGGCGCAAGATCCGGTCGGGCAGGTGTGGCGCGTGCGCGCGGCACTGCGGGCCGGGGAGCGGGCTGCGGCTAAGGAGTGGCTCGTTCGCTTTGTCCAACAGTGGCCCGAGGGGCGCTGGCGTGCGCTCTGGGAGGCGGAAGCCTGGCGTGCTTTGGGCAATTTGGCGGAGGCGCTCGCCGTTTTGCGGCGGGCGCTGTCGGCGCAGCCCGAATCGCTGGCGCTGCGTGCTGCCGCGGTGCGTACTGCGATCGCAGCAGGAGAGCGGGAATGGGCGTGGCAGCAGGCGCGTGAAGGAGTCGAGCGCTATCCGAAGCGCGATTTGGCGTGGCGCTTACTGGGTGAAGTGGCTGCGGCGCGTGGGGATCAGGCGTGGCAGCATCGGGCGCAAGGGGAGCGGTTCGCGCTCGACGAGCGATGGCAGGCGGCGCTCGATCAATTCGAAAAGGCGCGGTTGGCGCGACGGGAAGACGACATCTGGGTGGCTGAGGTGCAGGTGCGGGCGAACCGCATGCGCGAGGCGATCCGCGCCGAACAGAGAGAGCGGGGGCGTAGCGTGCGCTGAGGGGTGCGTGCGATGGGGCGAGCAGTGGCACTGGCGTTGGGGTTGTTATGGGCGGTGAGTTACCCGTTGCTGGCGATTCCCGAAAGCGGTAGTGCGCAACTCGTCTGGGTGTTCACCGCTTGGCTGGTTGCGATCGTGTTCGCGGCGGGGACAGGGCGCGATGGCTGAAGCGACGCGCGGTTTGGGGCTGGTGGCACCGGGCGTTGCGGCAGCGGCGGCGTTCGGCTATCTCCTGTTGCTGTTTGCCGTGGCCTTTTGGGCCGACCGCCGCGCGGCGCAGCACCGTTCCGTGATCGATCGCTCCTGGGTCTATTCGCTTTCGATCGGCGTCTATTGCACCGCTTGGACCTTCTTTGGCAGCGTCGGCGTTGCGGCGGAGCGGGGGCTGTGGTTCTTGCCGATCTACTTGGGACCGACCCTCGTGATGCTGGCTGCTCCTCTGGTGCTCGTTCCGATGTTGCGCGTTGCCAAATCGTTGCGGCTCACGTCACTGTCGGATCTTTTGAGCACCCGTTTCGGCCATCGCGCCCTTTTGGGGCGGTGGGTGGCGCTGGCGCTCGTCGTGGTTTCGATTCCCTATGTCGCGTTGCAGTTGAAGGCGATCGCGCTGGCGTTCGAGATCGTTTCGGGCGGAGCAGGCGGTGAGGCGGCGCGAACGTTCTGGTTGGTGGTGGTGTTGGCGCTTTTTGCCGCCCTTTTCGGGACACGGCGATTGGACGTCACCGAGCGGCACGAAGGGTTGGTGGCCGCGGTGGCGTTCGAGTCGGCGGTGAAACTCGGTGCGTTTCTGCTGCTTGGGGTGGTGATCGGTGCCGTCTTGCTGGGCGACGCAGAGGGCGCACTTCGCGCCGCTTGGTGGGAGGCGTGGCAAGCGGTCCCCAAAATCGACGCGGTTGCCGCGATGGGGTACGGCGACTGGTTGGCGCTGATCGTTTTGGCCGGGGTGGCGTTTCTGTTGTTGCCGCGGCAGTTTCAGGTGTTGGTGGTCGAGAACGTCCGTGCCGAACATTTGACCCGTGCGTCATGGCAGTTTCCGCTCTACCTCTGGGCACTCAACCTCTTCGTGGTGCCGGTGGCGCTCCTCGGTAAAGTGTTGCTACCCGATGGGGTGACTTCCGACGGTTTCGTCTTGACCGTCCCCCTGGCGCTGCATGAGCACTGGTTGGCGGTGGTGGTTTTCTTGGGGGGGATTTCGGCCGCGACCAGTATGGTGATCGTGGAAAGCGTGGCGCTCGCTACGATGATTTCGAACGATTGGGTGGCGCCTTGGTGGCTTCGTCGCGGGAAAACGCTTGCAGCCGGGCATCTCTTGTGGGTGCGGCGCGCGGTGATCGTCGCGGTGATCGCAGCCGGTTACCTCTTTTTTCTCTTGGCCGGGGAGTCGCACGCGCTGATCGCGATCGGTTTGGTCAGTTTCCTGGGTGTGGCGCAGCTCGCCCCGGCGGTCGTCGCGGCGTTTCTCTGGCCAGGCGCGTCTGCGGTTGGGGTCGCGGCGGGGTTGTTCGTCGGGTTGGTGGTGTGGGGCTACACGGCGCTTTTGCCGCTTCTCATTCGCAGCGGTTGGTTTCCGGAAGCGTGGCTGACCGTTGGCCCTGCTGGGATCGCGTGGTTGCGCCCGGAAGCGCTGTTCGGGGTCGAGGGGATGGCGCCAGTCACAGCGAGCTTGGTCTGGAGTGTGTTGGCGAACGGAGTCGTGCTGATCGCCGTTTCCGTGCTCCGCCCCCCCGACGGCGCAACGCGGGCAATCGCGCGCCGTTTCGTCGCCGATCCGTTGTTCCGGGCATCGCGGAAAGGAGCGGCGACGATTGCCGATGCCTCTGTGGCTCCGGTGCGCAGCCATTGGCGGGCGAAGACGCAAAGCAGCGCCGTGCTGGAGGTGCTGGCGCGTTTCGTCTCTGCGGAGCGACTGATTGAGGCGTTACGCGCGTTTCGTGCCGAACGTGGGTTGGCGGCGGACGCCCCGCTCGTGGTCGACGAGGCGTTCGTGGCATTTGCCGAACGGTTGCTCTCCGGGGCGATTGGCGGAGTGGCGGCTCGGTTGGTGCTGGAAGGTGTGCTCGGGGAACGGGCGCCGGCGTGGGACGAGGTGATGGCGCTGGTCGATGAGGCGCGTGCGGTGCGCGAGGCGAACGAGCGGTTGCGCGAGCTCGATCGGATGAAGGACGAGTTCATCGCATCGGTGAGCCACGAACTGCGCACACCGCTCGCCGCGGTGCGCGCCTATGCCGAGCTGTTGGCGGCGGACCCGGATATCGACCGAGAGACGCGGCGGAAGTTTTACCAAACGATGGTTCGTGAAAGTGAGCGGCTCACGCGGTTGGTCAATCAAGTGCTCGATCTGGCGAAGCTCGATTCCGGGCATGCCGAATGGCGCCATGAGGCGGTCGATTTGCGCACGGTGGTGCACGAGGTTGCGGAGACGATGCGTCCGGTGATGCGCGAGCGTGGGGGGGAATTGGGTGTCGTGGTGCCACAAGAGGAAGCGATCTGTTTCGGTGACCGCGATCGGCTGGTTCAGCTTTTGCTAAATCTCGTGGGGAACGCCGTACAATTCATGAAGGTGCCCCACGGGAAAGTGGCGGTGACGTTACAACCCGACGCACAAACCTGGCGGCTTATCGTCGAGGACAATGGGCCGGGTGTGCCACCCGAAGAACGGCAGGCAATCTTCGAACGCTTTCACCGCGCGTCGAAGACCCGCGCACACAGCACGGGAACAGGGCTGGGGTTGGCGATCGCCAAACGGATTGCCGAGCACATGGGGGGGGCGATCGCAGTCGACGAGAGTCCGTTGGGAGGGGCTCGGTTCGTGGTGACTCTGCCACGGGGAACGGTTTCACAAGAAAATCGGGAGAGGGAAGATGAGCCACAAGATCTTGGTGGTGGATGACGAGGAGGCAATTTCTCTTGCATTGGAATTTCTGCTCCAACGGGCTGGGTATGAGGTAGCCGTTGCCCGGGATGGCGTCGAGGCCCTCGAGCGAATCGCGGCGTGGCGGCCTGACTTGGTGCTGCTCGATATCATGATGCCCGGAAAAGACGGTTTCGAGGTGTGTCAGAGCGTGCGTGAGATGAATGACCTCACACCGCAACCCAAGATCGTCATGCTCACCGCGAAAGGGCGCGATGTCGAGCGCACGAAAGGGCTCGCGGTAGGGGCAGACGACTATGTCGTCAAACCCTTTTCCACCGACGAGCTGCTGCAGCGCATCGCGCGGCATCTTGGTCAGGAGGCCGCGTGATGGCAATCGGTGCGCGCGCACGATTCTGGCTGACCTACGCCGTGATCGCGGCGTTGGTGACGATCCCTTTTTCCGTGACGCTCTTTTTCGTCTGGCTGGATATGGACGAAGTCCAGCGCAACCTCTTGCGGATGATTGCGCCCCATTGGTTGCCGATCGGAATCGCGGTCACCGTTTTGAGTCTGGTGCTCGCCGGGGTGGCGCTCCACCGCCTCTATCGCGTCTATGTCCAGGGGTTGGCGGCAATGGCCGAACAGCTCGACGTGATGCGTACGGCTCCGAGCGGTTTTCGTATCCCGAGTTTTGGTCCGCCAGAGGTGCGCCGGGTTGCCGAAGCGGCAAACCGTTTGGCCGAAGCGAAAGAGGCCGCAGCGACCGAGGTGCAAGCGCGCATCGACGAAGCGAAGCGCAGTGCGGTCGCGGAACGCAATCGTCTGGCGGCGTTGATGGCGCAGCTCGACGAAGCGGTGGTCGTCTGCAACCCCGACGGGCGCGTGTTGCTCTATAACGAAGCGGCGCGGCAGCTCGTCGCAGCGTTCGTCGGCGAACAAACCGCCGTTGCTGCAACGAGTGCATTGGGTTTGGGGCGGACGGTGTTCACGTGGATCGATCCTGCGGTATTGGGACACGCGCTCGACACCGTAAACGCGCGCCTGCAAGCGGGCGACACGGCGCCGCGCGCTCGATTCGTGATCGTCGCTCCTACGGGGCGGGTGGCACGGGTCCGTGTGGCGCCGGTTACCGCAAGCGGTGAGACGACGCTGAGCGGGTTCGTGTTGGTGATCGATGACGTGACCGAAATGCTCGAACGGGAAGCTCAGCGCAGTCAGGTGCTTTTCGAGATGACCGAAGGGAACCGAGCGTCGTTGGCGAACGTGCAGATGGCCGTAGAGATGCTCGGGCAGCCCGATTTGAGTCCCGAGTTGGGTGCGCGCTTTCGCGACGTGATCGCGCGGGAGCTCACCGTGATGCGCACGCGTCTCGATCGCGCGGTGAACGAGGTGCGTGAGACACTGGCGACCCGTTGGCCAAGGGAACCGATTGCGGTGAGTGAGCTGGTGGCACTTGCGGAGCGATTCGTTTCCGAGCGCCTCTCAGTTACGGTCCGGCTGGAATGTGACGCAGTGGCCGATCATTGGGTTGCAGCCGATGCTTTTTCTTGGCTGCGGATGGTCGCGGCACTGGTCGAGCGGCTGCGCGACGATTACGACGCCGACCCGATCCGTTTTCGGGTTCGGCCAGATGGCAAAGGGTGGATTCATTGGGACCTGGTCTGGCACGGTGGGGCGTTGAGTTCCGAGATCGTTTCCAGCTGGGAGCTGGAGCCGGTCGTCGTACGCGGCGAACGGTATCCGTTTACGGTCCGTGAGGTGTTGGAACGGCACGGTGCGGCGATGTGGTTCGATCGCGTCAAGGCGCGGCACGAAGCGTTTCTCCGCTTGGCGATCGCCGAAGAGGCTGTCGCAGCCAAACCGCAGGGGACGGCAGTGGAAGCAAAAACGCTCGAGGCGCCAGCGGGGCAGGAACGCGAAACCGAACGGCCACTCTTTTTCGATTTCGACCTTTTCGCGTGGGGCGCGCATGTCGGAGACCTTGACAACCGCCGCCTCTCCGAGCTCGCTTATACGGTTTTCGATACCGAAACCACGGGACTTCGGCCCTCTGAGGGGGACGAGATCATCCAGATCGGTGCGGTGCGGATCGTCAATGGGCGACTGCTGCGTGAAGAGGCGTTCGAGCAACTGATCGACCCGCAGCGACCGCTTGCGAAAGAGTCGATCGCGATTCATGGGATCCAACCCGAAATGCTGGTCGGGCAGCCGACTGCCGAGGTGGTGCTTCCGCTTTTTCACCGCTATGCAGAAGGGACCGTGTTGGTCGCGCACAATGCGGCGTTCGACATGCGCTTCCTGGAACTGAAAGAGGCAAAACTGGGGATTCGTTTCGATCAACCCGTGCTCGACACGCTGCTGCTTGCCTATTTCCTCTTCCCTAACCAAGATTCGAACCGCTTGGAGGCGTTGGCGGAACGGTTTGGGATTCGGATCCTCGGGCGCCATACCGCGTTGGGGGATGCGATCGTCACCGCCGAGGCGTTTGTGAAGATGATCCCATTGCTCGAGGAGCGGGGGGTGCGGACCCTCAAAGCCGCGCGAGAAGCGGCGCAGCAGACCTACCTCGCGAAATTGCGTTACTGACGGTGGGTTGTGATGCTGTTGCCACGCACCGCCCGGTTTTTCGTGAGTTTGGCGATTGGTATCGCCCTCTTTCTCTGTGCCGCGTGGCTGGCGGAAAAGTGGGGTGTGGCGCCGCGCGTGATCGGGTTGTGCTTTCTGGTGGCGACGATCGCGCTTTATGCCGGGATTGGTGTGGCGATGCGCACCCAGGACGTGGTCGAGTACTACGTCGCTGGGCGCCGCATCCCCGGCATCGCCAACGGGATGGCTACCGCAGCTGACTGGATGAGTGCAGCGTCGTTCATCGGGCTGGCGGGGGCGATCTACCACCAGGGGTTCGAAGGGTTGGCCTACCTCACCGGCTGGACCGGTGGGTTCGTGCTGGTGGCGCTCTTTTTCGGACCTTATTTACGCAAATTCGGGCAATTCACCGTCCCCGAGCTCGTCGGTGAACGCTACGGACCCACTGCGGAGTGGCTGGCTGTTTGCGCGGTGGTGTTGGCTTCGTTTGTCTATCTGGTCGCGCAAATCTACGCGGTCGGTCTGGTCGCGAGCCGTTTTGCGAGCGTGCCGTTCGAAATCGGGCTTTTCGTCGGCTTGGCCGGTATCTTGGTCTGTTCGTTTCTGGGCGGAATGCGGGGTGTGACGTGGACGCAAGTCTCCCAGTACTTGATCCTGATCGTCGCGTACGTTGCGCCGCTCGTGGTGCTTTCGCAGCAGCGGTTCGACCTCCCCATTCCCCATTTCGCGATGCCGCAATTGGCGCAGGCCGAACGGGCGATCGAAGAGCGGGTGACGTTCGATCCCGCGGAGATCGCGGTGCGGGCGCAATTCCAGGCAGAGGCCGACCATTACCGCCAGTTGTTGGCTGCTTGGCCGCAGTCGGTCGAGCCGGAGCGATTGCGTTTGTGGGAGCGGTGGCAGATTGCGCGCGAAGCAGGAGAGCGCCCCGAATCTTTGCGTGCGATGGAGGACGAGTTGCGCGCGCTCACGAAAGGCGCAGACAGTGCGCGTGCGTTTTGGATCGCGCGCTTAGCGGACGCGGAGCGGGCGGCGCTGCCGCTTCGCCCCTTTTTCGCCGCGTGGAGCGGCCAAAGCGAAGCGGAAAAAGACGAGAAGCGGCGCAATTTCTTGGCGCTGATGTTCGTTTTGATGGTGGGAACGGCTGCGTTGCCGCACATCTTGATGCGCTACTACACCACGAGCACGGTCGAAGAGGCGCGCACCTCAACGGCATGGACGCTCTTTTTCGTGGCGATCCTCTACCTGTGTGCGCCACTCTACGCGCTCTTTGCCCGTGTGGAATTGGGGCAGTGGTTCGGGACGTCGATCGAAGCGGCGAGCCATTGGTTGGCGAATTGGACCAATCTGGGGTTGGCAACCTTCACCGACCGCAATGGCGACGGTTTGATCCAAAGTGCCGAATTGCGGTTGAGTCCCGATGCGGTGGTGTTGGCGCTGCCCGAATTGAGCGCGTTGCCCTATACCATCGCGGGGTTGGTCGCGGCAGGCGCGCTGGCCTCCGCGCTCTCGACCGCCGATGGGTTACTGCTAACCATTTCCAACGCGTTGGGGCACGATATCTATTACAAGCGTTTGATGAAAGCGCAGTCGAGCACCCATCGCCGCTTATTGGTGAATAAAACCTTGCTGTTGCTCACGGCCGTTTTCTCGGCATGGGTTGCGGCACTCAGGCTCGATACCATTCTGCTGTTGGTGGGTCTGTCGTTTTCTCTGGCTGCAGCAACCCTTTTTCCCACGGTTTTGCTCGGAATCTTTTGGCGGCGGGCAACCCGTGTCGGGGCCGTGGTGGCGATGGTTGGCGGCTTTGCGGTGAGCGTCCTCTATTACGTCCTCAACCATCCGGTCTTTGGCTTTGCCGGCGACACCCGAATTTGGGGAATCGACCCGGTGGCTTGTGGTGTGTTCGGGGTGTTGTTCGGGTTTGGCGCTCATGCGGTGGTGGGCGCTTTCGGTTGGGGCGCGCGCGCAAGCGACGCTGCGTTCGTCGCGAGGATGCAGCAACCGGAGTGATAAAATCGATATTTAGGTCATTTTTTCGGAACCACGATGAAAACCGCAGCGATTCGTCAAGCGTTTCTCGAGTTTTTCCGCAGCAAAGAGCACGAGGTCGTGCCCTCCAGTTCGCTCGTCCCGCACGGTGACCCCACGTTGCTGTTTACCAACGCGGGGATGAATCAGTTCAAGGATGTCTTCTTGGGGTTTGACGAACGTCCCTACAAGCGGGCGACTACCGCGCAAAAGTGCGTGCGCGCCGGCGGCAAGCACAACGACCTGGAAAACGTCGGCTATACGGCGCGGCACCACACTTTCTTCGAAATGTTGGGCAACTTCAGCTTCGGGGATTACTTCAAGCACGAGGCGATCCATTACGCGTGGGAGTTGGTGACCCGAGTTTTCGCGATTCCTGCCGAACGGCTCTGGGTGACGGTCTATGCCGAGGACGACGAAGCCTACCGCATTTGGACCGAGTCGGTAGGGGTTCCCGCAGAACGCGTGGTGCGCATCGGCGACAACAAAGGGGCGCGGTACGCTTCGGACAATTTCTGGATGATGGGGGACACCGGCCCGTGTGGACCATGCACCGAGATTTTCTATGACCATGGCCCGGAAATCCCGGGCGGACCGCCGGGATCGCCCGATGAAGACGGGGATCGCTATATCGAGATCTGGAACCTCGTCTTCATGCAGTACAACCGCGACGAAAAAGGGGAGATGCACCCGTTGCCCAAGCCGAGCGTCGATACCGGCATGGGGCTGGAACGCATCGCCGCGGTCTTGCAAGGGGTCCATTCCAACTATGAGATCGACCTCTTTCAAACGCTGATCGCAGCGGCGCAAGAGGTGACGGGCTGTGCCGACCGAGAAAGTCCAAGCCTCAAGGTGTTGGCCGACCACATCCGTGCGGCAACCTTTCTCATCGCCGACGGCGTGATTCCCGGTAACGAAGGGCGCGGTTATGTGCTGCGCCGCATCATCCGTCGCGCGATCCGCCACGGGTGGAAACTGGGCGTGCGGGCCCCATTCTTCTGGAAACTGGTGGCCCCCGTCGTCGCCGAAATGGGCGAGGCCTACCCGGAAATCGCGGCGCGTCAGCAGTTGGTCGAAGCCACGTTGCAGGCCGAAGAGGAGCGCTTCTTCGCGACGATCGCCAACGGTATGGCGATGCTGGAAGCCGCAGTCGCCGAGCTCGAAGCGCGGGGCGAGCGTATGCTCGACGGCGAATTGGCGTTCAAGTTGCACGATACGTACGGTTTTCCGCTGGATCTCACCGCTGACGTCCTGCGCGAACGCGGCCTCACCGTCGATGCGGCGGGGTTCGACGCTGCGATGGCGCGGCAAAAAGCGATGGCGCGCGCAGCGGGTAAGTTCAAAGTGAACCTGGAAGCGATCGACTACGCCGGGCCACCAACCGCTTTCGAAGGGTACGAGCATCTGGAAAGCGAAAGCGAGGTGGTCGCGCTCTACCGTGAAGGCGCCCCGGTTGCGGCGCTCGAAGAAGGTGAGAGCGGTGTCGTGGTGCTCGCGGCAACGCCGTTCTACGCCGAATCGGGCGGCCAAGTGGGCGACCGTGGGCTTTTGCGCGCCACCGACGGGCTTTTCGCGGTCGAAGATACCCAGAAGATACGGGCCGACGTCCATGGCCATCATGGCGTGGTCACAACCGGTGTGATCCGGGTCGGTGACCGGGTGACGGCGCGGGTTGATCACGCTGCGCGCGCGGCAACCGCCCGCCACCATTCGGCCACGCACCTCCTGCACAAAGCGCTGCGTGACGTACTGGGGCCTCATGTCGAGCAGAAGGGCTCCGAAGTCGCGCCGGAGCGGTTGCGTTTCGATTTTTCCCACCCCAAACCGCTCACTGCCGAGGAGATCGCGACGATCGAGCGCCGCATCCTCGACGAAGTGCTCGCGAACACTCCCGTTTCTGCTCAAGTGATGCCGCTGGAGGCCGCGAAAGCCTCGGGCGCGATGATGCTCTTCGGGGAAAAGTATGGCGAAACGGTGCGCGTGCTGTCGATTGGCAGTTCCAAAGAGCTTTGTGGCGGGACCCACGTGGCGCGTACCGGTGATATCGGGCTGGTGAAGATCACGTTGGAAACGGCGATCGCGGCGGGCATTCGCCGCATCGAAGCGGTGGCCGGCGAAGCGGCATTGACGTACGTCCAACAGCTCGACGCGACGCTGGGTGCCGCCGCCGAACGGCTCAAGGTGGCTCGGGACGAAGTGCCCGAGCGGATCACGGCGCTTCAAGAGGCGCTCAAAGCTGCAGAAAAAGCGCGCGAACGCGCAGTGGAACGTGCCGCTGCAGCACTTGCCGAAGCGCTCGTTGCTCGGGCGGAAACGCGCGATGGCGTGAAACGGCTGGTCGCACAAGTCGAGGTCGATTCGGTCGAGGCGTTGAAGCGTCTGGCCGAGTTGGCGCGGGACCGACTGGGCCCTGAAGCGGCCGTCCTCCTTGCCGCAGCGATCGACGGCAAAGCCGTTTTCGTCGCGGCGGTGGGCCGTGCGGCAGTGGCGCAGGTGAAAGCGGGCGAGTGGGTGAAGCGCGTTGCCGCGACCATCGGCGGTCGTGGCGGTGGGAAGCCGGAATTCGCGCAAGCGGGGGGCGGCGATCCAGCCCGTTTGGCGGAGGCGCTGGCCGCTGCCTGACCGACGCACACGATACCGGTGCTGGGCGTGCTCGGCGACCCACCGGGCATTGCGCGTGGCGCCCGCGGTTTTTACCGTATTGGTCATTTTCTTGCCAGAGTTCGGGCGTAAAGCGCACGACGCGATTGCGCCCAGCACCGACCCTTCGGGGACGTGGTGGCATTGCAGACAGTTCGGCGTGGCGCGTGCGTTGGCAATGTAAGGAATCGTGGCGCGAAAGTAGGATTCGGTCAAATTGTCGATCGGTTCGGAATAGGGCTTGCCGTTCGTCAGTACTTGCTGTTCAACGGGGTCGGGCTCGCGTTCTCCTTGGCGGTGCTTGCCGAACTGTTCATCGACCACGGGCGAACGGACGATTCGGACGCTACGTAGGTTTTGTACGTCACGCAGCCGATCAAGGGAGCGTTCTCGTTCGCCGATGGTGCCCACCACCATCGCTTCGGTGAGGTGCACGCGGACGGTTTCCGTAGCGGTTTGTGCGTGGGCAGTTTTGTTTTCGAGATGTGGCAACTATAGCACAGTCAAGAGAGCGCGGCGAGGTCGATCCCTGGCCACACGTTAGCAAGCGCGTGCGCGAAATCGTTTTTGATCCGGGCAAGCGTCGTTTCGTTGTCCGCTTCGAAGCGCAACACCAGAACGGGCGTGGTGTTCGACGCGCGCGCGAGACCAAAACCGTCAGGGTATTCGACGCGAACCCCATCGAGCGTGATGATCTCCGTGGCGTCGGTAAAGCCCGTGTAGTTTTGGAGTTTTTCGACGAGTTGGTGCGGTTCGCCCTCGCCCATTTTGATGTTGAGCTCGGGGGTGGCGACGGAATCGGGGAGCGCTTCGAGCACTTCAGAAGGGTTCGGGTGGCGCGAAAGGATTTCCAACAGGCGCGCCGCGGCGTAAAGCCCGTCGTCGAAACCGTACCAGCGCTCCTTGAAGAAGATGTGACCGCTCATTTCGCCGGCCAGGAGCGCGCCGCTTGCTTTGAGCTTTTGTTTGATGAACGCGTGGCCCGTTTTCCACATGAGCGGTTGACCGCCATGGTCGCGGATCCATCGGGCTAAATGGCGGGTGCATTTGACGTCGTAGAGGATCGTCGCGCCCGGGTTGCGTGCCAGGAGGTCCGCAGCAAAGAGCATCAATTGCCGGTCAGGGAAAATTATTTGTCCGGCTTTGGTGATCACGCCCAACCGATCGCCGTCGCCGTCGAACGCCAAACCGAGTTCGACGTCGCCGGAAGTGACCGTCGCGACCAGGTCGCGGAGGTTTTCGAGTTTGGAGGGGTCGGGGTGGTGGTTGGGGAAAGTGCCGTCGACTTCGCAATAGAGCGGATGCACCTCGGCACCGAGCGCGGTGAAGAGCGGCGGCGCGACCGCCCCGGCAACGCCGTTACCGCAATCGATCGCGATTTTCAGCGGACGCGCCAGGCGTACGTCACTGGCGATGCGAGCGACGTACGCAGGGACGACATCAACTTCCCGTTCCGTTGCCGGTTGCGGAGCCACGACGAGGTCGTTTTCTTGGAGACGGCGGCGCAGGTCGGTGATGAGCGGCCCGTAAAGGGTTTCGCCGGCGAGCACCATTTTGAACCCGTTGTATTCGGGCGGGTTGTGGCTGCCCGTGACCGAAACGCACGAGTGGGTGCCCAGGTGTTCGGCGGCGAAATAGGTGACCGGTGTGGGAACGCAGCCGATCGCGATCACGCCGACGCCGGCGTGCCGAATGCCGCGCGACAGTGCTTCGGCAAGAACTGGACCCGACAACCGACCGTCGCGACCGATGACGATCTCGGTGACGCCTCGCCGTACCGCTTCACTGCCCAGCGCCCAGCCGATCGCGAATGCGGCTTCCGTGGTGAGGGTACGATCGACGATCCCGCGGATGTCATAAGCTTTGAAGATCGACGCGTCTGGGACGAACGGTGTCATCAGTGGTGGCCTTTCGGGGGTTCGCCGGTGAAAAGGAATTCGCGGCTGCAGTACGGGCAGACCGCTTTCCCGCTTTTGACTGGGTCGAGGTAGACACGCGGATGCAACAGGGCGACGGGTTCGTCGGGGAGCGGGCAGCACAGAGGCAGATCCGCAGCGGTAACGGTGATCTGCCGCTCCTTACGGACCGAATCCAACGGGTTTTCGCTCATCCTGGGCTCCTTAGACGTACGTCAGCCAGTGGTCGTATTCGGGGGCACGGCCGTTGACGATCTCGAAGTAGCGCGCTTGGATTTTCTCAGTAATCGGCCCGCGGCTCCCGGAGCCGATCACGCGGTCGTCGAGTTCGCGAATCGGCGTGACTTCGGCGGCGGTGCCCGTGAAGAAGGCTTCGTCGGCGATGTAGATGTCGTCACGCGTCAGGCGCCGCGCAACGAGCGCAATGCCGAGCTCACGCGCGATGTGATGGACGGTGTCGCGCGTGATCCCAGTGAGCGCGCACGCGATTTCGGGTTCGATGAGCTGTCCGTTCTTCACCAAGAAAAGGTTTTCTCCAGCACCTTCGGCAACGAAACCCATCGTGTCGAGGAGCAGCGCTTCGTCGTACCCTTGGCTCGTCACCTCCAGGTTGGCGAGGATCGAGTTGGCGTAGGTGCTGGCCACTTTGGCGCGTGGCATCGTGACGTTGACGTGTTGGCGCTGGAACGACGAGGTTTTGACGCGAATCCCTTTTTTCAATCCCTCTTCACCCAAATACGCGCCCCACGGCCACGCGGCGATTGCGACGTGTACCTTAGCCCCTTTCGGGGAAACGCCCATCTTTTCCGAGCCGTAAAACGCGATGGGGCGGATGTAGCACGACGTGAGGTTGTTGGCGCGCACCACCGCTTTTTGCGCTTCCATCAGCGTTTCCAGCGAGTAGGGGATCGGCATCATGTAGATCTTTGCGGAATTGAGGAGCCGTTCGGTGTGCTCGCGCAGGCGAAAGATCGCTGGCCCACGTTCGGTTTCGTAGGCGCGTAAGCCTTCGAAAACCGCAAGACCGTAGTGAAGCGAGTGGGTAAGTACATGGGTGGTGGCCTCGCGCCAGGGCACGAGTTCGCCGTCGTACCAGATGGTGCCGTCACGATCGGACATCGACATCGCCGAAGCTCCTCAAGAATGCGTGGTAATGCGCCAATTGTAGCGCAACGCCCGAACGCCAAGAAGGGGGCGGCCTAGACCGTACGGAGGATTTTTGCGATGGTGGCGATGAGGCGCGAACGGTCCAACACGCCGATCAACGTCCCGTCTTCGACTACCGGATAGGCATGGTAGTGGTTCTCGGCAAACGCCCGCGCGGCATCGAGAAGGGTGTCCTCGGCGTCAAGGGTGACCACTTTGCGGTTCATGAAATCACCGACATTGCCGGCCAGTTCGTTGAGGTACGCATCGGCAACGAGGGGCTTCAGCAGATCTTTTTCGGAAAAGAAACCGATCAATTTGCCGAAACGGTCGGTCACCGGCGCACCATTCACGCGATGGACGACGAGCGCTTCCAGCGCTTCGGTGAGCGCAGTTTCCGGGTGAAAGACGAGCGGGTCGCGGCGGACGAAATCGCGGACAAAGAAGTCGGTCAGCATGATGTTTGCTTCTCCTCTTGCGCAGCCGCCTTGCGGGGGCAAGGCTGGCTGCATCCCCCGTCGCAGGAAATACCAAAACGGCCAAGGCCACCGCAAGAACCTTGGAGCGCGCGTCGCCCAAAGAGTACGCCAATTGCCGCGAAGAGGACGAAGAGCAGAAACACAGCAAGCGTGGCCAAAAAAGTACTCATGGTGGACGCTCCTTGTTTCGATCAGCCGCCGAAATCGTCGAAGAGGATGTTTTCGCGCTCGACTCCCAGATCGAGCAACATCTGTGTCACTGCGGCGGTCATCACGGGTGGGCCGCAGAGATAGTATTCGCAATCCTCCGGCGCGGGGTGATCTTTGAGATAGTGTTCGTAGAGGACATTGTGGATGAACCCGGTATAGCCCGTCCAGTTGTCTTCGGGTTGCGGGTCGGAAAGCGCGATGAACCAACGGAAATTGGGGTATTTTTCCTGCAGCCGGTTGAAGTCGTCGACGTAGAAGAGCTCTTTCTTCGACCGGGCCCCGTACCAGAAGGTGATCTTGCGCTTGCTGTGCAGGCGCTCGAGTTGGTCGAAAATGTGCGAGCGCATCGGGGCCATCCCCGCGCCACCGCCGATGAAAACCATCTCATTGTCGGTGTCACGGGCGAAGAATTCGCCAAAGGGACCGGAAATCGTCACCTTGTCACCGGGTTTGAGGCCGAAGATGTACGACGACATCTTCCCAGGTGGCAGCCCAGGACGTGGCGGCGTCGCGATCCGGACGTTGAGCATGATGATGCCCTTTTCCAGCGGATAGTTCGCCATCGAGTAGGCGCGCACGATCGGCTCGTCCACTTGGGAGACCAGATCGAAGAGCCCCATCTTTTCCCAGTCACTGCGAAAGGGCTCAGGGATATCGAAATCTTTGAAGTGACGGACATGAGGCGGGGCTTCGATCTGAATGTAACCGCCCGCGCGGAAATCGACGTTTTCCCCCGGGGGCAGTTCGAGCACCAGCTCTTTGATGAAGGTGGCGACGTTGCGGTTGCTCTTGACGGTACATTCCCACTTCTTGACGCCGAAGACCTCTTCGGGGACTTCGACCTTCATCGGCTGTTTGACGGTGACCTGGCAGGAGAGGCGGTAGCCCTCGCGCGCCTGCTTTTTGTTGATGTGTGCGGCTTCGGTAGGCAGCAACGCCCCGCCGCCATCGAGCACTTTCACCTTGCATTGGCCGCACGAACCGCCACCACCACACGCCGAGCTGACGAAGAGTTTCGCGTCGGCAAGCGCACCGAGCAGTTTGCTGCCAACCGGCGCCGCGATGGTTTTCTCCCCATTGATTTCGATGGGAACCGTACCGCTTGCGACCAATCGCTTGCGGGCCGCCAGAATGAACGCCACCAGCGCCAGGACGATCGCTACGAAAAAAAAGACGCCCAAGATGACTTCGATCATGAGTCACTTCCGTTCGCGTGTCAGAGTTTCAAACCAGAGAAAGCCATGAAGCCGAGCGCCATCAACCCTGCGGTCATGAAGGCGCTGCCAAGCCCTTGGAGACCAGCCGGGATATCGGCGTATTTGAGCTTTTCCCGTACCGCAGCCATCAGCACGATCGCCAACGCCCACCCCAGGCCGGAGCCGACGCCATAGACCACGCTCTCGGCAAAGTTGTAGTCGCGCTCGACCATGAAGAGCGTGCCACCGAGAATCGCACAGTTCACGGTGATAAGCGGCAGGAAGATCCCAAGCGCATTGTAAAGCGCTGGGACGTAGCGGTCGAGGAACATCTCGAGAATCTGTACCGCAGCGGCAATCAGGCCGATGAAGCTCAGAAAGCCGAGAAACGAAAGGTCGACGTCGGGTAGACCCGCCCAGGCGAGCGCCCCTTCGGCGAGCAGGTAGTGGTTGATGAGGTTGTTGAGCGGGATGGTGAGCGATTGCACCACCACCACCGCAATCCCCAGGCCAATGGCCGTTTCGATCTTTTTCGAAATGGCCAGGAAGGTGCACATCCCCAGGAAGAAGGAGAGCGCCAGGTTTTCGATGAAGACGGCGGTAATGAAGAGGTTCAGGAGTTCCATCTCACACCCCCTCCGACTGTGGCGCCGCGCGGACACGGAATTCCGCGGTTTCACGCTGTTTCGGTTGCCAGGTGCGCACGGCCCAGATGATGAGTCCGATCAGGAAAAAGGCGCTTGGGGGAAGGAGCAACAGCCCATTCGGGACGTACCAGCCGCCATCGTTGACCGTGGGCAGTACCGGATAGCCAAAGAGCGTGCCAGACCCGAGGAGTTCGCGGACGAAGCCGACCGTGAGCAGGATCGCACTATACCCGAGCCCGTTGCCGATACCGTCCCAGAAGCTCGCCACAGGCGGATGGCTCATCGCATAGGCCTCGGCACGCCCCATCACGATGCAGTTGGTGATGATGAGGCCGACGAAAACCGATAGTTCGCGGCTGATTTCGAACGCGAAGGCTTTGAGGAACTGGTCGACGACGATCACGAGCGTACTGATGATCGTCATCTGGATGATGATGCGGATCGAACTCGGGATATGCTCACGGATCAAGCTGATGAACAAGTTGGAGAACGCGGTCACGAGTGTGAGTGCGATCGACATCGTGAATGCGGTGGACAGTTTCGAGGTGACCGCAAGCGCCGAGCAGATCCCGAGCACCTGCAAGATGATCGGGTTGTTGGCTACGATCGGTTGTGTCAGGGTCTTTTTGATTTCGCTCATTGCCCATCCCCCTTGCTTCTCAATGATTGCAGGAAGGGTCCGTACGCGCGTTCGCTCAACCAGAAACGGACGGTTTGATCGACCCCTTTCGAAGTGAGCGTCGCGCCCGCCAACCCATCGACGGCGAACTGCGCTTCCGGCGTGTTGGGATCGACACGGCCTTTGACGACGTGGATCGCTACCTGACCCTGTTCGTCGAAAGCTCGTTTGCCGTGCCACAGCGCGCGCCATTTGGGGTTTTCCACCTCGCCGCCCAGACCCGGCGTTTCTGCCTGTTGGTAGAACTTGAGGCCGCGGATCGTGGTGCCATCCCCTTCCAACGCCAGGAAACCCCACATCGTCGACCAAAGACCGGAGCCGTGGATGGGGAGTACGATCACTGTGACTTTGCCGTTCGCGTCGCGCTTCAGGTAGACGGGCATCACTTTGGGCAGCCGTTTGATGCGCGCAGGGTCTTCGCTGCGCGCAAGCGGTTGCGACCAGTTGGGGTCACGCGCGATTTTTTGCGGGTCAGCGGGTAGGGGCGGCGGCGTATCGAGAACCCGGCCCGTTCCCAGCTCCACCCACACCTGTTCGAGCGACTTGAGGGCTTCGGCGGGAGAAATCGGGCTGCCTGGCTGCCAAATGCCGGCGACTTCGACGATGTTCTTCGCCCGAAATGCTGCTTGATTGTGCTGTTGCAGTGGGCGCAGCGCCACGACCGTGGCCGAGACGAGTGCGGCGCAGAAGAAGCAGACGACGAGCGCCACGGCGACGATCTTACGCAGGTCGTCGTTGGGTAGCGCCCAGATCGCTTTCAGGTTGAAGGTTTCAGAGTTGGACATAGCGACGCTCCCGACGCAAGAGATGCCAACGCATCACCAGATAGTCGATGAACGGGGCCCAGACGTTCGCAAAGAGGACCGCGAGCATCGCCCCTTCCGGAAAGGCGGGGTTGGCAACGCGGATCAGCACCACCATGAAGCCGATCAACAGACCGAAAATCCAGCGTCCGGCTTGGGTCATCGACGCGGAAACGGGGTCGGTGGCCATGAAAAACATCGCGAGCATCAAGCCACCCACGGCGAAGTGCCAATACCACGGCATCGCCGCCATCGGGTTGTTTGCGGGGCCGAACCAGTTGAAGAGCAGTGTAGTCACGATCACCCCGATCGCAACGCCGGCAACGATCCGCCAGGAGGCGATCTTGGTGTAGAGGAGGAACAACCCTCCGATGAGGATTGCGAGCGCCGAGGTTTCTCCCAGCGACCCAGGAATGAACCCCAGGAAGGCGTCCCACCAAGTGTAGCCAGCTTGCGCGATACCTGCCATGCCCTCGGATGCGCCGATTCCCAACGGCGTGGCGCGGGCGTATCCATCGACGGCAACCCAAACGGTGTCGCCCGACATCGCACTCGGATACGCGAAAAAGAGGAACGCGCGGCCGGTAAGCGCTGGGTTGAGGAAGTTCTTTCCCGTGCCGCCGAAAATCTCCTTGCCGAAGACGACGCCGAAACTGATGCCCAATGCCACGAGCCACAGCGGCGCGTTCGGTGGCATCGTCAAGGTGTAGAGCATCGAGGTGACCAGGAACCCTTCATTGACTTCATGTTTGCGCACTATGGCGAAGAGGACCTCCCAGAGTCCCCCCACCACCAGCGTGGTGAGGTAGATGGGAAGGAAATGGAGGAGTCCCAGCACGAAGTTGCCGACGACGCTTTCCGGGTCGAACGAAAAGCCGAGCGCGAGATAGAGCGCGCCGCGCCAATCGCCCTTTTCGGCGCCGAACGCGCTCACGGCGAGGTTCGCTTGGTAACCCGTGTTGTAACAGGCCATGAGCACTGCGGGCAGCAGTGCGACGACCACATAACTCATCATCCGCTTGAGGTCGATCGCGTCGCGCACGTGCGGGGCGCTCTTCGTCGGCTGGTTGGTCCAGTAGAGGAAGGTTTCGACCATCTCGTAGAGCGGGTACCACCGCTCCCATTTGCCTCCGGGCAGGAAGTGGGGCTCCCAACGGTGGAATCGGTCTCTGAGCGACATTAGCCCTCCCGTTCGATCTTTTCGAGTGCGGCGCGCAAGTAGGCGCCATAGTCGGTTTTCCCCACGCAGGCGAATGAGAAGATCGCAACGTCTTCTTCTTCGAGCTCCAGGCAACCCAATTTCTGAGCCATGTCGGTATCCCCGACGACCAGATAGCGCAACAGTTGCGTAGGCAGGATTTCGAGCGGGCAGATCTCTTCGAAAATGCCCGTGGGGATCATCGCCCGGGGACTCCCTTGCTGGGCCGTGGTAAAGCGTGGCGCCTCGTTGCGGTTGAAGAGCACGCGAAAGAGCGAAAAGCGCGGCAGCAGCGGATTGATCCACCCGAGCAGCGGCTTATCGTCGCGTTTGGGTTCGGGTAGGACGCTCACTTGGAGATGGTAACGCCCGAGATACGCGAGCGGCCCGATCGCACGGCGTCCATCGAGCGGCGAACCCGAGATGGGACGGCAAGGGCCGTCGCAGAGTTCGCCTTCCAGCAGCGCTTCGATACTTGCCCCGAGCGGAACCCGCACGAGACGCGGCTGCCGCACCATCTCACCACCCAGTGCGACGACGCGCTCGGTGTCGATGCGCCCTTCCAGAAAGAGGGTCCCGATCGCGATCACGTCCTGGTAGTTGAGATACCAGACGGTGCGTTCGAGTGAAACCGGTTCGAGGAAATGGATATGGGTGCCTGGGAGCCCCGCCGGATGCGGACCCGCAAACGCCACGGAACGGTAACGCGCGCCTTCGGGCATCGGCAGGTGTTCGCCAGGGGCTTGGCACAGATAGATTTTGCCGTCGGTGAGGTGTGCCAGGATGGCCATCCCGGCGCGAAACGCTTCGGGACGTTCACCGATGACGACCACTGGGTCGGCGGCAAGGGGGCGGGTATCGATCGCGGTGACGAAAATCGCGGCGGGGCGACTCGCCGGGTCAGGAATCTTGCCGAAGGGCCGAGTGCGTAGCGCCGTCCACAGACCGCTGGCGCAGAGGCGCGAAACGACCGCTTCGGTGTCGAGGTCGAGCAGAGCGTCGGGCGCAATCGGTTCGAACCGGGTTTCTTCGGCGTTCGGGTCGGCGTCGCATTCGATCACAACGTTGAGCAACGCGCGGCGCGCGCCCCGCTCGATCGCGACAACCGTCCCGGTTGCCGGTGCGGTGAACAAGACAGTTGGGAATTTTTTGTGGGCAAAGAGCGGTGCTCCTTTCGTCACCCGGTCGCCTTCGGCAACCAGCAGCTTGGGCCGCATGCCCCGGTAATCGGGTCCCAGCAGCGCCACGCGGCGAATGGGTGCCGTGTGGCCGCTGATTTGTTGCTGGGGCGCGCCGGGCAGCGGCAAGGAGAGCCCTCGCGATAGCGTCACAGTGTGCATGGTCGCGCTCTCTTCTTCCCCATACGGATAAAATCACGCTATTCTATCTTTTCTGAATCGAAATTGACCCTTTTTGAAGGGAGGCGAGGCCCAATCGTTTTTTATCGAGGAATTACCGTCAAAGGGTAGGGGCGCGGTAAACTCGCCGTGATCCCGCCCCTGGGCATCTAAAGAAAAGAACGGAGTGAAACCATGAGCACGCGCGACCCCGCTTTTCGTGAAGCAGCGCTCGAGTACCATCGCCGCCCCACCCCGGGCAAGATTTCTGTCGTTCCCACCAAAAGTCTCTCCAACCAGCGTGATTTGGCGCTCGCCTATTCACCCGGTGTGGCGTTCGCGTGCGAAGCGATCGCGAAAGATCCGTTGCAATCCTACGAACTCACCGCTCGGGGCAACCTCGTTGCGGTGATCACCAACGGAACCGCGGTGTTGGGTTTGGGGAACATCGGCCCCCATGCCGCGAAGCCGGTGATGGAAGGGAAGGGGTGTCTGTTCAAGAAGTTCGCTGGGATCGACGTCTTCGATATCGAGCTCGACGCGAACGACCCCGACAAAGTGATCGAAATCGTTGCTGCGCTCGAACCGACTTTGGGGGGCGTGAACCTCGAAGACATCAAGGCGCCCGAGTGCTTCTACATCGAGAAGAAGCTGCGGGAGCGGATGAAAATCCCGGTTTTTCACGACGATCAGCACGGCACCGCGATCATATCGGCTGCGGCGCTCTTGAATGGTTTGATCGTCGTGGGCAAGCGGATCGAAGCGGTCAAACTGGTTTGTTCGGGTGCCGGTGCCGCTGCGATCGCATGTCTGGATCTCATGTGCCAGCTGGGGTTGCGCAAAGAAAACATCTTCGTCTGCGATTCCAAAGGGGTGATCTATGAAGGGCGTGAGCCCGACATGGAGCCCAACAAAGCGCGCTATGCGCAACGCACATCGGCACGCACGCTGGCGGAGGTGATCGAAGGGGCGGACGTCTTCTTGGGGTTGTCGCAAGCAGGGGTGCTCAAGCCCGAGATGGTGGCGAAGATGGCCAAGGATCCACTCATTTTCGCATTGGCGAACCCCACGCCGGAGATCATGCCGGAAGAGGCGAAAGCGGTTCGACCCGATGCGATCATCGCGACCGGCCGTTCCGACTACCCCAATCAGGTGAACAACGTCCTCTGTTTCCCGTTCATCTTTCGCGGTGCGCTCGACGTCGGGGCGACCACGATCACCGAAGCGATGAAAATCGCATGCGTGCATGCACTGGCAGAGCTGGCGCGCGCGGAGACGAACGACGTGGTCGCGAACGCATACGGCGGCATCGAATTGACCTTTGGTCCCGAATACCTCATCCCGAAGCCCTTCGACCCACGCTTGATCGTCCGAATCGCGCCCGCCGTGGCGAAGGCAGCGATGGACTCGGGGGTTGCGACACGGCCGATCGACGACTTCGACGCCTACCGGGCGCAACTGCAAAACTTCGTCTACCACTCCGGCGTGGTGATGAAACCGATCTTTACCGTCGCGCGTTCGCTGCCGATGGAGGAAAAGCGCGTGATCTTCTGCGAAGGGGAAGACGAGCGGGTGTTGCACGCCGCGCGCGCGGTGATCGACGAACGGCTGGCGCGGCCGATTCTGATCGGCCGCCCGGCGGTGATCGAGATGCGGCTGAAAAAATTGGGTTTATCGCTGGAACCGGAACGCGATTTCGACCTGGTCAATCCCGAGTCCGACCCGCGCTACAAACCGTTGTGGCAACAGTACCACAAGATGATGGCGCGGCGCGGGATCACGCCGGAAATCGCCAAAGCGCGTATGCGCCGCGATACGACGCTGATCGGGTGTATGCTGCTCAAGAACGGTGAAGCGGACGCGGTGATCTGCGGAACCTTTGGCACGTTCGAATACCACCTGCAGCACGTCCGCGACGTGATCGGTTTGGCGCCGGGTGCAAAACTCTTGGCTGCGATGAACATCGTGATGACCGGCAAGCACACGCTGGCGGTGGCCGATACCTACGTCAATTACGACCCGACCGCCGAGCAGGTGGCGCAGATCGCCGCAATGGCCGCCGACGAGTTCGCCCGTTTTGGGATCGAACCGCGGGTTGCGCTCCTGTCCCATTCCAATTTCGGTTCCGCCAATACCCCTTCGGCGCGCAAGATGCGCGAAGCGCGTGATTTGCTCCATGCACTGCGGCCCGATCTCAACATGGACGGCGAGATGCACGCAGATGCGGCGCTGTCGCACGAGGTGCGCAGTCGCTTGATCGACGACGAAGATTGCACCTTGAGCGGTGAGGCGAACGTACTGATCATGCCGACCGTTGACGCCGCCAATATTGCGTTCAACCTGGTGAAACAGGTTTCAGGGCAAGGCGTTTCCGTTGGGCCGATGCTGCTCGGTGCCGCGATGCCGGTTCAGATTCTGACGCCGTCGGCGACGGTGCGGCGGTTGGTCAATATGACGGCGGTGGCAGTAGTCGACGCGAACGAATTGCGCGACCGTTTGATCAACACGTGATTGGGAGAACGAAATGACGACGATTCACGCGATTCGAATCTCGGAGCACGGTGGGCCTGAGGTGATGCAGTGGGAACCGGTCTCGTTGCCTGCTCCTGGGCCTGGAGCAGTGCAAGTCCGCAACCGTGCCGTTGGTGTCAATTTCATCGATATCTACCATCGGACCGGTCTCTATCCCGTGCCGCTGCCCTCTGGTCTCGGTCAAGAAGGAGCGGGCGAAGTCGTTGCGGTGGGGGAAGGAGTCACCGACCTTCAAGTGGGCGATCGGGTGGTCTATCTCACTCCCACTCCGGGTGCGTACGCGGAAGCGCTCAACATTCCCGCCGACCGCGCGGTGAAATTGCCCGATGCGGTCTCGTTCGAGGTCGCCGCAGCGATGTGGCTGAAGGGGCTCACGGCGCAGTACCTGTTGCGGCAGACCCACAAGGTACAACCAGGGGAGTGGCTGTTGGTCCATGCGGCTGCCGGCGGGGTGGGGTCGATTCTCGTGCCGTGGGCGAAGCGTCTTGGCGCAAAAGTGATCGGCACAGTCGGCAATGACGACAAAGCCGCACGGGCCAAAGCGCTCGGTTGCGACCACGTGATCGTCTATACCCGGGAGTCCTTTCCAGAACGGGTGCGTGAATGGACCGGCGGGCGCGGTGTCGACGTCGTCTATGATTCCGTGGGTGCCGCAACCTTCGAAGGCTCGCTCGATTCGTTGCGTCCGCTGGGGTTGATGGTCTCGTACGGCAACGCTTCCGGTAAGGTGCCCCCTTTCGATATCGGGTTGCTCGCCGCGAAAGGGTCACTCTTTCTCACCCGTCCGACGCTCTTTACTTATACGGCCGAGCGGGCCAACCTCCTCAAAATGGCGGAAGAGCTGTTCGCTGCGTGGCAAGCGGGGTGGTTCACGGTCGAGATCGGGCAGCGGTTTGCGTTGTCCGACGCAGCCGACGCGCATCGGGCATTGGCGTCACGGCAGACGGTAGCGAGCACGATCCTGGTGCCATGAGCACGCAGGCGCATCCTTTCGTTCATCTTCGGTTGCATACCGAATTTTCGATTCGCGAAGGGATCGTCAAAATCCCGGACGCGGTGAAACGGGCTGCCGCCGAAGGGATGCCCGCACTGGCGATCACCGACGTGATGAACGTCTTTGGGCTGGTCAAGTTTTACAAGGCGTGCCGCAGCGCTGGGGTGAAGCCGATTATCGGGGTTGACGCCCGTGTTGCCCACCCGGATGCGCCGAATGACCCCGAACGTGCCCTTGAACTGCTCTTGATCGTTCGCAACCGCGACGGCTATCGGCAGCTGTGCGAATTGGTTTCACGCGCCTGGCTCGAGAATCAGCATCGTGGCCAGGCGCTCTTGCGCCCGGAGTGGCTCACTCGTGAAACGTGTGCCGGACTCATGGCGCTTTCGGGTGGCGCCCGTGGCGTGCTGGCGCCAGCATTGTTGGCAGGAGAGACACGGGGGGCGAAAGCAGCGCTGGCCCACTGGGCCGGGTGTTTTCCCGACGGCGCGTTCTTTGTCGAGGTGCAGCGTGCTGGTCTTCCCAACGAAGCGGAATACTTAGCGGCAGCGGTCCCTTTTGCGGCGGAGTTGGGCGTACCGGTGGTCGCAACGCATCCCATCCAGTTTCTCCGCCCAGAAGATTTCACCGCCCACGAGGTGCGTTTCTGCATCGCCGAAGGGTATGTCCTCAACGATCCCAACCGTCCGCGCCCGTTCACAGAAGCGCAGTATTTCCTCTCTGCCGAGGAGATGGCAGATCGTTTTGCCGATCTCCCGGAAGCGCTCGAGAATACGCTCCTCATTGCGCAAAAGGCGAATTTGACGATCACGTTGGGCAAGAGCTTTTTGCCGGCGTTCCCGACCCCGGAAGGGATGTCGCTCGACGAATTCTTCGTCAGCGAAGCAAAGCGTGGGCTCGCGGCTCGGCTCGAAGAACGCTTTCCGGACCCGGAGGAGCGGGAGCGGGAGCGCCCCCGTTACGAGAAACGGCTGGCGTTCGAGTGCGACACCATCATCCAGATGGGGTTTCCCGGGTACTTCTTGATCGTTGCCGACTTCATCAACTGGGCGAAGCAAAACGATGTGCCGGTGGGGCCAGGTCGTGGTTCGGGCGCGGGTTCGCTGGTCGCGTATGCACTGCGGATTACCGATCTCGACCCGCTCGCGTATGCGCTTCTTTTCGAACGTTTTTTGAACCCGGAACGGGTCTCGATGCCCGACTTCGACGTCGATTTCTGTCAAGAGAAGCGCTATCGGGTGATCGACTACGTGCGGCGGCGTTACGGTGCCGAGGCGGTGAGCCAGATTGCCACCTTCGGTTCGATGGCGTCCAAAGCGGTGGTACGCGACGTCGGCCGCGTGTTGGGTCTTCCCTATGGGTTGTGCGACCGGATTTCGAAGCTCATTCCCACCGAAGGGGTGAAGCCGGTTTCGCTGGCGAAAGCGCTCGAACTGGAGCCCCAGCTTCAAGAGCTGATGGAAGACCCCCAAGACGGGGAAGCGATTCGCCAGTTGTTCGAATTGGCGCAACCGCTGGAAGGATTGACGCGCAACGTCGGGATGCACGCGGGTGGGGTACTGATCGCACCGGGGAAAATCACCGATTTTTGCCCATTGTTCGTGCAAGAGGGCGATGACCCCAGCCCGGTGTCGCAGTTCGACAAAGACGACGTCGAAGCGGTTGGGTTGGTGAAGTTCGATTTTCTGGGGCTCAGAAACCTCACGATCATCCGCGAGGCGCTCGATCAGATCGAACGCTTGACCGGGGCACGCCCCGACTTGGCGCGCATGGGATTCGACGATCCTCAAACCTACCAGCTCCTGCGTGACGCGAATACCACCGCGGTCTTCCAGTTGGAATCCGAAGGGATGAAGAAGCTCCTCAAGAAGCTTCAGCCCGACCGTTTCGAGGACATCATCGCGGTGCTCGCGCTCTATCGCCCCGGTCCGTTGGGCTCCGGGATGGTCGATGACTTCATTCTCCGCAAGCAAGGCAAGCAGGCGATCGACTACTTCCACCCGGACCTAAAGGCGTGTCTCGAACCCACCTACGGTGTGATCGTCTATCAAGAGCAGGTGATGCAGATCGCGCAGATCATCGGCGGCTACACCTTGGGGGCGGCCGACCTCTTACGGCGCGCGATGGGGAAGAAAAAACCGGAAGAGATGGCGAAACACCGCGAAATCTTCCGTCAAGGAGCGATCGAGCGCGGCTACGACGAAGCGCTGGCGATGCGCCTCTTCGATTTGATGGAGAAATTTGCCGAATACGGGTTCAACAAATCGCACACCGCGGCGTACGCGGTGGTGACCTACCAGACCGCGTGGCTCAAGCGCCACCATCCTGCGCCCTTCTTTGCCGCGACGCTCTCGTCCGACATGGACGACACCGATGCGGTGAAAACCTTCTTCGACGACGCTTGCGCCAATGGCTTGACGGTATTGCCGCCCGACGTGAATGTTTCGGAGTACCGTTTTCAGGCGATCGACGCGGCAACCATCCGCTATGGCTTGGGTGCGATCAAGGGGGTAGGAGAGCCGGCGGCGAACGCGATCGTCACGGAACGGCAGCAACATGGCCCATTTCACGATCTGTTCGATCTGGTGAGCCGGGTCGACCGGCGGGTGGTCAACCGCCGAGTACTCGAGCAGTTGGTGCGCGCGGGGGCGCTCGATACGCTTCCCGGCCACACCCATTTGCGTGCCCCCGACGGATTGTGTGACCGGGCACGGCTATTCGCGAGTGTGGGACTCGCGCTCGAAGTGGCGGAACAGCGGGCAGCGTCGGCGCAGCAGTGCGGGCTCTTCGACGACGAACCCGAGGCGAACGGATCGTACACACCCGAATTTCCGGCGGTGCGCCCGTGGACCGAACGGGAACGGTTGAAAGAGGAGAAATTGGCGATCGGTTTCTTTCTTTCCGGCCACCCCTTCACCGCGTTCGCGGCGGAGTTGCGGCAAACCGTCCCCACCAAGTTGGCGCAATTGGCCCCAAGCCGCGACGCCGTTTGGGTGTGTGGTGTCGTGGTGGAACTGCGAACCAAAATGGGGGCGCGGGGTCGGATGGCGTTCGTGACCCTCGACGATGGCAGCGAACCGTGCGAGGTGCTTTTTTATCGGGAAGTCTTTGATGCCGTTCGACAGATCGTGGTCGTGGACGAACCGCTCGTCGTGCGGGTCAAGGTTGCGCCGGATGACTATAGCGGTGGGGTTCGGGTCGTTGCCGAAGAAGCGCTTTCGCTTCCCCAATGGCGGGCGCGACAACTCAAGGCGATCGAAATCACCATTCCCGAATCGGTGGTCGATTCTCCAGTTTCGGCGCAACGGTTGAGCGAGACGATCGAAGCTTTTCGCGTGCCGAGTGCGTCGCCCGAAGGGGCAAAAATCGAAATGCGCGTCGCGTTTCCCGAAGGCGCGGTGGTGGCGCTGCGCGCCGCACGGGACGCGATTCGGGTCAAACCCGAGGATGCGCTTCTCACGGAATTGCGCGGGTTCCCAGAATTGGCGGTCAGGTTACGTTACTGAATAGGCGCAGCAGTTTTGGCTTCCTGTTCGTTGCGCAACGCGTAGAGGGCTTCGCTCAACGTCGGATATTCGGCATGCGCCCCCAGTTCGGCCAGAAAACCGCTGCGGGCGAGCGCCCGTTTCGGTTGCGCTTGAAGACCGACCAAGCGCAGCGATCCGCCGTGCCGTTTGATCTGGCGGTCGAGGCGCTCCAAGAGCTCGATACCGGCATCGTCGATCGCAATCATCTGATGGAGGTCGAGCAAAACCCATTGCGGCCAGGTTTTGCGTCGCAAGAGGGCGTCGAATTTCGGCACCACCCCGAAAAAGAGCGGGCCTGAGAAGCGGTAGGCTTCGACCGAGCCGTCTGCCGTGGAATCGCGCAACGCTTGTGCGGCGCGGTGGTGGGTCAAGTCAATGGGGTGGATCGCGCTCAGGCGGGTCATGCGGTGGATGAAACTGAAGCTGGTCAGCAGCAGCCCCACTTCCACTGCGATCGTCACCTCAAAGAGCACGGTGAGAAGAAAGGTGATGAGGAGCGTGGAGCGGTAGTTGGGCGGGTAGCGGCGCAGCAACCGCCAATGCATGCGCCGCCAGCTACCCATGTTGTACGCGGTGACCATCACGATCGTCGCCAGTGTTGGCAACGGGACATGGGTGGCAGCGGGGGCGAAAAGGACGATCAGGAGCAGCACCGTGAGCGCGTGCACGAGTCCAGAGATGGGCGTTTGCGCCCCGCAGCGAATGTTGGTTGCGGTGGGTCCCATCGCGCCGGTAGCGGGAAGGCCGCCCACCATCGGAGTGAGCAGGTTGGCAACACCTTGGGCGAAAAGCTCTTGGTTGGGGTTGTGGAGGTCGTCGATCTTTTCATCGGCGAAACGGGCCGTCACCAGGCTTTCGGTGGCGCCGAGCACCGCAATCGCGAGCGCTGCCGGTAAGAGTTGCGTAAATTGAGTCCAATCGACCACGGGGAGCGTGAACGCAGGCAGCGAGCTCGTGATTGCGCCGAAACGGCTACCGATCGTTGCGACCGGGAGTTCGCCCCACCAGACGATCGCCGTTCCCGCAACCAGCGTGACCAGGGGTGCCGGCAACCGTTTGAGTTTGGGAATGCGCCGTTCGAGCCGTGTCCAGCCAAGAAGGAGTGCTAGGGAACCGAAACCCAGCGCCGCGCTTGCCGGCTGCAGGGTGGGGAGGGCGTCGTAAAGCGCCCGAAGCTTGCCAACGAGTCCGCTCGGGGGAACGGCAAGCGCCAATCCCAGAAAATCCTTGACTTGGGTCAGGATGATGATCACCGCGATGCCGTTGATGAAACCGGTGATCACCGAGTTGGGGATGAGGCGGACCAGGTTGCCCAAGCGAAATAGACCGAGCAACAGGAGGATCAAACCGGCAAACCAGGTGGCGGCAAGAAGCGCCGACGGCCCGAATTGGCTGACGATCGCAAAGAGCAGCGGGATAAAAGCGCTGGCCGGTCCGGCGACCAGAACGCGCGAGCCACCCAGGAGCCCGTAACTGACGCCGGCGATGACTGCGGTCCAAACCCCGTTGAGCGGCGGCGTGCCGCTGGCGATCGCAAACGCCATCGAAAGCGGTAGCGCCAACGCGCCGACGGTGACGCCTGCGGTCAGATCGGCCCACAAATCGTTGGCGCGATAGTGGGGCAGGAGCGTGAAGAGTTTGGGGAGGGGCAGCCGCATCACACCCCGATTTTACACGTAGGAAACGACGGCTTCGCCCCGCTGCCAGTGTTCGCTTGCGGCCAGTGCCGCTTCGAGCGTTTCGAACACCCGGTCGGTTCCCAATTCCTCCAAGAATCCGCTGTTGGTGAGGATGCGCCGCGGTTGGCGGTTGAGCCCGACCAAGAGGAGCACGATGCCGCGCTTACTGAGATCGTTGCGGATCATCTCCAGGGTTTCCAGCCCAGAGGCGTCGATGTTGATGAGTCGATGAAGGTCCAAGATGACGACATCGGGCCAGTCCCGCGTTTCCAGGAAGAGGTCGAGCTTATGGACGGCGCCGAAAAAGAGCGATCCCGAAATGCGGTACGCGGCAACGCGCAACGTGCCATCTTCCCGCCGAAAACGGTCGACGTCAGCGCGCTGCTCGAGCGCGATGGGTTCCACTTCGGTGAGTTGGCTCATGCGGTAGATGAAGCCGAGCGCGGCGAGCACCATGCCGATTTCGACTGCAACGGTGAGGTCAAAGAGCACGGTGAGCAGGAAGGTGGCCAGAAGCGTCACGCGATAACTCGTTGCGAAACGCTTCAGCGCACACCAACGCATTTCCTGCCATTCCCCCATGTTGAGCGCTACGACCAAGACGATTGCCGCCAGCGTCGTGAGGGGCACGTAAGCAGCGGCTGGGGCAAGGAGCAGGACGACCGCGAGCAGCGTCAGCGCATGGACCATCCCAGCCACTGGAGTTCGTCCGCCGGCGCGGACGTTGGTTGCGGTGCGGGCAATCGCCCCAGTTGCGGCAAAGCCGCCGAAAAACGGTGCGGCGACGTTCGCAAGCCCCTGCGCCATCAGTTCTTGGTTCGGGTCGTGGCGGTCGTCGATCATGCCGTCCGCAACACGCGCGGAGAGCAGGCTTTCGATTGCCCCAAGAAGGGCGATCGCAATCGCCACCGGCAGCAGGTCGCGCAGATGCGCGGGTTCGAACGCGGGAAGGTGGATTGCGGGTATTTCCGCGGGAATGCCGCCGAACCGTGTGCCGATGGTTGCAATGGGCAGGGACCAAAGGGCATTGATTGCGGTGGCGACGATCAGGGTGGCGAGCGGCCCCGGCAGGAGTTGCATCCACGCGATCCGCTTTGCCAACCGGTTCCAGACGATCAAGAAGGACAACGACGCCAGCCCGAAAAGCGTCGTGGGAAGATCCCAGGTGGGCAAAGCGGTGATCAGAGCTTGCATTTTGGCGAAGAATTCGCCTGGAAGCGTGTCGATCGCAAGTCCCAGGAAATCTTTGATCTGTGAGAGAAAGATCACGACCGCGATGCCATTGGTGAATCCGATCACGACCGAGATCGGAATGAAGCGGATCAGCCCGCCCAGGCGCAAGGCGCCGAGTGCAAAGAGGAGAACGCCTGCCATCATCGTGGCGATGAGGAGTTGATCGACACCGTAACGGGTGACGATCCCGTAGATGATGGGGATGAACGCGCCGGTGGGGCCACCGATTTGGACGCGCGAACCGCCAAACGCGCTGATCAGGAAACCGGCGACGATCGCAGTCCAGATACCCGCGGCGGGTGACATGCCACTTGCGATCGCAAAAGCCATCGCCAACGGGAGTGCCAAAACGCCGACGGTGACGCCGGCAGCCAGATCATTCAGAAATTGGGCTGTGTGGTAGCCCTGCGTGAGGGTGTCCACCAAGCGGGGACGAAAACGCAACCCATGCATGAAGTTCCTCCAGAGCGCAATGCCGTGACCGAACCAGAACAGTCGAAGACAAGACGTGTGCTGGGGTCACTCGTTTGCGCCCATGAGGAACGTGCAGGTACCAACGGCGGCGGCGCGTGAGCCCCACCCGCGTCAGGGGTGTCGAGGGGATCATTTCACCCGCATGCCGGGCAGCGCCCCGCTATCGGGCGCCAGCAGAAAGAGCCCCGGGACCGTGCCCGATTCGTCGCTCGCGGCGAGCACCATCCCTTCGGAAACGCCAAAGCGCATTTGGCGCGGCGCGAGGTTTGCGACCATGACCGTGAGCCGCCCCGTGAGGGCTTCCGGCGCGTACGCCGCTTTGATTCCCGCGAAGACGGTGCGGTAGCGCGGGGTGCCATCGGGATGGCGTTCGCCGATGTCGAGCGTGAGTTTCACCAGTTTTTTCGCTTCGGGCACGGCTTCTGCCTGAACGATCCGGGCAATGCGCAGGTCAACGGCCGCGAATTGGTCGATGGTGATCTGCGGCGCGATTTGCGGGGCGGGGAGGGCGCCCGCTGCGGCACCATGCGAAGCGGCTGACGCATCGACTGCTGCTGCGTTTGGCTGGGCAGTTTCCGGACGCGCTGCGTCGGTTGCCGAGTGCACCGCAGCGTTTGGCGCATCGGTTTTTGCGATCGTGGCGCGGTTCGCGTCGAGCAGCCGGTCGATCATCGCACGCTCCATCCGGGTCATCAAGGGTTCGAACGGCGCGATCGCGTGGCCTTCGGGGAGCGGCGCCCATTCGCCGTACCATGCCAAGGGTTCTAGCGCCAAAAACTCTTCGATGCGTGCCACCGTCCGCGGCAAGATCGGTTTCAAGAGGCGGGCGATGTCGCGGAACATCGTAAGCCCCGTCGTGCAGACTTCCTGGAGCCGGTCGAGTTGCCCCGCTTTGGCCAACTCCCACGGTTTGGTTTCGTTGATGTAGGCGTTCGCTGCTTCCGCCAGTTCCATCGCCGTACGGGTTACCGCCGCGAAGTCGCCGTTTTCGAACGCCGCATGGAGCGACGGATCGCGGAAGGACGCGGCAAAGGGGGCGAGCACTTCGGCGTTCGCGTTCCCCAATCGGCCCGCGAATCTCTTGTGGATGAAACCGGCTAGCCGTGAGCCGATGTTGACGAATTTGCCAACGAGGTCGCTATTGACTTTCGCGATCAGGTCGTCGAGCGCAAGGTCGACATCCTCCATCGTGCCGTTCGATTTGGTCGCGAAGTAGTAGCGGAGCCATTCAGGGTTGAGCCCGAGATCGAGCCACGAACGCGCGGTGATGAAGGTGCCGCGGCTCTTGCTCATCTTCGCGCCATCGACGGTCAGGAAGCCGTTCACGTATTCTCGCGTTGGCGTGCGATACCCGGAGAAATGGAGCATCGCTGGCCAAAAGAGCGCGTGGAAGTAGAGGATGTCCTTACCGATGAAATGGACGAGTTCGGTTCCTTCGCGCTCGGCAGCCGCTGCGTCGAGGTAAGGGGTCGGGTCGATACCGAGTTTTGCCGCAAGTGCAGCGAAACTGGCGAAATAACCGATCGGCGCGTCGAGCCAGACGTAGAAGTATTTGCCCGGCGCGTCGGGGATCTCGAAGCCGAAATAGGGGGCGTCGCGGGTGATGTCCCAGTCGGCGAGGTGGCTCTCCCCGTCGTCGCCCAGCCACTCTTTGAGTTTGTTCGCTGCTTGTTGCGGCAGCCGCGCTTCGCCCCGCGCATTCTTTCCGCGCGTCCATTCGCGCAAAAACGCCACACAGCGGGGGTCGGAGAGTTTGAAAAAGTAATGGGTCGAATGCTTCAAAACCGGTTTCGCACCCGAAACCGCCGAGTAGGGATCGATCAGTTCCGTGGGGGCGTACGCAGCGCCACACGCTTCGCAGTTGTCGCCATATTGGTCTGGCGTTTTACAGCGCGGGCAGGTTCCCTTGACGAAGCGGTCCGGCAAGAACATCGCTTTGACGGGGTCGTAGAGTTGCTCGATCTCCCGTTCGACGATCAGTCCTGCCGCTTTGAGTTTGCGGTAGATCTCTTCGGCGAAGCGGCGGTTCTCTTCGCTGTGGGTCGAGTGGTAGTGGTCGAACGCAACCAGGAAGTCGCTGAAATCGGCAAGGTGGGCGTCGCGCATTCGGGCAATCAGCGCTTCGGGCGTGATGCCCTCTTTTTCGGCGCGCAGCATCACTGGGGTGCCGTGGGTGTCGTCGGCACAGACATAGTGGACGGTATGACCACACATTCGCTGGTAACGCACCCAGATGTCGGCCTGGATGTAGCCCACCAAGTGGCCAAGATGGATGTCGCCGTTTGCGTAAGGAAGTGCATTGGTAACGAGGATTCTGCGGCTCATGGGTTCGACTTGTGTTGCAGTGCAATGTGCCATTATAGCGCGGGCGCTCCCACTGCTTTGTAAGATAATCGTAGGTGGGTCCGACCAAAGCAAGTCAGGGGATGCGGTAATGGATTGGCAGAGCGAAGCGCTGGAGCCGTTGCGGCGCCAAATGGTGCAATTCGCGACGCTGCAGCTCGACGATGCCGCTGCGGCCGAGGATGCGGTGCAAGAAGCGATCGCTGCGGCGATGCGCCATGCGGCGTCGTTTGCGGGGCGATCCGCGCTCAAGACGCGGGTTTTTGCGATCTTGAAGAACAAGATTCGCGACGAATTGCGCCGCCGTGCCCGTCTTGTGCCCCTCTCTGGTAGCGGCGGTCGCGACGAAGAGGAAGAGCCGCTCACCGAACTGTTCGACCGCAGGGGGCATTGGCTGCCCGAAGCGCGCCCGCAAGCGTGGGGCGACCCGGAAGCGGTGGAAAACGACCGGCAGTTCTGGGCGTTTGCTCTCCGAAGCGCGCGAACGGCCACTGAGTGTTACCGAGAAGTGGGCGTTGCGTTTCCATCTGTTGATGTGCTCGGGTTGTCGCCGGTTCGGGACGCACGTCGACAATTTGGGCCGGTGGGCGAAAGCGTACGCGAAGGGCAAAGGCGAACTGCCTGCGTCTGAGCCGGAAAACGACCCGAACGTGGAATCGCCCCGGCAGTGAAGCGGGTTGGCGGCGAGGTGCTTACCGGGTGGTCAGGATTTTTGGTTCTGGCGTTTGCCAGGGGATTTTTTTGTAGTCGAACCCGCTTTCCAGTGTCGGTTTGATCACCGCAAAATAAGGAGAAAGGTCGAAATCGCGCGGGACGAAGAGGCTGTGGTGGCGCATCTGCCAAATTTCGCGTTGGCAGCCCAGACATTCTGGCGAGTGGATCGGTTCCGTGGTGATGAGCGGCAGGATCGGGTAACCGATCGCTTGAAAAGCTTGTGCGAGCAAAGTGGAACAGATCGCACGCGTTGGATCGCCGCTGCCGAGCGCGAGCATTCGGCGGCGCCAGTTGGTGGGTACCGGCGGGGTGGGCAACAGATAGCGCGCCAGATCGACCACGTTTCGCAAGTCGTACTGGTTACCCAGGCGGTCGAGCGCGAAGCGAATCAGGTTTTCCCGATCTTCGGGGCGTAAGCCGACGGGACGACAGATGCGCGTGTTCAAACCGGCGTATTGCGTGATCCCCACGCTGCGTACCCCTTCGACGAGGTCGGCTTCGATGAAGCAGTGGTCGTGCGGTTTGCCGCGTGCCTGTAACGGTTCGGAGCCGACGAACAGCGCGGCGTGGGACCAGGTCGATTGCGTCAGGTATTTGATCGCGGTGCTGATCCGGTTGTTGCCTTCGACCAAAAGGACGTCGCCTGGCTGCAGCACCGCGAGCAGGCGTTCGGGCGGGGTGGGCGGTGTCAGCGTGTGGAAATGGATCGGACGGGTGAGATAGCGGGCGAGCCATTGGCCCACCCGTTTCAACATCGAGTTCATCCATTCATTATGCCGCAAGATCGCGGTAACGGCGCGCTACCCAGTGATCGATCGCGATCACGCCCGGGCCGCGGGCAATGAGGTAGAGCAGCACGGTGGCCCAGACACCATGGGTGGGATACGCGTCGGGATAGACGAAAACCTGGATCACCGCGGTCATGATCAGGAGGACGAGCGCCGAAAACCGCGTCGCTAAACCGACTAAGAGCAAGATCGGGAAGAGGTGTTCCGCGAACGCGGCGAGCGGTGCCGCAATTTCGGGCGGGATGAATGGCAGGTTGTACTCGTAGCGGAAAAGATCGATCGTCGAATCGGCAAGGCGCGGCCACCCCAAAGACCAGGTGCCCTCGACGAGGTCGACCGCGAATCCTTCGACCTTGGTCTGACCCGATTTCCAGAAGACTGCGGCGATCGAAAAGCGCCCAAGGAGTGCGATCACACTGTGCGGAATGCGTTCCATCCAGGGGATGAGGAAACGAACGGTACGGGCGGTGATCGTAACCACCGCTCGGGCGTTGCGGCTGAACCAAGGGTTCATGGCATTTCTCCCGTTGTAGGGTTGGATCCTGGCGTTTCGGGCAAAATCAGCTGTGTGAGTGCCCCATGACGCAGCAAAAGGGCAAAGAGCGCAGCAGGATCGTACGCACTCGCTTCGTCCGCCGCTGCTCGTTCGACCGCGGTACCGAGCGGTTCGCCGTGGTGCAACGCGGCCAAGCAGCGCGCGTCTGCAGGGGTGACGGGGATGACATAGACCGTTTCTTCGCTGCGCACGACCCAAGTCGGTTCGGCGCGCGGTTCGATCGACGCAGCCGTTTGCGAAAACGCGATCGCATCGGCGGTTTCGTGGTAGGCGTGCCACAGCGTTGCGATGGGGTGGCGCGACGCAATGACAGCGACCGACGGATGGAAAACGAAGCGCACGTTGGGCAGTTGCTCCGGTTGGGTCAATGCGTGTTGGAGCACGGTTGGATCGAGCACCGCAGCGTCGGCGGCGTGAAACGCTTGGACGTATGCGTATTCGAGCGCCGAAAGGTCTGGCAGGTAGGGAAAGCGGTCGACAAACGGGAGCGTAGCCAGGAACGCCGGAAACGTGGCTCCGTAGCGAACCAGTTGTGGCGAATCGGGAAGATTCCCAGCGTCGAGGTAGGCACGTGCCACGGCCCAGAATGTCTCTTGCCCCAAAATGGCTTGCGTGACGGGAAAGGTATCCGCGAGGGCTTCGCAGAGCGAAACGACGACGTTGTTGCGGTAGACATTGAAGCGCACGAGTGGATCCGAACCGTTCCAGGTTTTGAGGCCAGATGGGGGTGGTCGTGTGGGATCCAAGAGCGCATCGGTCCATGCGTCCATCACACAGACTCCAGCGCTACCGAATTTGCCGGTTGTGGGTGGGCAGCCGAGAGATAGTGATCGGCAATCTGGGCTTCTGCGACCAGTTCGGCAAGCGGCGGGATGTTTTGGTCACGCTCCAGGAGGGTTGCTATCGGACCGAGATGGGCCAACGCTTTTTGGTAGAGCGTCCAGACCGCGTCATCGACCGCCGCCCCGTGGGTGTCGATCAGGAGCGGACTTCCCGCAGCGTCACGGTCGCGGTGAAAGCCCGCGACGTGGATCTCTCCGACCGCGTGAAGGGGAAGCGTTTCGAGCATCGCGACAGGGTCGCGGTGGTGGTTGATTGCGCTGATGTAGAGGTTATTGACATCGAGCAGTAGCCCACAGCCGGTGCGGCGGACGACTTCCTGAAGGAAATCGCTTTCGCTCCAGGTCGAAGTGGCGAATTCGAGGTACGTCGCCGGGTTTTCCAGGAGCAGACGGCAGCCCAGTGCCTCTTGCGTTTGGTCGATATGGGTGCAAACGCGAGTCAGCGTTTCGTTCGTATAAGGAAGCGGCAAGAGGTCGTTGAGGTAGTAGCCTTGGTGCGAAGACCACGCAAGATGCTCCGAAAACGATTCCGGTTGGTAGCGATCGAGTAGGTGTTTCAGACGGCGCAGGTGCGTACGGTCAAGCGGCGCTTCACCACCCAGTGAAAGGCCAACGCCATGAATCGAGAGCGCGTACCGTTCGCGGATGCGTTCTAGGTTGCGATGAAAGGGACCGCCCGCGACGAAGTAGTTTTCGGCGTGAATCTCGAAAAAACCGATGTCCGGCCATGACTCTTGGATGGCGCGGAAGTGTTCCGGTTTGAGACCGATTCCGGCGCGTGCGGGAAGCTGCGATGGCGACGTGCGAATCATGGTGATTCCCAGAGCAGCGTTTCCCCACCCAAAGGCGGGGAAACGCACGGCGATTACGCCGATTTCTCTTTGAAAGGCTTCAGCTGGCCATAGCCGGTTGGCGAAGTGGGAGACGGGGTTTTTTCACACGTTCCCGCCGGGACGAGTTTCCATGCGTTGCCCTGGTAGTCACGCACCGAAGTGCCCGCACAGGTGGTTCCGGGCCCCGCTTTGCAGTCGTTTTTTCCTTTCAACGCGACACCGTAGCACTTCTCTTTGGCACCGGTGTCCGCGGTTGCAGGCAGCGACGCGGTTGCGAGCGCGGTGCCGAGGGCAACTGCCAGTGCGGCAGCAGTAGCAGTGGTCTTGTTCATGAGGTCTCTCCTTCATTTCCGAATTTGGCCCCAAGGTGATACGTCCCGCCGCGGGGCCGTTGCGTGCGGGGTTAGGCCTTAGTCGGGGAGAAACCGCGATTTCTTACACCACCTCCACCCGCCCCTTGAGCATGTTCATCTGGCAGTGAAACGGGTACTCACCCGGTGCGGGCCAGGTGACCGTGACGGTCACGGTCTTGTTCAGGGGCAGGGTTTCGGTGACGTTGGCGCCCTCGAACACGATCTGTTCCGCACAGGGAGACGGGTCCTTGCGGGTGATCTCCAACGTGACGGGCTGGCCAGCGGGCACACGGATGACGCCCGGCGTGTAGGCGCCGTTTTCCGCGATGATTTTCCAGTGTGTTTGCACGGGCAGGTCCTGGCTCGCCGGTTTCCACAACCAGAACCAGTAGATGATGAACGCCGCCGCGCCGATCAAAAGCAGGTTGAGCAGCATCATCTCAGACTCCTCCCTGTGGTAGGCTGGATGTGTCGCGTGAAGGTTTGAACAACCGCAGGCGGTTGGCGTTGGTGACTACGGTAAAGGACGACAGGGACATCGCTACCGCAGCCACCACCGGATTGAGCAGCCAGCCGGTAAAGGGGTAGAGCAGCCCCGCCGCAATGGGGATGCCGGCCACATTGTAGATAAAGGCACCAAACAGGTTCTGGTATATGTTGCGCACCGTGGCGGCGGAGATTTCGATCGCGTCGGCGACCCCGTGCAGGGAGCCCCGCATGAGGACCACGTCGGCGCTTTCGATCGCCACATCAGTGCCACTGCCGATCGCGAAGCCCACGTCGGCTTCCGCCAGTGCTGGCGCATCGTTGATGCCGTCGCCGACCATGGCCACCTTGAGCCCGTGTGCCTTGAACTGGTGCACGTGGTGGGCTTTGTCCTGAGGCAGCACTTCGGCGATTACTTCGTCGATACCGGCCTGACGGGCTACGGCTTCGGCGGTGGTGCGTACGTCACCGGTGAGCATCACGACCTTCAGACCGCGCTGATGGAGGCGGGCAATCGCGTCGCGGCTGTCCGGCTTGATGGGGTCAGCGACGGCGATCAGGCCGGCAGGCTGCCCGTCCACGGCGATGTAGAGCGGGGTGGCGGCTTTGCGGGCATGGGCATCTGCCTTGTCTTGCCAGGCGCTGAAGTCGATCCCTTGTTCTTGGAACCAGCGTATCTGGCCGATTTGGATGCGCTTGCCCGCGACGATACCTTGCACACCCTTGCCGGACAGGGCTTCGAACTGCTCGGCAGGTGGAATGTCCAGCCCGCGTTCGCGGGCTGCGTCCACCACGGAGAGGGCCAGCGGGTGTTCGGAGCTGTTTTCGAGTCCGGCCGCGAGCCGGAGCAGTTCCCTTTCGTCCAGCGAGGCGCTTTCGATCGCTACGACCTTGGGTTTGCCTTCGGTCACCGTGCCGGTCTTGTCCACGACGATCACGTCCAGATTGCTGGCGGTTTGCAAGGCGTCACCATTACGGATCAGCACACCATATTCTGCGGCTTTACCCACGCCCACCATGATGGACATGGGGGTGGCGAGCCCCAGTGCGCAGGGGCAGGCGATAATCAGCACGGTGGTCAGGGCCACCAGTGCATGGGCGATGCGGGGTTCCGGCCCGAAATTGAGCCAGATCAGTGCCGCTGCAATGGCAATGAGCATGACGACGGGGACAAAGACGGCCGAGATCTTGTCCGCCAGCCGCCCGATCGCTGGTTTGGCGTTCTGAGCCCGCTTGACCATCTGGATGATCTGCGCCAGTGCCGTATCCTTGCCGACGCGGGTGGCGCGGAAGACAAACGTGCCGGTCTTGTTGAGCGTGCCGGCAGCTACGGTATCGCCGGGCTGTTTCTCCACCGGTACCGGTTCGCCGGTGAGCATCGATTCGTCCACCAGGCTCTTGCCGTCGGTCACCTCGCCATCCACGGGAATTTTCTCACCGGGCCGTACCCGGATCAGGTCGTCTTTTTGCACCGCTTCCACCGGGATGTCCAGCTCCTGTCCATCACGGATCACGCGGGCAGTCTTCGCCTGCAGATCCAGCAGGCGGCGGATGGCCTGGGAAGTCTTGCCCCGGGCGCGGGTTTCCAGTGCCAGCCCGAGGTTGATGAGGCCGATGATCATCGCGGTGGCTTCGAAATAGACATGACGAGCGCTCTCCGGGACCGCTTCAGGAATTAGTACGACGACCATGGAGTAGAGCCAGGCGACTCCCGTACCGGTGGCCACCAGCGTATCCATGTTGGCGGTGTGGCCCTTGAAGGCACTCCAGGCGCCCTTGAAAAAGTGACCGCCGCTCTTGACCAGTACGCCCAGCGTCAGCAGGCCGATGCCGATCCACACCCATTGGGAAAGCCCCGGCTGTACCGACATTTCGCCACCCAATACGCCATAGAGCATGAGCGGCACACCCAGGCCCAGCGCCACGGTCATGTCGCGCAGGCGGGCCTTGTAGAAGGCCTGTTCCGCAGCGGCTTTCTCGTCCATCGCCGAAGCATCGTCCTGAATCACCTGGGCGCCGTACCCCGCGGCTTCCACAGCCTTGACGAGCGCGTCGGAGTCCGCGTCCCCTTCTACCAGTGCGGTGCGCTCGGCGAAGTTGACACTCGCGCGGGTCACACCGGGTACGCCCCTGAGTGCTTCCTCGACCTTCGCGACGCACGCCGCGCACTTGACGCCGGTCAGAATGAGCTGGCAGGTCCGACCGGCGGGCGCTTCCGTTGCGGTGGCGGGGGCGTCATTCCCTTCGTTCGTGGCGGTGCGCTCAGCGGCTGACTGGGCACTGTGCTGTTCGGTGGGATGCCCATGCGCGGTTCGCGCCGATGGTCGGGTTTCGGCATCGGTCAGTGGTGTGGTGGGGTAGCCCAGTTCGGTGACGATCGCGGCGATCGCTTCCGCGGACAACGCCGCGGTGACTTTCATTCGCTTCGCGTCGAGGTCGATGGTAACCTCCGTCACGCCCGGCTGCGCTATGAGTGCGTTCGTGATCTTTTTGACACAGTTCTGGCAACCCATTCCTTCCACACGAAAGAGCAGTCGGTTGCCTGTCGCACGTTCGTTCATAGGAATCGCTCCCGGTTACCGTCCTCTTGTTCCCAATGTTCGATCAACCGGCAGATGGTGTGCCCGTCGGGTTGGCCATCGGGCATCCTTTGCCATGTGTCCATCGCTTCGGCCATACGGTCACGCAGGCGGGTGAGCGTCTCGATCTTTTGGCAGATTTCCGCAAAGCGGCGTTCGAAGAGATCGCGAACCAGAGGGCAGGGAGAGTGCCCTTTTTCCGCTTCACGGAGGATTTGGGTGATCTCCTTCAGTGAAAAACCCAACTGACGGGCTTTTCGGATGAAGACCAGCGTTCGGTAGTCAGCGTGCCCGTAGCGCTGGTAACCGTTGTTGGGGTCACGTTGCGGGTGGAGTAGTCCCTGCCGCGTGTAGTAGCGCACCGTTTCCGGTGTCACACCGGCCTTCTTTGCCAATTCGCTGACACGCATGTCGTTTCTCCGTATGGCAGAGCGTCAAGGCAGTCTACAACATGCGTGTAACACATAGGTCAAGGGTCAGGCGCGAATGGTTCGAACGCCAAACTTGACCCGTGCGCAGATTGGTGCCCAGTTGCAAAGGATTTCAAAGCGCTGCGATCACCTTGGCGAGGAGATCGCGTACCTGACCGGCCACGGCCTTGAGGCGTTCATTGTCAATCGCTGCCATCGAGGCAAGAGGATCAATGGCGCTGACTTCGATCCCAGAATCTACTTCCCGCAGAATCACGTTGCAAGGCAGCATCGCCCCTATTTTGGGTTCCAGACCGATGGCTTGCCAGGCCATATTCGGGTTGCAGGCGCCCAGAATCTTGTAGCCCGCCATCTCCTTGTCAAGTTTCTTTTTCATGGTGGCCGAGACATCGATTTCGGTCAGCACGCCAAATCCCTGTGCGGAAAGGGCATCGCGAACCCGGGACTCCGCTTCGTCGAGGGTGTAGCCTGTGAGTATCCGATCGATCGTGTAGGTCATGTGCCCCGCTCCTTCGATAAGAAATAGTTGCGGCAGTATACTGCGTTCGCGGCAACACGGCGCTTTCAGAGTAACTGGCCGTGTCGATGATCTGTGGTCAACCCAAACGGATTGGGATAGAATACGTAGCGTTTTGGATGCTGTGCCATCTCCGATCTTGCCTCGTGCCCAGGTGGCGGAATGGGTAGACGCACTGGATTTAGGTTCCAGCGCCGCAAGGCGTGGAGGTTCGAGTCCTCTCCTGGGCACCACACCCTATTGCCGAAGTATTCGCACAAGATGCGATCAGCGTTGCGCGCGCAAGGTTTTTGCCTCACTCTGTAACCCTTTGATGCGTGTTTCCAGCACGCGTAGCTCGGCACGGTAGCGTCGTTCGCGTTCCCGGATCTGTGCCTCCCGGGCTTTTAGCGCGGCTTTGTAAGCACGGGGATCGTCTGGTAGCGGCGTGGCACGGAGCGCGGCAAGATCCGCTTCGAGCTGCGTTTTGAGCGTGCGCCGTTCTGTCATGAGCCGCGCGATCGCTTCGTCGATCTGCGCTAGGCGCAACCGTGTGGCAGGGTCGAGTGGTGGCGCGAGGGCGGTTTTGTTCCGGGATTTCTCCTTCGCGGATGGGGCCGTCCGGGGAGAAGGCGCTGGCGCTGTGGCGTCGATGGGCGGCTGGGGTGCTACCGTGACCGCACGCCCTTGCGTACAGGGACGTTCTTGCCAGACTATCGTGCCGTTCGTCCCTGGGCAACGGTAGAGCGTTGCGGCTTGGCTGACCACGTGGGTGAAGAGGACCGCCACGAAGATGCAGGCGCGGGAGAATTCGCAGCGTGCTCGCATCATATCGGGTTTGGCTACCGTTGTTTGCTGTGCAAGAACCGTTCGACTGCGGCGAGGTGTTCTGGGCTATTGTGGCACACGCCTTGAAAGAGGGCGCAGAGGTCCAAGAAATCTTTCAGTTCCAACCGTCGCGCCATCTTCATCAGCCGTTTGGTAAAACGCAGCGCGGGTTTCGGTTGATGGGCAAAGCGTTGGGCCAATTCGGTGGCGCGCGGCAGGAGCATTTCGGGTTCGACCACCTCGAGGACGATCCCAAGCGCGCGTGCCTCTTCGGCGTCGATGATGCGCCCGGAAAAGGTGAGCTCGAACGCCCGTTGGTAGCCGATCAGCCGTTGCAGAAACCACGCCCCGCCGTCACCGGGAATGATGCCGAGGTTGAGGAACGTTTCGCCGAATTTGGCGCGCGTGGAGGCGATGCGGATATCGGCCATGTTCGCGAGATCGAACCCCGCGCCGATCGCAGGCCCGTTCACCGCGGCAATCACTGGGATTTCCACGCTGTCGAGTGCCAACGGGATCCGTTGGATCCCTCTGCGGTAGCGCTCGGCGACTTCGGCGACGTCTCCGGCGAAGTCACCGCTGCGCTTCGCCATCTCTTTGATGTTGCCACCGGCAGAGAAGGCGGCGCCAGCACCGGTGAGGATCAGCGCCGAGACGTCATCGTTGCGGTTCGCCCATTCGGCGACGGTGACGATGTCGTCGATGAGTGCGGTGCCAGTCAGCGCGTTGCGTACGTCGTCGCGATCGAGGGTGAGCGTGGCCACCCCCTGTTCGAGGGTGAGTGTGGCATCGGTCAGGGTGGGGATCGCGGTCATCGGTGGGCTCCGTTTCGTCAGACACCGGGGTTGCAGATGATACGGGCGTCCACGACCGCATACCCTTTCGGGTAGGCGATCACCGGGTTGAGGTCGAGTTCCGAGATTTGCGGGTAGGCGTGCACCAAGCCCGATACGGTCACCAGCAGATCGGCGAGCGCTTTGCGGTCCACTGCCGCTTCGCCGCGGACACCCGCAAGGATTTTCCGTCCTTTGATCTGGTCGATCATCGCTTCGGCGTCGTAGCGGGAGATGGGGATGGCGCGAAAGGCAACATCTTCCAGGACTTCTACGTAGATGCCGCCCAGACCGAACATCAGGACCGGCCCAAACGCCGGGTCGCGAACGACTCCGACGATCACTTCAACCCCGCGCGGCGCCATCGGGGAGACCAAGACACCGTGGATATCCGCGCCCGGTTGATAGTTGCGGCACGAAGCGAGGATGTCGTCGTACGCCGCACGCAGCGACGCGTCACTGTGCAGATTCAAGCGCACGCCCCCGGCGTCCGATTTGTGGAGGATGTCACGCGAGACGACCTTCATCGCCAAGGGTTGCTGGCCGAAACGCGCAGAGAGCCCTTCGAGTTCGTCGGGGTGGCGCACCAAAATTTCTTCGGGGACGGTGACCCCATGACGCTGCAAAAGCTGTTTCGCTTCGTGCTCGTAGAGGTTACGCCCTTCGTGGTTCGCGCGTTCGAAGAGCGCCAGCCCTTCAGGATCGGGTTCGAACGTGACCACTTGGGTCTGTTTGTTGCGGTTTTTGAGGTAGATACCGCGCTCGCCAAGCGCGGCCAGGGTGCGCGCGGCGTGCTCGATCGAGGCATAGACCGGGATGCCCTCTTCACGGAGACGGCGTATCGGTGGCGGTTTTACCGGGGTGTAGAGGCTGTGGATCACCACCGGTTTTGCGGTGCGTGCGACGAGTTCGATTATCGTTTCCGCTGCCCGCATCTCCTGGCCGATCAGGTGTTCAGCGAAACGGAGGTGGTAGCCGCCGAACATCCCGACGAGAAAGAGTTGATCGACGTTGGGGTCGCGCTCGAGGATCTCCAGACATTGGGCGAGTACGTACGGGTCGGTGTCGCTGGTGCCCGCGACGTCGACGGGGTTGCTGGTATTGGCGTGTGGCAGCAAAATCGCGCGCAGCGCCGCTTGGGTCTCTTCCGTAAGCGTAGCGAGTTCCAGTCCCGCTTCGGTCAAGCGGTCCGTTGCGATCGTTGCCTGTCCGCCCCCGTCGGAGAGGACCGCAACCCGTTTACCGGCAGCTTTCTGCATCCGGGATAGCCCTTCGGCAACGGGTAAGATTTCGTCGGAATCGTGCACGACGCTGATTCCCACTTGCCGTAACAGATCGACCGTCATCGCGTAGCTGCCGGCAAGCGACCCGGTGTGGGATTTCGCCGCTTGGCGACCCGCGGCGGTGGTGCCGGATTTGTAGACGACGACCGGTTTGACGGTGGTCACCGCACGGGCGGTATCGATGAATTGGCGTCCGTTGTTGAAGCCTTCGACGTAGAACGCGGCGACTTCGGTGTTGACCTCTTCCCCTAGGTATTGCAGGTAGTCGCTGAAACCGACGTCTGCTTGGTTCCCAGGACCGACGTAGGTGGAAAAGCCGATTTGCCCGTAATTTTCCGCTTCGAGCGTCAGCGCAAGGAGCATGTTACCCGATTGTGAGATGAGGCCCACGCCACCCGGCTGCACGTTGGTGAGCCCCAACAGGTTAACCTTTTTGTGCAGGTTGAAGAGCCCGTTGGTGTTAGGGCCGATGACCCGTACACCCGTTGCCCGTGCGGCTTCGACGAGTGCCTGTTCGAGTTGCGCACCTGCTTCGCCGCTTTCCCGGAAACCGGCGGCGAGCACGACGACCCCTTTGACCCCTTTTTCCCCGCACTGCCGTACGAGTTCGGGAACGGTTGCCGCGGGGGTGCAGATGAGGGCAAGATCGACCGGTTCGGGCAGCGCATCGACCGAGGGAAGGGTGGGAATGCCGAGGATGCGGTCGGTTTTCGGGTTGATCGGGTAGATACGGCCTTCGAACCCGTCTTTGATGAGCCCCACGAGCGCTTTGTAACCGCGCTTGGTGGGGTCGGCAGAGGCGCCGATGATCGCGATCGAGTCCGGGGCGAGGATCGGGTGGAGGAAGCTCTGTTGGGGCAGGTGTTGCACACTGCGTTTGCGGCGGACTTTGACCATCTTATTTCCCTTGGAAGCGCGGAGCGCGTTTTTCCGCGAACGCATCGATCCCTTCTTGCCAGTCCTGGGTGGTGGCAACGAAGGTCATTCCTTCGAGTTCAGCAGTGAGACAGGCGTCGAAGGTGCGTTCGCCTGCGTGGTTGAGCTGTTCCTTGACCAATTGGAGGGAGAACGGCGCGCGTTGCGCCAATTGCCGCGCAAACGCACGCGCTGCTTCGCGGAAGGTGGCATCCGGGAAGACTCGGGCTGCAAGCCCGATGCGCGCGGCTTCGCGCCCGTCGATCCGTTCGCCGAAAAAGAGGAGTTCTCGGGCTTTGGCGAGCCCCACCAACCGGGGTAAGAGCCAAGTGACGCCACCGCCGAGAAAATTGCCGATGGTCACTTCGGGAAAACCGATCTGGGCGCTTTCCGCGATCACGATGAAGTCCGAAGCCACCGCCATTTCGGCGCCGGCGCCCAACGCGTAGCCGTTTACCGCGGCGACGACCGGTTTGGCGAGATGGAAGATGCGTTCGCACACCTGTTGTTCGAGTCGCAAGTATTGCCGCCGTGCAAACGGGGTTCGGCCTGCTTGGTGCGCTTTGAGGTCGGCGCCGACGCAAAATGCGCGCCCTTCCCCGGTGAGGAGGACGACCCGCACCTCTGGGTCGGCTTCGGCTTGGGCCAGCGCGGCCAGCAGTTCGGTATAGAGCTCTTCTACGACCGCATTGAGGCGGTGCGGGCGGTTGAAACGAATTTCACAGAGTTGATCCGTGGTGGTGACGATCAGATGTTCAGGTTGGGACATGAGCCGATTCCTGCGAAGGGGGCAACGATCGGGTGCGGCGCTTCTGGTTCCACGCCAGCAGCGCCAACAGAAACAGTGTCGGCAAGTATACCCACTCTTTCGCCGGCCGATCCGCAGGCAATTCTACTTGGGTGATGGCGTAGCCCGGCTCCAGTCCGAGTTTTTCGGCGACGCTACCAAAGCGGACATTGACCACTTGGAGCTGGTCACCAACAGTCATGACGTGCAGACCTTCGTTGCGTAGCCGCGCGAGTGGGTTCTCTGCTGAGTCCCCCAGCGGCAGCAGCACCCCTTTGCGCACTTCGTCCCCTTCCAGCGAAATGCCCTCGACCCAGACGCGGGCTTGTGCGCCTTTCGGGGCGGTTTTGGCGATTTCCAGGAGCATCGTACCGGGGTGGGGTTCGTACGGCGGATAGAGCATGTCCCACCAGAAGCCGGGTCGGAAGAGCGAGAAGCAGATGATGAGGAGCGCGATCGTCTCCCACCAGCGGTTGCGCGCGAAGAACCACCCTTGCGTTGCCGCGGCAAAGACCAGGTTTGCGAGGATCGCGCTCCCTACGACGAGCAAGAATTGCCCCGGCCCTTCGATGCCGATCAGCAGCAATTGGGTGTTGAAAATGAACATGAAGGGCAGGATCGCGGTTCGGATCGAGTAGCCGAACGCGGTGACGCCGGTCCGAATCGGGTCGCATTTGGCAATGCCAGCAGCCGCATAAGAGGCAAGCCCTACCGGTGGGGTGACGTCGGCCATCAAGCCGAAATAGAAGACGAAGAGATGGACGGCGATGAGCGGGACGAGCAGTCCATTCTGCGCGCCGATTTCGACGACGACAGGGGCCATGAGCGTCGAGACGACGATGTAATTGGCGGTGGTGGGGAGCCCCATACCCAGGATGAGGCAGATCACCGCGACGAGCAAGAGCATCAGGATCAAATTGCCGCCCGCGATCGTTTCGACCACTTCGGTGAGCACCAATCCGATGCCCGTGAGGGTCACGGTACCGACGATGATGCCCGCGGCAGCGGTGGCGATACCGATCCCGATCATATTGCGCGCGCCGATCACGAGCCCGTCGTAGAGGTCCCGTAACCCGTGCAGCAACTGGGTAAGGTAGTTACCGGTGCCGCGGAAATAGGCAAAGAGCGGCTTTTGCGTGACGACGATGAACATCAAGAAGCCGATCGCCCAGAAGACCGAAAGCGCTGGGGAGAGCTCTTCGACCATCAGGTTCCAGATGAGCGCGGCAACCGGCAGCAAATAGTGCAGTCCCGATTTGATCGTCGGCCCTGCGTCGGGCAGGGCTTCGAGCGGTTCGTTCGGGTCTTCGAGGCGCAGCTCGGGATAGTGCGCCGCGAGTTTGATGAGCGCAACATAGGCAGCGAGCATGCCGACCGCGATGATCCAGAACGCGGCGTCGCCCGCAACCGTTTTGATCCAGCCCAATCCGTAATAGACCACGCCAGCCAACACGATGAAGCCGGTTAGGTTGAGGCCGAGGGAAAGGATGCGGTGGTGTGCTGGGCGTTGATCGCGACGCGGCAGCCCCTGGATGTTGGCTTTGAGCGCTTCGAGGTGCACGATGTAAAAAAGGGCGATGTAGGAGATGAGCGCGGGCAAAAAGGCGTGTTTGATCACCTCTTGGTACGAAATGCCCACGTATTCGACCATGAGGAATGCTGCCGCCCCCATCACGGGTGGCATGATCTGGCCATCGACCGACGCGGCGACTTCAACCGCAGCGGCTTTGTCCGGTCGGTAGCCCACCCGCTTCATCAACGGGATGGTGAAGGTGCCAGTGGTGACGACGTTGGCGATCGAAGAGCCCGAGATGATCCCGGTACTGGCCGATGCGACCACTGCCGCCTTTGCTGGCCCGCCACGCAGATGACCGAGCAGGGAAATCGCGCTTTTGATGAAGTAGTTGCTGGCCCCTGCGGTTTCCAGTAGCGCGCCGAAGAGGACAAAAAGAAAGATGAAGCTGGCGGAGACGCCGAGCGCGACGCCAAAGACGCCTTCGGTACCGAGCCACATGTGCGACATCGCTTTGCTGAGCGACGCCCCCTTGTGCGCGATCATCTCCGGCATGTAGGGGCCGAAAAAGATGTAGGTGAGGAAGACGAGCGCGAGGATCACCATCGGAAGACCCAGCGCACGACGAACGGCTTCGAGCAGGAGCGCCATCCCCGTCACCGCTACGGTGAGGTCGACCACGGTGGGTTGCCCAGGACGGGTGGAGAGTTCGCGATAAAAGAGAAACAGGTACGCCATGCACCCGGCGGCGATTGCCGCCAACAGCCAGTCGGCGAGCGGAATCCGGTCACGGGGCGAGCGCTTGAACGCCGGATACGAGAGAAAACCCAGGAAGACCGCGAACGCCAGGTGCAGCGAACGCGCTTCGGTATCGTTGAATAGACCGATCCCCAACAGGTAGGGGAAAGGCGACGCCTGCCACAGTTGAAAGAGTGACCAGGCAAGCGCCGCGGCAGCGATGACCATGGCCGCAACACCCGTTGGTTGTCTTCCCCCGGTGTCTGCTTCCGCAACGATGCGTTTCAGTTCTTCCGGGGTGAGTTCGTGGTGTTTTTCCGCCATGGTCGTCCTCTAAACGATTACATCCAGCCCTTCTCTTTGTAGTAGCGCACCGCGCCTTCATGCAGCGGCGCCGAGAGCCCGTTCTTGATCATGTCTTTCGGATCGAGATGGGCGAAGGCCGGGTGCAGCTTCTTGAAGTCGTCGAAGTTCTCGAAGACCGCTTTGACCAGTTGATAGACGACGTCCGCCGGCACTTTCGCCGAAGTGACCAGCGTGGCGACCACCCCGAAGGTTTTCACCGGATCGGGGTTGTTCGCGTACATGCCGCCGGGGATCGTTGCCGGCGCAAAGTAGGGGTATTGCGCGATCAACTTGTCCACGCCGGGACCGGTGACATTGACCAGTTTGGCGCCACAGGTGGTGGTGGGATCTTGGATGTTCGCGGACGGGTGACCCACGACATAGACGAACGCGTCGATCTTGTTGTCACAGAGGGCTGCGCCGTGTTCGTCCGCCTTGAGTTCGGAAACGAGCGCGAAATCGGAAAAACTCATCCCCATCGCGGGAACGAGGAGTTCCATCGTCGCCCGCTGGCCGGAGCCGGGGTTCCCGACGTTCACGCGCTTGCCTTTGAGATCCTGGAAGTTTTTGATTCCGGCATCGGGCCGCGCAACGACGGTGAGCGGCTCAGGATGGATCGAAAAGACCGCGCGCAGCTCGGTCATCGGGCCAGCGTCTTTGAACTGCTTCAACCCTTTGACGGCGTTGTAATGAACGTCGGATTGCGCGACGCCGAAATCGAGTTCGCCCGCCCGGATGGTGTTGATGTTATAGACCGAACCACCGGTGCTCTCCACCGAGCACCGAATGCCGTGTTGGGCACGATCTTTGTTCATCAAACGGCAGATCGCGCCACCCGCAGCGTAATAGACGCCGGTGACGCCGCCCGTGCCGATGGTGACGAATTGCGCCGCGTGGGTGACCGGCGCGCTGGCCACCGTTGCGGTGACTGCCAATGCGGTGAGCCATTTCATGGGTTTCATCAGCTACCTCCTCTTCGTGGGTGAAAAAACTGTGTAATCAGTTTAGTGTGATGGTGCCATTTGTGCAAATTGGGGTTTCCCCCACTAGCCACGGCCAAAACCAGGTGAGCGTCTCGGCAAGCGCACGGGAGGCAAGCGCAGAGAGGGGAGCGCCCAACGTGAAGTGCTCCCCCCGGATCGCGATTTGCCACAGCGACGCAGGGAGCGCCAAGCCCAGGAGTCGAGCGGCAGCAAGCAGTGCGATGGGCGAGACTTGGTGTGTGCCGACGCTGGCAAGAAGCGGGGCGAGCGTGCCGTCAGGGGGTCCCAGGCGGGTGACTACAAAAGGGGGCGCTGCGGCGCGTTCGGCGCCGTGCGGCGACGCTTCGATCCCGTTGGGGGCGTACGCGTCGACGAAGCAGACCGTGTGCCGGTTCGCCAGAAGGAGCGCCGTTTCGGGGCCCCATTGCAGTTGCCAATGGGTGACGATCGCGTCCCGCCAAGCGGGGGGGAGGGTTTGCTTTTGCCTTTCGATTTCGGCAACGAAACGGGCGCCCAGCGCGTCGTCGCCCCGCAGGTCGTTGCCGCAGGCGAGGATGAGGATTGCACCGGGGGGCGGTGGTGCGGGAAGCAACGGCCGTTCCGGGTACTGAGTTGTCATGTACCCTTAGTCCCGAGCGCTGGCGCTGCCGTGGGGCGCTCGATCGTGCCGTCGCTGTGGCGAATGAGCTGATCGATCGGGGAGGGGGATCCCTTGTGGTGGAGTGAAACAACAAGCGGCATCTGTCCAAGCGCATGAGTGGCACACGAGAGACAGGGGTCGAACGCGCGCACCGCTACTTCGATGTGGTTGAGCAGCGCTTCGGTGATCGTCACGCCGGAGAGGAAGGCTTTCGCTGCGGTGGTGACCGCCTGGTTCATCACCGCGTTGTTGTGGGTGGTGGAGACGATGAGGTTGCAGTAGGTGATGAGGTCGTCGTCCCCCACTTCGTAATGGTGGATGAGGGTGCCGCGGGGCGCTTCGATCACGCCGACACCCCGGTGTTGGCGTTGGCCGCGCGCGCGCAGTTCTCCCCCTTCCAGATCGGCGTCGGTCAGGAGTGCCTCGATCAGTTCGGCACAGTGGAGCATTTCGATGAGTCGCGCCCAATGGTAGCCGAGCGTACTGTGCGCTACGGCGCCTTGGTCGAATGTGAGAAAGCGCTGTCGCGCGGCTTCGGCACGCGCCGTGGTGAGACGATCGCAATTGATGAGCCGCGCCGATGGGCCGACACGGTAAAACCCGTCGGGTTCGCCGTAGGCCTTGAGGTAGGGGAACTTCATGTAGCTCCACGGCCGCACCGCTTCGACGAGGAGCTGGTCATAAGCGCTAGGGTCGAACTGGTCGATGAGGATCGCGCCGTTTGCCTCTTTGACGCGGATCGTGCCGTCGTAGAGGTCGAGGCTGCCGTCGGCGGCAACGAGCGAAAAGGTCTTCGTCTGGAACGAACCGAACTGGGCAAAAAAGCGCGCATGCTCGGTAAAGAGGCGCTCGATGAGCGCTACCGCCGCTTCGCACCAACTCCGGATTTCGGGCGCGCGGGAAAGGAGTGCCATTCGTTCGCGGCGGCTCAGATTTTTGTGGATGCCGCCTGGAACGGCGCTCGTGCCATGGATCCGTTTGCCCGCAGTGGCTTCGATGCACTCCTGACCAAACTGGCGCACCAGGATTCCTTGGCGCGCCAATTCCCGTTTTTGTGCGGCTAAACCGAAGACGTTGCGCTGCGCGGGGTCGGCGCTGAACCCCAGAAGGAGGTCGGGCGCCGCGAGGTAGAAGAAGTGCAACGCGTGCGATTGCAGCACCTGGCCGTAGTGCATCAGCCGCCGCATCTTTTCGGCGGTGGGGGGCAGTTGCGTGACACCGACCAGACGGTCGAGCGCTTTGGCCGCGGCCAGATGGTGCGAAACGGGACAGATGCCGCAGAGGCGTTGTACCACCACCGGCGCTTCCCAATAGGGGCGGCCGACGATGAACGCCTCGAAACCGCGAAATTCGACGATGTGCAGTCGCGCTTCGACCACTTGCCCGTCGTCGTCGAGCCAGATGGTGACTTTGCCATGGCCTTCGACGCGGGAGAGCGGGTCGATCGCAACCCGTCGGGTGGCATTAGCAGGCAGCGACGGGCGGGGGGAAACGGCTTCGGGGGCGTGCTGGGTCATGGTGCCTCTCAATCGTAGCGCAGCGTCGGGTACGGGAAGTGGGGTTCGCGGCCAGCGAGCAGGTCAGTGAGGAAGGTCCAGATCACTTCCGCTGTAGGAGGGCAGCCGGGTAGGTAGTAGTCCACGCGGACGATTTCGTGGATCGGATGGACATGTTCGAGGAGGAGCGGCAATTCCGGGTCGTTGGGCACGCGGCTGCCGGGCGCGAGGTGGCGATCCGCTTCGAAGACTTGGGTAAGGAGCCTCTCTACGCGATGCTGGTTGCGCTGCGCAGGGAGCCCGCCGTTGATTGCGCAGGCCCCCACCGCGACCAGGATCCGCGCGGCACGACGATAGGCACGCAACACCTCGACGTTTTCCGCGTTACACACGCCCCCTTCGATGAGCGCGATGTCGCATTCGCCAACCGTTTTCCAGTCGGTGAGCGGCGAACGGTCGAACGTGACCCACTCTGCAAGGGCAAGGAGGCGCGTATCGATGTCGGCAAACGACATGTGACAACCGAAGCAACCGGCAAGCGAAGCGGTGGCGATGCGGATTTTTCGGGGAGGCATCGCGGAGGGTGCGGCAGAGGTCATGTGTAGCGCTCCTTGTCGCTCATCGCTTCAGGCGGGCGGTGGTCGAAACGTCGTTTGCCGATCGGGGTGGTGAATCCCACCGCTTTGAAGTTGAGGGCGCCCACTGGGCAGATCCGGGCGGCGCGGTCGGTTGCGGCAAGCGCCGTGTCGCCCAGGCGCCCGCTTGCGCTCGTCGCCAGAAGCCGCGACGCGATGCCGCGTCCGCCGATCACGAGCGCCTCTTTCCCTTCGGCCAGACTGGCGCGCACGCAGAGTCCGCACAGGATGCAGCGGTTGGGGTCGAGCCAGAGGTCGGGGTGGCTTGCGTCGATTCGGCGCTGCGGGTAGAAGGGGTCGAAGTGCGACGCGGTCATCCCATGGGCGTAGGCGAGCGCTTGCAGCAGACAATCCCCGCTCTTTTCGCAGCCGGGGCAGAAGTGGTTGCCTTCGGCAAAGAGCATTTCCAGGAGCGTGCGCCGCACGCGGGTAAGCGTCTCGCTTTTGCTCACCACTTGGAGTCCCGGTTGCGCCGGGAGCGCGCAACTGGCCTGAATGCGGCCATTGGCTTCGACGACGCAGAGTCGACACGAGCCGTGATTGCCCATCTCGGGATGCCAGCAGAGGTGCGGGATGTACCGTCCTGCCGCAAGCGCCGCTTCGAGGACGGTTTGTCCGGGAACGAACGGGATCGATTCCTCGTCCAGGGTGAAGGTTTCGCTGGCGAAAGGGGGCGTAGTCGGGCGCATCAGCAGACCTCTTTGGGGTAGGCGCGGGTAGCGTGGTGGGGGGTCATCGTGTCACCTCCGGTTATTCGAATTGCGCCAAGTGCGCGTGCGCGTCGTCGCGGCCGGTGATGCGGCGCGTCGCGGCGAGCTCGGCGTCGAGTGAGAACGCCGGAATGAAGTCGTGGGGTTGCAGATGGGCCTCGAGCCGGTGACGGAAGTGCGCGATGAGGTCGCGCACCGGGTTGCCCGCAGAAAGGCCGAAACCGCAGTTGCTCGCCAGACGCATCGCTTCGAGCGCGGGGGCGAGCCGTTCGAGGTCGAAACAAGTCGCGTAGCCAGCCGCGATCTTCGCGAAGGTTTTGGCGATGAGCTGGGTGCCCACCCGGCAGGGGGTGCAAAAGCCACAGCTTTCGTGCGCAAAGAAACGCGCGAAGTGGTGGACGATCGCGACTGGGTCGCGGCGGACGTCGAAAACCATCACGGTGCCGTTACAGGGAAGTGCTTCGAACGCGAGCGGCCGCGCCAATTGCTCAGGGGTGGCCGGTAGGAGCGTACCGGACGGACCAGAGACTTGAACGGCGTACGGGGTGCCGAGTGGGCGCGCGGCGGTGACCACGTCACCGAGTGCAACACCGTAGGGAAATTCGTAGAGGCCGGGCTGGGCGACGTCACCGCTCACGCAGAAGAGCTTCGGGCCCGAGGAGTCGGGGGTGCCCAACGCGCGCCACCACGCAGCGCCGTTCCCGACGATCGCAGCAACCGCAACGAGCGTTTCGACGTTATTGACGACCGTGGGGTGCCCCAGGTATCCCTGCGTCACCGGGTACGGGGGGCGGACTCGGGGGCGACCCGGTTTTCCTTCCAGCGATTCGATCAACGCCGACTCTTCACCGCAGACGTACGCGCCGGCGCCGAGCGCGATTTCGAGGGTGACGCGCTCAGCCTGCGGCACCGTCGCTTGGGCGGAGGCGATGCGCTCGCGCGCCGCCTCTAGCCTGGGCAGCAGGTACTGGTATTCGTACCGCAGGTAGAGCATCGCCGTGCGGGCGCCGATCGACCGCGCGGCAAGGATCATTCCGGCAAAGAGGTGCTCCGGGTAGCGGGTGAGCAGCACCCGATCCTTGAAAGTACCCGGTTCGCCTTCGTCGGCGTTGCAGATGAGGAATCGTTCGGGGTCAGCCGTTTCGCGGCAAAAGCGCCATTTGGTTGCGGTGGGAAAGCCCGCGCCGCCACGGCCCCGCAGACCGGCGTCGGTAACCGCCTGGAGAATCGCGTCGGGATCGTGCGCTGTGGGGTGTTCGAACACCGCTTCGGCAGGTGTCGCGTCGAGCCAGGTCAGCAGTGGGCCGTGGCGGTGGATCGCGTTGGTGACCGCAAACCATTCGGTAGGCCATTGGTCCATCGGTATCTGGGCTTGGATTTTTTCGATGAGCGCATCGATGCGCGCCGCGTCGAGTCGGGGCATCGGTCGACCGTTGATGAGCGCTGCCGGGGCCTGATCCGAAAGGCCCGCGCACGCGGTCCAGCCGACGAACAAGCGCGCGTCGGCGGTGCGTTGCCCGGGTTTGATCGCGAACGCGGCGCAGAGGTGGTTGCAGAGCGCGGCAACCCCTGCGTGGTGGTCGACGACGTGATCGACGAAGTGGATCTGGTAGCGCGCCGGTGGGGTTTGGAAGAAGTGGTAGAACGAGGCCGTTGCGGCGATTTCGCCTGGCGGTAAAGAAAATGCGGTGCTCAGTTCCGCGAGCGCTTGGGCGTCGAGCGGACGGCCAAACCGCGAACGTGCTTGGTGGAGCGCTGCGAGCAACCCGGGTGCCGTGCGCTGTCGTTCGGTGGTCATGGTTCCTCCTCCTCGTGTTGCCATTATAGGCAAAAAATTCGGACGTAAAGTGCTTGTGATAGATTCTGCAGGGTCAGGCGCATGGGGAGGTTGAAGGGGAACGATGGGCGAAGCGCAACCGCCGCTGGGGTTGTTGGTGGTCGATGACGAGGTGCGTTCGCTCGAAGCGATCGAACGCACCGTCGAAGAGGAGTTCACCGTTTTTACGGCGACGAACGCAGAGGCGGCGCGCGAACTCTTGACGACGTGGGCAGAGCGCGCCCCGATCGCGATCGTGTTGTGCGATCAACGGATGCCGGGGACGTCTGGCGTGGCGTTTCTCAAAGAGGTCCGTGAGCGTTGGCCGCAGGCGATTCGGATCATCCTCTCGGGATATACGGACGCGGAGGCGATCATCGCCGGGATCAACGACGCCGGTATCTGGCAATTTCTGCTCAAGCCGTGGCAGCCCGAGCAACTGTTGTTGGTATTGCGGCGCGCGGCCGAGCTCTGGCGTCTGATGCGCGAACACGAACGGTTGACGCAGGAATTGCGTGTCTCAGCGCCCTATCTGGCGGGCCAAGTGGCGCAGAAACGGACCGAGGTGCACCATCGGTTGGGGTGTGACGCGATTTTGTGCGCACCGCAAAGCCCGTTGGCGGAGATTCGGCAACTGGTGGCCCGGCTGGCGACCTATGATTTTCCCGTGTTGATCACCGGAGAGTCAGGGGTCGGAAAAGAGATGGTGGCCCGAGCCTTGCACTACAGCAGTCCGCGCAGCGAAGCTCCGTTCGTGACGCAGAACTGTGGCGCGCTCCCCGACACGCTGCTGGAGTCCGAGCTCTTCGGCTATCGCAAGGGCGCTTTCACCGGAGCCAACGAAGACCGTGCGGGCCTTTTTCAGCAAGCGGACGGGGGAACGCTGTTCCTCGACGAGATCGGCGACACCAGTCCCGCATTTCAGGTGAAACTGCTGCGGGTGTTGCAAGAGGGTGAGTTTCGGCCGCTGGGCGGGAACAAACCGGTTCGGGTAAACGTCCGCGTGGTGGCGGCGACGAACCGGAATTTGGCCGAAGAGGTGCAAGCCGGACGGTTTCGCGAGGATCTCTACTACCGCTTGGCGACCTTTGCGATCCACGTGCCACCGTTACGCGAGCGGCAAGTCGATATCCCCGTTCTGGTCGAGCATCTGGTTGCAGAAGCGGAAAAAAGCCTGCAAAAAAGGCTTCACGGCGTCACCCCTGCTTGTCTCGAACGGTTGACTGCCTATTCATGGCCGGGGAATGTGCGGGAAATGGCGAACGAAATCTTGCGCCTGGCCGTGTTGAGCGAAGACGGATGGCTGCACGAACGCCACCTGTCGCCACGGATCGCCGCTGCCGGGACGACGGGGCGGGGTTCGGAGGGTAGGACGACAGCGGAATCGTCCCCGTTCACGGAGATCATCGGTGGGGCGAAAGGGTCGCTGCGCGCGCGGCTCGAAGCGATCGAAAAAGCGATCATCGCCGAGACATTCGCCTCACACCGCGGAAATCTGTCGCGAACCGCGCGGGCGTTGGGGTTGTCTCGGGTGGGTTTGCGCAATAAGATGACACGGTTGGGGTTACTGAACGAAGAGGGGCAGAGCGGTGGCGGATGATCCGAACGGCGATACGGCGTTGCCTCGCCTCAGGGTGTTATGGCTGCAAAGCGCCGGGTGTGGGGGCTGTAGCCAATCGTTGCTCTGTTGGGAACCCGACGATTGCTTTTCCGTGCTGGAAAGCGGTGGGATCGACTGGGTATGGCACCCTGCGTTTTCGTTCGAAGGGGGTGACACCGTTCTTGAACGACTGGAAGCGTGTGCCAATGGGGACGAACCGTTCGACGTGCTCTGCGTCGAAGGGGCGATGTTGCTGGGTCCCAATGGCAGCGGTGCGTTTCATCGTTTGGGGGCACCCACAGCTGTGCGGAGTGGGTCAAGCGGTTGGCGAAGCACGCGCGATGGGTGATCGCTGTTGGCTCGTGTGCGGCGTGGGGTGGGTTCGGTGCGGCGATGCACGACACCCTGTGGCAGTCGTGCGGCCTGCAATTCACCGAAAAGCAGCGCGGTGGCCTGCTGGGCAAGCAGTATCGCTCGCGAGAAGGGTGGCCGGTGATCAATGTGGCGGGGTGCCCCATTCACCCGGCGTGGCTGGTCGAATGGTTGATCGCGCTGGCCGATGGTGTAGTGACGGTCGACGATCTCGACCCGTGGGGACGACCGCTCTTCTATGCGCAACACCTCGTTCATCACGGCTGCCCGCGCAACGAGTATTACGAATTCAAAGCGAGCGCCGAGACGCTGGGGCAGTTGGGCTGCATGATGGAACACCTGGGGTGCAAGGGAACGCAGGCGCATGCCGACTGCAATCAGCGTCCGTGGAATGGCAACGGCTCGTGTCTCAAAGGCGGCTATCCGTGCATCGCCTGCACGGAGCCTGGGTTCGAAGCGCCGGGCCACCCCTTTCAGGAAACGCCGAAGGTGGCGGGCATCCCCGTGGGCCTACCGACCGATATGCCGAAGGCCTGGTTCGTCGCGCTCGCTGCGTTGTCGAAATCGGCGACCCCGAAGCGGGTGCGCCGCAACGCGCTTTCCGACCGCGTCGTCGAACTGCCGGGGCAGCGCGGGAAGGAGCCGAAACCATGACGACGGTGCGGTTGGGGCCGTTCAACCGCGTCGAGGGGGACCTGGAGGTGACCCTCACGCTCGATGCCGCCGGATTTGTTACGCGTGCGCAGGTCAATTCGCCGCTTTTTCGCGGGTTCGAACGGATTTTGCAAGGTCGCGCGCCGCTCGATGCGCTGACGATCGTGCCGCGGATCTGCGGGATCTGTTCGGTGGCGCAATCGATGGCTGCTGCGCAAGCGCTCGCCGACTGGGCGCGCATCAAACCGGTGCCCAACGGGGCGTTGGTCGCGCAGACCGTCTTGGCGGTGGAGAACCTTGCGGATCATCTCACCCATTTTTTCCTCTTTTTCATGCCGGACTTTACCCATTCGGCGTATCGCACCATGCCGTGGTACGAAGCCGCGGTGCGGCGCTTCGCACCGTACCGCGGGGAAAGCGCCGCGCGGTGGTTGGCGGCGCGGGCACAGTGGTTCCATTTGGTGGGGTTGTTGGCCGGGCGCTGGCCGCACACTTTGGCGGTGCAGCCGAGTGGGACGACCCGTACGATCCATGCGATGGAGCAGCGCGAATTGCTGCGCATGGTGGGGCAGATGCGGCGCTACCTCACCGAGTCGCTTTTTGGCGATACGCTGGATGCGGTCTTGGCGCTCGACTCCGCCGATGCGCTCTTGGCATGGGCAGAGGGGCGGGAAAGCGACGCCGCGTTCTTCATCCAGGTGGCGCATGCGCTCGAGCTCTTCACCGTTGGTCGGGCGTACGACCGTTTTCTTTCTTATGGTGCCTACCGCGCCTGGCCAGCGGGCGTTTGGGATCGCGCAACCGCAGCAACTGCACCGCTTGACGAGGCGGCGATCGTCGAGGAGGTCGCGGCTTCGTGGTTGGGTGGGTCGGCAAGCCATCCTGCCGAGGGCGAAACCGTGCCGTGGCTCGAACGGCCTGACGCGTACAGCTGGTGCAAAGCGCCGCGGTATCACGGCGCGCCGGCCGAGACGGGGGCGTTGGCGCGGGCGGTGGTCGCCGGCGTGCCGCTTGCCCGCGATCTCGTGCAGCGTTGGGGGGGGAGCCTCTTCAGCCGGGTCATCGCGCGGCTCTGGGAGTGCGCGCGGATCGTGCAGTGGGTCGAAGCGTGGCTGACGGAGATCGACGTCAAAGCGTCGTTCATCGAACCGGTCGTTTGGCCCAATGAAGGGCGTGGCGTCGGGCTCGTCGAAGCGGCGCGCGGCGCGCTGGGCCACTGGCTGGAGGTGGCGAACGGACGGATCCAGCGCTATCAGATCATCGCACCCACGACGTGGAATTTCTCACCGCGTGACCAGACGGGGCAACCGGGGCCGCTCGAAAAAGCATTGGAGGGGCTTACTGCGGGTGCGGGGGCGATGCCGTTCGTGCACCACGTGGTGCGATCGTTCGACCCGTGTATGGTTTGTACCGTGCATTGAGGAACAGGGGGCGTGGCAGAGGCGGCACGTTTCAACGATACGGAGCACGACGCAGACCACAGCGATGACGCGGTGTGGCTCGAAGTGGTGCGCAAAATGGACGAGGTCTACCAAGACCTCTTGCGCTACGAAGTCGAGCTGGAGACGAAAAACGCCGAGCTCGAATCGCTGCGGCAATTTTTCGCCAGTGTGCTCGACAGCATCAGCGACGTGCTGATCGTCTGCGACCTCGAGTGGCGGATCGAAGCGGTGAATGCGGCGCTGAGTCGGTTGGTCGGCCAAGCGCAAGAGACGCTCATCGGGGCATCGTTCTTTTCCCTGTTGGCCGATACGGACCGAGAGCGGTTTTGCGGGGGCACGGGGATGCCGGTGGTCGAGCGGCACGACTGTGAGTGTTCGGTAATCACCGCGGATGGAACGACAACGCCGGTTTCGTTCAACTGTACGGTGCGGCGCGATCTTTCGGGACGGGTGTCGGGCGTCGTGATCACCGGGCGTCCGGTTGGGGAGTTGCGGCGCGCCTACGAAGCGCTGCGGGAGGCGCACGAAGCGTTGCAGCGCACCCAAGGGCAGTTGGTCCATTCGGAAAAGATGGCGTCGTTGGGCCGGTTGGTTGCGGGTGTGGCACATGAACTCAACAACCCGATCAGTTTCGTGCTGGGTAACGTGTTGGCGCTGAAACGGTACGCAGAGCGGTTTCAGCGCTTTTTCGCCGCTTGTGCCGCCGAGGGAGCTTGTGCGCCAGCGATTCAGACACTTCGCGAACAGCTCAAGATCGACCGTGCGCTTGCCGATTTGCCGCGCTTGATCGCCGGTTTGGAAGAAGGGGCGCAGCGTAGCCGCGACATCGTCGACGCGCTGAAACGGTTTTCGGCGGTCGACGGCGGCGAGATGCACGAAGTCGAACTGGTCGAGGTGATTCGGCGTGGTGTTCATTGGGTCACGTCGTCGGTGCGTGGCGCGTTCCGGGTGGATCTGGCGTTGCCCGAATCGATGCGCGTCTGGGGCAACAGCGGCCAGCTGCAACAGGTGGTGATGAATTTGGTCCAGAACGCCGCGGACGCGACAGCCGATCTTCCCGAGGGGCGGTTGTCGATTACCGCCCGTGAAGAGAATGGCGGTTGGCGCGTCGATTTCATCGACAACGGTCCGGGTATCCGGCCGGAGCATCTGCCCCATCTGTTCGAGCCGTTCTTCACGACGAAACCGGTGGGGCAGGGAACCGGTTTGGGGCTGGCGATCAGCTATGGTCTGGTGGAAAAGATGGGGGGTAAGCTGAGCGCGGCCAATAACCATGATGGAGGAGCGATATTTACGTTGTGGCTGCCGGCGATTACATCGTAACCATCATAACCAGACGATCAATATCGTTTTTGTTGTTATCTCATTGATCTATAGCGAGTTTCCCGTCGATCGTTTTTTTGGCACACTTTTTGCATCGCATGGTTCCGTTCAACACCATGGAGGGTAACCATGCACAACGGCAAAAAGTGGCTCGGTGTTCTCTTGTGGGCACCGTCGTTGGTTTGGGCGCATACCGGTAGCCATCCGGTAGCGGGCTTTTTCTCTGGGTTTTCGCACCCTCTCAGCGGTATCGACCACCTCTTGGCGATGGTTGCCGTTGGGCTGTGGGCAGGGCTCGTCGGCGGACGAGCGACGTGGCGCTTGCCGCTCGCGTTCGTTGCCGCACTCGTTGCCGGGTTCGTGACCGCGATCGCGGGGTTGGGGTTACCCGCTCCCGAAACCGGCGTGCAGCTTTCGCTTCTGGTCCTGGGTCTGTTGTTGGCGTTCGCGGTGCGCTTCCCTGAAATGGTCGCGATCGCGGTGGTCGCGCTCTTCGGGCTCTTTGACGGCCATGTGCACGGGCTGGAGGTGGTGTCACCGCAACTGGCCGTTTCCTACGGGGCCGGAATGGCACTGATGAGCACGGTGTTGCACGGGGTCGGGATCGCGTTGGCGCGCGTTGCGCTGACAGGGCGCTTGCCCGGTGAGGCATCTGCGGTTCGCTTCGCTGGGGTGGCGGTGGCCGCGGTTGGGGCGTTGCTCTTGACGGCATGAGAAAAAAGGGAGGAGTAGCGTGGAAACCTTTTACGAAGTGATGCGGCGCCAGGGAATCACGCGGCGCAGTTTTCTCAAGTTTTGTAGTCTCACCGCCACCGCGCTGGGGCTTGGGCCCAGTGCCGTGCCGCGCATCGTCCATGCGATGGAGACGAAGCCGCGCACGCCAGTGATCTGGGTGCATGGGTTGGAGTGCACGTGTTGTTCGGAATCGTTCATCCGGTCGGCGCACCCCCTGACGCGCGACGTGGTGCTGTCGATGCTTTCGCTCGATTTCGACAACACGTTGATGGCGGCCGCGGGGCATCAGGCATTGGCGGTGATCGAAGAGGTGCGGGAAAAGTACAAGGGGCGTTATATCGTCGCGGTGGAAGGCAATCCACCGCTGAACGAAGATGGGATCTTCTGTATCCACGGGGGACGTCCGTTCATCGAAGAGCTCAAAGAGGTGTGCGCCGACGCCAAAGCGATCATCTCGTGGGGTGCGTGCGCCTCGTTCGGGTGTGTGCAAGCGGCAAAACCCAATCCGACACGTGCTACGCCGGTGCACAAAGTGATCACCGGCAAGCCGATCATCAATGTGCCCGGTTGTCCGCCGATCGCCGAGGTGATGACCGGGGTGGTGACCTACATGCTCACCTTCGACCGGATCCCCGAACTCGACCGCCAATTGCGACCCAAAATGTTCTACGGGCAGCGCATCCACGACAAGTGTTACCGCCGTGGTCATTTCGACGCGGGGCAGTTCGTCGAGGCATGGGACGACGAAGGGGCGCGCAAAGGCTTCTGCCTCTACAAGATGGGGTGTAAAGGGCCGACCACGTACAACGCCTGTTCGTCGATCCAGTGGAATGGCGGCGTCAGTTGGCCGGTGCGTTCCGGTCACGGCTGTATCGGTTGTTCCGAGGATGGCTTCTGGGACAAAGGGAGCTTTTACGACCGGGTCACGACGATCCAGCCGTTTGGCGTCGAGGCGAACGCCGACAAGGTAGGGAAAGCAGCGGCTGGTGCGGTGGGTGCCGCCGTTGCGGTGCATGCGGCGGTTTCGGCGCTTTCCCGTTTGCGCAAGCAGCCCGAAACCACGACCACGGAATGAGGCGGGAGGAGGATCAATGGCACAGATGACAACCCCTCAAGGTTTTCAGTTGAACGACGCGGGGCGGCGCATCGTCGTCGATCCCGTGACCCGTATCGAAGGCCATATGCGGGTCGAGGTCAATATCGACGACAACGGTGTGATCCGTAACGCGGTCTCGACCGGGACGATCTGGCGCGGACTCGAGGTGATCCTCAAAGGGCGTGATCCGCGCGATGCGTGGGCATTCACCGAACGAATCTGCGGAGTCTGTACCGGCACCCATGCGCTGACCTCGGTGCGGGCAGTAGAAGATGCGCTGGGCATTCAGATTCCGGAGAACGCGAATACGATTCGCAATCTGATGCAGCTCAACCTCCAGGTGCATGACCACCTGGTCCATTTCTACCACCTGCACGCGCTCGACTGGGTCGATGTCGTTTCCGCACTTTCTGCCGATCCGAAAGTCACTTCCGAGATCGCGCAGAAGATCTCTTCATGGCCGCTCTCGTCGCCCGGTTATTTCCGCGATATTCAAACGCGGCTGAAGCGGTTCGTGGAATCGGGCCAGTTGGGGCCGTTCATGAACGGCTATTGGGGGCACCCTGCGTACCGTTTGCCGCCTGAGGTGAACCTCTTGGCGGTGGCGCACTACCTGGAGGCGCTCGACTTCCAGAAAGAGATCGTCAAGATCCATACGATCTTCGGCGGCAAAAACCCGCACCCCAACTGGCTCGTCGGCGGGGTTCCGTGCGCGATCAACCTCGAACAGAGCGGTGCGGTGGGCGCGGTCAATATGGAACGGCTCAATTTGGTGCAATCGATCATCGATCGGGTCGCGGAGTTCATCGAAAAAGTCTACGTCCCAGATCTCTTGGCGATCGCGTCGTTTTACAAGGATTGGTTGTACGGCGGTGGGTTGTCGTCGAAAAACCTCCTTTCCTACGGCGACATTCCCGTCCGCGCCAACGACACGCGCACAGAGAATCTGCAATTGCCGCGTGGCGCGATCGTCAATGGCGATTTCACCAAGATCCATTCGGTCGATCTGCGGGATCCGGAGGAGATCCAAGAGTTCGTCGCCCACAGTTGGTACACCTATCCCGACGAATCGAAAGGGCTGCACCCGTGGGATGGGGTCACGGAGCACAAGTTCGAGCTTGGGCCGCGTACGAAAGGGTCACGCACCAGAATCGAACAGATCGACGAGAGCGGGAAATATTCGTGGATCAAGTCACCGCGCTGGCGCGGCAACCCGATGGAGGTGGGGCCACTTGCGCGGATGGTTCTTGGGTATCTGCAGCCGAAGCAGTACCCGGAGATCCACGGTTTGGTCGAGATGGCGTTGAAACAGCTTGACCTGCCCGTGCAGGCGATCTTCTCGACGCTGGGCCGCACCGCAGCGCGAGGGTTGGAAGCGCTCTATTGCGCCCGTTTGCAGCAGCGCGAATTCGCCAAGTTGATGGCCAACCTGAAAGCGGGCGATCTGACGACGGCCAACGTCGAAAAATGGGATCCGAGCACTTGGCCGCGTGAAGCGAAAGGGGTCGGGTTCACCGAAGCACCACGCGGCGCTTTGGGCCACTGGATCCGCATTCGCGACGGCAAGATCGAAAACTATCAGTGCGTGGTCCCCACCACTTGGAACGGCGGCCCCCGCGATCCCAAAGGGCAGATCGGGGCGTTCGAAGCGTCGTTGCTCGATACGCCGATGCTCAAGCCGGAAGAGCCGCTCGAGATCTTGCGCACGCTCCATTCGTTCGATCCCTGCTTGGCCTGTTCGACCCACGTGATCAGTCCGGACGACCGCGAATTGACGCGCGTAACCGTGCGCTAGGAGGTGTGCGATGTTGGCGAACGAAGATCAGCTCGAGATCGAACGGCGCGGCCGTGCGGTCAAGAGTGTCTATGTCTATGAAGCGCCGGTTCGGTTGTGGCACTGGATCAACGCCGCTGCGATCACGGTGCTGGCGGTGACGGGGTATTTCATCGGGTTGCCGTTGCCCTCTGTCCCAGGAGAAGCGGCCCACAATTTCCTGATGGGATACCTCCGTTTCGCCCATTTCGCGGCTGGCTACGTACTCGCCGTGGGGTTGCTGGGGCGAATCTACTGGGCGTTCGTCGGCAACCACCATGCACGCCAGCTCTTCATCCTGCCGGTGTGGAAGCAGGCGTGGTGGCAGGAGGTCTTCTACGAACTGCGCTGGTACCTCTTCTTGGAACGGCTGCCGAAAAAGTACGTCGGTCACAACCCACTGGCGCAATTGATGATGTTCTTTTTCTTCTTCCTGCTGGCGCTTTTCATGGTTACCACCGGTTTTGCGCTTTATAGCGAGGGCGCAGGGCATGGGCACTGGAGCGACACGCTCTTTGGATGGGTGATTCCCGCGTTCGGTGGTTCCTTGCAGGTCCACATGCTGCACCGCATGGGGATGTGGCTGATGGTGATTTTCGTACTGCTCCATGTCTATGCAGCGATCCGCGAAGACATCATGAGCCGTCAATCGCTCATCTCGACAATGGTCAGCGGCTGGCGGATGTACAAGGAGTGACCGCGATGATGGGTGGCGACGAGCGGTACGGTGCGCTGGTTCTCGGGATCGGCAACGTCCTCTGGGCTGACGAAGGCTTTGGGGTGCGTTGCATCGAACATCTGCTGGCCCATTGGCAGTTACCGGACGCGGTGCTGGCGATGGACGGCGGTACCCAGGGGCTGTACCTCCTGCCTTACGTGCAACAAGCGGACCGGCTGCTCGTCTTCGACGCGGTCGATTTCGGTGATCGGCCGGGGACGTTGCGTGTCGCGGTTGGCGACGAAGTGCCGCGTTTTCTGGGCGCACACAAGATGAGTCTGCACCAGGCCGGCTTTCAAGAGGTGCTCTTTGCTGCCGAGATGACCAATGCGTTTCCTCGTGCGGTCGTGCTCGTCGGTGTCCAACCTGCGGAGCTGGAAGACTACGGCGGGAGTCTCACCCCGGCGGTCAAAGCGCAGGTACCGGTTGCGGTCGAGAGCGGGTTGGCGTGGTTGCGGCGGTGGGGGTTCCACCCGACGCCGCGCACGTTGCCCGATGCCCCGCTGCCGTTCGACCCTGCACTGGCGCTTGTGCCGTACGAAGCGGGGCGTCCGTCGCCCGACGCGGCGTGCCGCTTCGGTGATGAGCGCTTCCTTGGGTTCGCAATGAGAAGGGGCTGACGATGTGTCTGGGTGTCCCGATGCAGGTGGTCGAATCCCAGGGGTGGCGGGCGCTCTGTCGAGGGGACGATGGTGCCACCGCATGGATCGATTGCGTGCTCGTCGGACCGCAACCGCCGGGTACGTGGTTGCTGACCCACCTAGGGGTGGCTCGCGAAATCCTCGATCCTATCCGCGCGGAACAGATCCGAGACGCATTGGCGGCGCTTGCCGCGGCGGAAGCAGGAACGGCGTTCGACCCGCTCGCCTTTTTCCCCGACCTCGATCGTGAGCCGGAACTTCCTGATTTTCTCAGAGAGACACGATGATGCACGAGACGTTGTTACCCGCGTTCGACGCCCGCGCGAAATTGGCCAAGGTCTTGGCCCGATTGGAAAAAAACGGCGTGCCCGTCGTGACGAACACGACGACGCAATGGCCAACGGGGCTTTGCTGGGTATTGCTCACGGGCGACCCGACGAAACAGCCCGAAGTGTTCGATGCCTGCGTGATCGTACCGGAAGTGCTTTCCGACTGTTTCGGCGTGATTGCAGTGCCGCTGTGGATCGTTGCTCCCGAAGGCGTGGCGCGCTGGCAACGGGAATGGAGCATTTTGCGGCTCCCTGCGCTCGTTCTGTGTCGGGACGGCACCCCTGAATATCGGATCGAAGGGCTACGTGACTGGCGTAGCTATTGCGACGAAGTCGCAGCCGCATGGCGCGCGGTCAGCGCAGTAGCCGAAGGAGAGACGCGATGATTCCAAATCCCAATGTGTCGCGCAAACCCTTCCCGTTGCCGGTCGTCGCGCTCGGTCCGGGTACGCAGAACGACGACGCACCTGAGTTTCCCCAGTTTCCTAAGGAGATGCACACCTTTACGGCACCGCACGGCTGGATGTTGCGCGAAACGGGGTGTTCCGAGGCCGCAGTGGCTTGGCTCGAACGCTTTTTCCAAGCGATCGCGCAATGCCCGGAGGGTCCGGTAGTCGCCGCGGTAGACGAATTGAGCGAACCCCAACGGCGCTGGATCGAAGACGCGTTCGGGGTTGGAGAGGTAGTGGCACAGACCGCGGCACCGTTTTTACTTCGGGTACGCGAGTCGGCGTTTCCGGGTATCTGGCATGAGGTCGTCCTGGGGGCGGATGGGGCGGTGGTGCGCGACGAATGGCGCTATGCGCCCTATTCGGCGAAACTCGTGGACGCGATGTCGGCAACGTCGCATGACGTGTGCACGCCGCCGCAAGCGCCCACCGGGGTGATGAACGGACCTGCGCTCGTCGAAGAACTGCGCCATTGGGCCGGCAAAGGGACGATGGGGCGCGCCGTCCATGTGCTGAACCTGACGTTGTTGCCGCTGACGCCAGCCGATCTGCAGATGCTCAACGACTGGTTGGGGCCGCCGATGGTGGCGATTGCGATCCGGAGCTACGGGCAGTGCCGCGTGGCGAGTACGCGTTTGCGTGATGTCTGGCGGGTGCAGTATTTCAACAGTATGGACGCGTTGATCCTCGATACCATTGAAGTGACGCGGTTGCCCGAGGTGGTGCGTGCGGCGCCAGAGGATTTGGCGCTCACCCGTTCGCGGCTGGCCGACTATCTGGCGGAGCTGGCACGATGAACGCGCAGCCGATCTTCGAAGGGAGTTTCCGCGACGCCCCCCCAGACGCCGTGCTCGAATGCGGTGTCTGCTGGTGGCGCTACGAACCGGAATGGGGTGACCCCGAACATGGCATTGCGCCAGGTACTGCGTTTTCGGCCTTGCCAGAGACGTGGAGCTGCCCGCAATGCCAGGCGCCGAAACACAAATTCATGGTAACCCGTTCGTGACGATTTGGCCCGCGTCCCCCCACGCAGCGTTACAGAGCGCGTGGCACGAGACGGCAAAGCGCATGGCCGATCTGCCGCTCTGTAACCCGGCTCTTTCGGTCGAGGTTTTGGCGCCGCGCCAGTCGCCTGCGATCGATAACCATTGGCTCACCGTGGTGATCGCCCCTTGGACGGTGAGTCTCGTGATTCTGCCAGCGCATCCGCGCTGGCCCGAAACACCGCTCGGGGAGCGTTACGCTTGGCGCTTTCCGTCAGGGATCTACGAATTCCTGGTTGCCGAGATGGCGGGGGTGGGTCGCTACCATACTTGCTCACTCTTTTCCCCGCCCTCGGAGTTCGGCGCGCAGCACGAAGCGCGAATGACCGCGTGGGCCGTGCTCGCAGCGCTGGAACGGCCAGCCTTGTCGCTGCCGGAACCAGAACGGATCGGGCAATCATGACAGCGGTTGGGTGTTTTCGAGTTGTGATTACTTGGTACGCAGCGACGCAGAAGGTACAGATCCTTTCGACCCAGCTTTCCCGTCCGGCCGTGACCGATCGCTTTCAGGGGCAGTCACCAGAAGCGGTCGAACAGTGGGTAGCGCTTCTTTATGGCGTCTGTCGGGAAGCACAGCGGTTTGCAGCCCGGTTGGCGCTGGCATTGGGCGTGGAAGACGACAAAGCAGCGGAACGGGTTTGGCAGGAGGCGATGCGCGAACATCTGCTCCACTGCCTGCAGCGCTGGCCGGAAACGATCGGCGAAACCGCCGATCTGACTGCGCTGCGTGAGTGGCAGAGTGAGGTGGCACACCAGTCGGAAGCAGTGCGCAGTGCGTGGGTCGAAACGCGGCTGGCACCGATCGTCTTGCCGTTCGTGCGCTACTGGGAAGCAGCCGTGCCGGCGCTTGGGGCGGCGATGCGGGCGCGATGGACTCGGATTCAACGCGATTTGGGGTTTCCGCGGGAAGCAGTGCGCGACTGGTTGAACCTGCGTGTCGAGCGGCGAAATGGCGAAAACCAGGTGACGGTGAATACGGCTCGCGGCGAACTCACGCACCGCGCCGTGGTCTGTGACGGGCGCGTGATCCGTTATGCGATCGAAGCGCCCACCGATCGGCTCTGCGCCGAGGGCGCTCGGCTACGCGAATGGGTTGAAACGGTTCCTTGCGCCACTTTGGCGGCGGCAGAACGGTTGGGCCGTGCGGCGGTGGTTGCGCTCGACCCCTGTGTGCCGTATCGTTTGGAGGTACACGATGCATGAGATGGCGCTCGCCGAAAGCGTGGTTCGGCTTGCCGAAGAGACAGCCACCGCGGAAGGCGCGCGGCGCATTCGTTCGGTGATTGTGGAGATCGGTGCGCTTTCGTGCGTCGAACCCGAGGCGCTCACCTTCTGCTTCGACGCCGTGAGCCGTGGTACGCTTGCCGAAGGCGCCGAATTACGCATCGAGCGGATCGATGGTGCCGCCTACTGCTGGCGGTGCGAACGGACGGTTCCGATTGCTGCGCGCACCGATCCGTGCCCCGAATGCGGCGGTTACCAGTTACAACCCTCTGCCGGTACCGAAATGCGGGTACAGGCGATCGAGATCGAATGAGGAGAGCGGACGATGTGCACCGTATGCGGCTGTGGCTCAGCCACGATCGAACCCCATCACCACGACCACGAACCGGACCACGGTCATTCTCACGACCATCACCACCATCACCATCACCACCACGACCACGACCATCATCCCCATTACCACCACCACGACCACCATCACCACGACCACCACCATCCGCATTATGCCCATTCGCACGCCCATCCCCATGACAAGGCTCCGGCTCAGCACGTAACGAGCGTCGAAGGACGGATCGATTTCGGCGTCGGACCGGCACGCGCCCATGCGCCGGGAATGAGTCAAAAGCGCATGGTGCAAATCGAGCAGGACATTCTGAGTCATAACAACTGCTTCGCGGAAGCGAACCGCCGTTTCTTTGCCGAGCGGCGCATCCTCGCCCTCAATTTCGTTTCGAGCCCGGGGTCGGGCAAGACGACGCTGCTGGTCAAAACGATCGAAATGCTCAAAGCGCGCTACCCGCTTGCGGTGATCGAAGGCGATCAACAGACGAGCCACGATGCCGAACGGATCCGCGCGACCGGAATTCCAGCGATCCAGATCAACACCGGAAAGGGGTGCCACCTGGACGCGCACCAGGTGGGTCATGCGCTCGAAGCGCTCGATCCCCCGGAAGGGGCGATCCTGTTGATCGAAAACGTCGGCAATCTCGTCTGTCCGGCGGCGTTCGACTTGGGCGAACACGCGAAGGTGGCGTTGCTTTCGGTGACCGAAGGAGAGGACAAACCGCTCAAATACCCCGACATCTTCGCCGTCTCCGACGTGATGGTGTTGAACAAGATCGACCTTTTGCCTTACGTCCCGTTCGACGTCGCACAAGCGAGCGACTACGCGGTCCGTGTGCGTCCAGGGATCGAAACGCTGCTCGTCTCGGCGCGAACCGGGGAAGGGTTCGACCAGTGGTTGGCGTGGATCGAAAGGCGTTACGCCGCGTGCGTCGCTTCCTGATCCGCGGACGCGTGCAAGGGATCGGTTTCCGCCCCTTTGTTGCCCGCTTGGCCAACGCGCTCGGTGTTGCGGGGTGGGTGCGCAACGTCGGCTGGGGCGTCGAGGTCGCGGTCACGGACGGTGACGTCACGCGTTTCCTGGAACGACTCCGCGCCGAAGCGCCTACTTCTGCACGTATCGACGCGATCGAGATCTGCCCCGACCCCTCCGAACGGTTTGCGGAACTGGTCCAACGGACGGCTGAGGAAGGCAAACGGACATTCGTCATCTTGCCCAACGGGGCGGATGGTGGATTGGCGCTTGCCCCCGACCGCGCCGTCTGTCGCGACTGTATGGCCGAACTCTGTGATCCCCACGACCGGCGCTGGCGCTATCCGTTCGTGGCATGCACCGCGTGTGGGCCGCGCTACACGGTGAGTACCGCACTTCCGTACGCGCGGGCCGCGACGACTTTGGCCGCCTTTCCCCTCTGTCCCGAATGTCAGCGGGAATTCGACGACCCGACGAACCGCCGCTACCATGCCGAGACCACGGCGTGCCCGGTGTGTGGCCCGCAATTACGTTTTCTCGATCGCAGCGGCCAACCGGTTGCGGGCGATCCGATCGCGTTGGCGCTGGCGTGTGTGCGAGCGGGCGGCATCGTCGCACTCAAAGGGCTTGGCGGATTTCAATTGGTGTGCGACGCGCGCGCGCCAGAAGTGGTCGCGACATTGCGGGCGCGCAAACGCCGGCCAGCAAAGCCGTTTGCGGTGATGGGCCTCAACGCCGTTTCGCTTGCCGAATGGGTCGACTGGACGGAGGCGGACCGGCGTGCGTTCGAAAGCGCAGAAGCGCCAATCGTGCTGACCGCGATTCGGCGCGATCGGGACGCCACGGCGCGTGCAGCGCTCGACGCATTGGCCCCGGGGTTGGCGTGGCTTGGCGTGATGCGCCCAACCACACCGCTTCATCTCCTGTTGTGGCACGAAGCGTGTGGGCGACCTGTCGGTACCGACTGGCTCGACGAACCGCACCCGCTCTTTCTGGTGATGACGAGTGGCAACCGAAGCGGCGCGCCGCTTGCTGCCGACGACGGCGAAGCGTTTGCCGCTTTGGCCGATTGCGTGGACGGCTTTTTGACGCATGACCGTCCGATCGCGCAACGGGCAGACGATTCGGTGGTGCGCACACGCCGTGACGGCAAGCTGATCCTCATCCGCCGCGCGCGGGGTTTCGTGCCCGAAGCGGTCGCGCTCGGGGGCGTCCAAGCGGACGAACCGGGGGTGGCGCTTGGTAGCGATCTCAAACTGGCTGCGGCATTCGTCGTTTCTGACAAAGCCTACTTGACCCCTTATCTGGGCGAATTGACCAATCGAGAGACCTTCGACCATGCGTGGCGCACCTTGACCCATTGGCGCGCGTGGCTGGGCGTGACACCGCGCTGGATTGCCCATGATACCCACCCCGACGCCCTTTCCCGACGCCTTGCCGAGCAGCTCGCGGCAGAGTGGCAAGCGCAGTGCATTCCGGTCTGGCACCATCCGGCGCACCTTGCAGCGGTGATTGCCGAAACCACGCCGGAAACCGCAGGGCCTTGGGTGGGGTGGTCCCTCGATGGTTTTGGTTGGGGCGAAGGGGGCGAAGCGTGGGGGGGGGAACTGCTGCAATTTGACGCGTGCGGACAGTGGCGGCGGCTCGACCATTTTCCGCTGCTTCCGCTGCCGGGAGGGGATCGGGCCGCACGAGAGCCGTGGCGGCTTGCGGTTGCGGTGTTGGCGTGCGCAACGGGGGAGGAAGCCGTGCTGCACGGATGGTGGGCACGGCGCGCCGCGCATGCGCAGGCGCTTGGTATCCGTTGGCCGCAATTTGCCGAGGTCGAACGACTGTGGCGCTGGCTCCGTTCGTGCCCCAACGGGTCGATCGGGACCACGTCGAGCGTAGGGCGCTGGTTCGACGCCGTTTCGGCGCTTTTGGGGCTGTGTGCATATAACACGTTCGAAGGGGAGGCAGCGTTGCGGCTTGAGAGCGCAGCGGCGCGGGCGTTCGACGCCGAGTGTGCGCCGAGTTTCACGCGACTGCCCGCCACCGAAGGGAAGCACCATGGGGAACCCGAAACCGATTGGCACGGGTGGTGGTCGTGGGTGGCAAGCGTTGCCCACGCGGTGGCCATACCTGAGTGGGCCGCAGCGTTTCACCACGTCATTGCCGAAACGCTCGTGGCGCGCGCGCGTCCGCACCTGACCGACCCCATCCTTTTGGGCGGAGGCGGGTGTTGGCAAAACCGCCTACTCATCGACGCCACTGCGGCGGCTTGTGCGCGCTACGGTGTGACGTTACGGTTGGCGCAGCAACTTCCGGCAAATGACGGTGGCATTGCGCTTGGCCAAGCGTGGTTGGTCCTGGCCGCTCGGCGCGCGATGACCGCCTCCCAAAGGTCCAGCAGAGAGGAAACAAGCGATGTGTCTGGCAATACCCGCAGAAGTGGTTGCGCTTTTGCCTGACGGGCAGGCAGAAGTGGTGGTCGGCGGAACGAAACAGGTGGTGAGCACCGCGCTTTTGGATGAGGTGGCCGTGGGCGATTACGTGATCGTCCATGTCGGTTTCGCTTTGACCCGGCTCGATCCCGAAGAGGCGCAACGCACCCTTGCGCTGATGGCTGAGTGGCAAACCGGAGCGGCATGATGGCGGGCCTTCGCTTCATCCGTGAGTTTCGCGATCCCAAGCTGGCGCAATCGCTTGCTCGGCAGATCGCCGCCGAGGTCGATCCGAACCGCACCTACCGGTTCATGGAGTTTTGCGGTGGCCATACCCATGCGATCGCGCGCTACGGCATTCCGGCGCTGTTGCCCCCCAACCTGCGGATGATCCACGGTCCGGGCTGTCCCGTCTGTGTATTGCCTCCGGGACGCGTGGCGCAAGCGATTGCGATCGCGGAACAGCCGAATGTGACGCTGTGCGCCTATGGCGACGTGTTGCGCGTCCCGGCCCGGAAAGGAGAATCGCTCTTGGCGGCGAAGGCACAGGGAGCGGACGTGCGCATGGTCGGCTCCGCATTGGAAGCGGTGGCGTTGGCCGAAGCCAACCCGCAACGCGAGGTGGTCTTCTTCGCGATCGGTTTCGAGACGACCACGCCGCCCACCGCGGCTGCGATTTTGGCGGCACAGGCCAAGGGGGTGCGAAATTTTTCCGTGCTCTGTTGTCACGTGCTGACCCCCTCGGCGATCATGAGCATCCTGGAGTCGAGCGAGGCGCGGCGATGGGGAAGCGCGCAACTCGACGGTTTCGTCGGCCCCGCGCACGTCTCCGTCGTCATCGGTTCGCGTCCTTACGAATTTTTCGCGGAAGAGTACCAAAAGCCGGTCGTGATCGCTGGGTTCGAGCCGCTCGACGTGCTGCACGCGCTGCTGCTTTTGGTGCGTCAGGTCAATGAGGGGCGTGCGGCAGTCGAAAACCAATATACCCGCGCGGTGACGCGCGACGGGAACCGCAAAGCGCAGGCGCTGGTGGCGCAGGTCTTCGAATTGCGGAAAACCTTCGCGTGGCGAGGTTTGGGGGTATTGCCCTATTCCGCATTGCGTATCCGCGCAGGATTTTCCGAGTTCGACGCCGAAGCGCGCTTTGCGATCCCGGCACCGGAAATCTCCGATCACCCGGCGTGTGAATGCGGGGCGATCCTGCGCGGTCACAAATCGCCGCGGGATTGCAAGCTCTTTGCCAAGGCCTGTACGCCGGAAACGCCGCTTGGTTCGTGCATGGTTTCGTCCGAAGGGGCGTGCGCGGCGTACTACCACTACGGTCGCTTCCAGGAGCGCAGCGCCGCAGTCGAAGCCCAGGAGGTGTGATGCGTATCCTGCTTTTGGTCCATGCGTTCAACAGCTTGAGTCAGCGGATCCACGCCGAATTGCGCCGTGACGGTCACGAGGTGAGCGTCGAGTTCGACATCAGCGACGCAGTGACCGAAGAGGCGGTGGCGCTCTGGCAACCGGAAGTGATCGTCGCGCCGTTCCTCAAACGTAAAGTACCGGAAACAGTGTGGCGGCAGGTGCCGACGCTGATCGTCCATCCTGGGCCGCCGGGTGACCGAGGGCCAAACGCGCTCGACCACGCGATCCTGCGCGGGGAACCCACGTGGGGTGTGACGGTGCTTCAAGCCGTGGCCGAATACGACGCCGGGCCGATCTGGGCGTACCGCACCTTCGCGATGCGGCCGGCGCGCAAAGCCGATCTCTACCGTCGTGAAGTCACGGAGGCGGCGGTGGACGCGGTTCGCGAGGCATTGGCGCGGCTGGCGCGGGGCGAAGTGCCGGAACCGGCCCCAAGAGGCGTTTTTCGTCCGGCATTGACGGCAACGCAGCGCACGATCGATTGGGCATCGACGACGACAGAAGCCATTCTGCGGCTCGCGAACGCTTCCGACGGCGCGCCGGGCGTGGTCGCGCCGCTTCTGGGGAAACGCTGTCGTCTCTTCGACTTGCATCCGGAAGCGGAAGCGCATTGTGCCGAGCCGGGTATGGTGATCGGACGGCGTGACGAAGCGCTGTTGGTCGCGACCCGCGACGGGGCGGTCTGGGTCGGTCAGGTACGGCAAGAAGGGGGGGTGAAGCTGCCCGCGCTGGTTGCGTTCCCCGAGGCCGCGGCGTATCCGGAGATTCCGGGGAATGGTTATTGGGAAGCGTCCCAGCCGACTTGGCAGGAGATCGCCTACCGTGAAACCGGGGCGGTCGGGTTCTTGACGTTCCGGTTCTACAACGGGGCGATGAGCACCGCGCAGTGTCAGCGGCTCTTGGCTGCGTTGCGGTGGGCGTTTGCCCGCCCGACACGGGTTTTGGTCTTGGGCGGAGGCGCCGGGTTTTGGAGCAACGGGATCCACCTCCACGTGATCGAAGCCGCAGAACGGCCCGCCGACGCGTCGATGGCCAACATCGAAGCGATCGACGATGTCGCGGAAGCCTTGATTCGCCATTCGGGACAGATCACCGTTGCGGCACTGGAAGGGAACGCAGCGGCAGGCGGCTGTTTTCTGGCGCGCGCGTGCGATTTCGTCTGGGTCCGTCAGGGCGTGGTGCTCAATCCGCATTACAAAAACATGGGCAATCTCTACGGTTCGGAATTTTGGACCTACCTCTTGCCCAAGCGGCTGGGCGATTCAGGGACGGCGCAGTTGATGGCGCATCGCTTGCCTATCTTGGGTGAAGAGGCGGTTGCGCTCGGGTTTTACGATGCGGTGCTCCCCAGTGACGGTTTCGCGGCTTCGGTGCGGCAAGAGGCGCAGCGGCTGGCAGACGATGCCGCAGCGACTGCCGCCTTCCTGGCCCGCAAAGCCGCTTTGCGCGCGGCCGACGAAGCCGTGCGCCCGCTTGCGGAATATCGCCGCCACGAACTCGAAGCGATGGCGAACAATTTCTATGGGTTCGACCCCGCGTACCATGTGGCGCGCTACCATTTCGTCCATCGCACGCCCCATTCGTGGACCCCGCTCCACCTTGCGCGTCATCGGCAGGTGGGCTATCGACGCGAAGGTGCACCGAATCGTGCGCTGCGGCAATCGCTCTTCATGGAGGTGTAATGGCCAGACGACCTTTCGGAACCCCGCTCGACATCGCCAATGGCGTGGTGTCGCTTGCCCATGGCGCAGGTGGCCGGGCAACGGCGCAATTGATCGATGCGCTTTTTGCGCGCCATTGGCACAACGAATGGCTGGCGCAGCAAGAGGACGCCACCGTGCTCCCGGCGCTTGCCGAAGGGATGGTGCCGGTGGTGAGCACCGATCTGCATGTGGTCACGCCGCTCTTCTTCCCTGGGGGCGACATTGGGACACTGGCGGTGAATGGCACCGTCAATGATCTGGCGGTGCGCGGCGCGACCCCGAAGTACCTCACCATTGGTGTGCTGCTCGAAGAGGGTTTGCCCTTGGCGACGCTCGAGCGGGTGGTGCAAAACGTTGCGGCGGCGGCCGCAGCGGCGGGGGTGGCGATCGTTGCGGGCGACACCAAAGTGGTCGAACGGGGTAAAGGGGATGGGCTCTATCTGGCGGTGACGGGTGTGGGCGTTGCGCCAGCAACCCAAACGTGGGGTGCGCGCGCGATCCAGCCGGGCGACCACGTTCTGGTTTCCGGTACCCTGGGGGATCATGGGATCGCGATCATGGCGGCCCGCCAAGCGGTACCGTTGGCGACACCGGTCGAATCGGACTGTGCCGCGCTCACCCCGTTGATTGCCGCGATGCGCGAAACGGGTGCGCCGATCCGTGCGATGCGGGATCTGACGCGGGGCGGGCTGGCGGCTGCCGCAAACGAAATGGCGCAGGTCGCAAACGTTGGGATGGTGTTCGAAGAGGCGGTGATTCCGGTGCGGGACGAAGTGGCTGGTGCGTGTGAATTCCTGGGGATCGAACCGTGGCATTTGGCCAACGAAGGGATAGTGCTCGTCGTCTGTCCGCCAGAGGCGAGCGAGCCGCTTTTGGCAGCAATGCGCGCCCATCCCCTGGGACGCAATGCGGCGCGGATCGGTACGGTGGTGGCCGATGAACACGCATTCGTCCAGCTGCGCACACCGTTTGGCGGGATGCGGCTCCTCGATTGGCTGCACGCCGATCCGCTGCCGCGCATTTGCTGACGCCCACTCAGTATAATCGCCCTTTTCGTTTGGGGCGAGCCGAAGATGGAAAACACCGCGATTGTGCTCCTTCTGGGGTTACTCGAAGGCGCGACCGAATTTTTGCCGATCTCTTCCACCGGGCATTTGATCGTGGCGCAGGCGTGGTTGGCGCGCACGAGCGAAGCGGACAAGACCTTTGCGATCGCGATCCAATTGGGGGCGATTCTGGCGGTCTGCTGGCACTACCGCGGGAAAATCGCCGCGGTCCTCACCGGGTTGCTGCGGCGCGACGCCCCGGCCGTTCGGCTGGTCGTCAATCTCTTCGTCGCGTTTCTGCCCGCTGCGGTGGTGGGGTTGCTGGCCGGCAAAGCGATCAAAGCGCACCTCTTTTCGCCAGCCGTGGTCGCGACCACGTTGGCGTTGGGCGGGGTCGCGATCCTCCTCGTCGAGCGGCTTCGCCCCACACCGCGGATTGCGTGTGTCGAGGAGATGACCTGGATTGATGCGCTCAAAGTGGGGTGTGCGCAGTGCTTGGCGCTCATTCCTGGCACGAGCCGCTCGGGCGCGACGATCTTGGGTGGGCTGCTCTTTGGTCTTTCCCGTACCGCTGCGACCGAATTCTCTTTTTTTCTGGCGATCCCCACGATGTTCGCTGCAACGCTCTACACCCTGGCCAAAGATTGGCACGCGCTGACGGTCACGAATCTGCACGAGATCGCGGTCGGGTTCGTCGCGGCGTTCGTGGCCGGGTTGGTCGCGGTGCGCTGGTTGTTGGCGTATATCAGCCGCCATTCGTTCGCGCTCTTTGCCTGGTACCGGATCGCGCTCGCGGCAGTGGTGTGGTGGGTTCTGGTTCGCTAGGAATGGAGCAATTGTGAATGGCGAAAGCGTGCGTTTTTCGATGCGTATGATCGGTAGGTTATCTGTCCCTGCCCATTGCTGTAGATCAGAGAAGGGGGAAACGAATGCGTCACGTTGAGAAAGGGATCGAACATCTGCTCTTTGCGTCGCGCTGGCTGCTGGCGCCGGTCTATCTCGGACTGGTGGGGGCGCTTCTGGTGATGCTCTACAAGTTCGCGAAGCAGGGGTGGGAAATGGTGATCGCTCTGCCCACTGCCAGCTCATCCGAGGTGATCGTCGGGGTGTTGTCACTCGTCGACGCGGCGCTTGTGATGAACCTGATCCTCATCATCATCTTCAGTGGCTATGAAAATTTCGTTTCGAAGATGGAAGATCTCCATAGCCACGAAGATCGTCCCGATTGGATGGGCCATATCGGCTTTGCCGATATCAAGATCAAACTGATCGGTTCGATCGTCGCGATCTCGGCGATCGAGCTCCTGAAGTCGTTCCTCAACGTCCACAACATCGAAGACCGGGTCCTTTGGTGGCAAACGGGGCTGCACTTGGTTTTCGTCTTTTCCGCGCTCTTGTATGCGATCATGGATCGGATCCAGCGCGGCGGGGTGAGCGGCCACTGACAGCTCGTCATAGCGTCCGAACGCGTACTGTCGAGGAAGCGCATTGTGTGCGAGAATAACGGACATGAGACGTGAGGAGCGCACCATGAGCGCAGTGCTTGACCTCTATGATCGCTTACGTCACGCGCCAGACGAAGAGACGCGGGCCCGGGTCATCGCTGAAGCGTTTGATCTCCTGGAGTCGCGTTATCCCCATCTCGACTATCTGGTTACCGTTCGCCACCTCTCCGAAACCGAACTGAAGCTTACCAAGGAGATCGAGGCGGTTCGGGGTGAGGTGAAGGCGACCGAACTCAAGCTCACCAAGGAGATCGAGGCGGTTCGGGGTGAGGTGAAGGCGACCGAACTCAAGCTCACCAAGGAGATCGAGCAGGTACGCGCGGATCTCACCAAAGAGATCGAGGCGGTTCGGGCCCAGGTGGCGATTACCGCTGCCGAGACCCGCTCGTCGATTCTGAAGTGGAGTTTTCTCTTCTGGCTGAGTCAATTTGGCGCGGTGATGCTGCTTCTGTGGCGGCTCTGGCCGCACGGTTAGCGGTAGCGCGGGTTTTCCCGATAAACGGTTTGGGGCTACTTACGCACCCAACCGCTCCAATACCCGAGTCAGCGCTTGGATGATCGCGTTTTGCCGTTCGGGACGGTCGAGTCCTGGGCCGCTGACGACGAACGCGTCTTCGATGCGTTCGCCGGCCGTGTGGATGCGGGCAAGCTCGATCGAAACGTCCCAATGCGCAAGCGCGGTGACGATCGCAAGTAGAGTCCCCGGTCGATCGAGCGCGATCACGGTAAGGACGAACCGCTTGCCGCTTTCATCAGGGGTAATCGTCACTTGCGGCGGAAAACCGAAGTGGCGGACAAGCCGGGGGAGCCGGCGTTGGCAGCGCGGCGGTTCGGGGAGCGTGGGGGTGGGTTGGTCCAGCGCGGCGCTCAGTTCATATTCCAAGAGGTTGAGCGTCTCACGGGTAGGGCGGTCGGGCGGGAAGTCGAGGACGAAGGTATCGAGCGCCCAGCCGTCGGGCGTGGTGTAGATCCGCGCCTCCCAGACGTCGGCATCCAAGCAGTAGAAGACCTCCAATAACCGCGCCAACAAGAACGGGGCATCCGGGGCGAAAACCATCACCTGGACCCCGCTGCCGTCAGGTAGGAGGCGGGCGCGAACCACCGGTTTGCCGGTTTGATGACGCCAGTAGAGGACCCGTGTGTGCCACGCGATGGTCTCGGCGTGGTGGCGAAGGAAATAGTCTTGGCCTACCCGGCGCCAGAACGCGGTCTCCTCGCCTGGGCGAATGCCGTGGAAGCGCAGGATCGCGCGGGCGCGTTCTTGCCGTTCGTGGAGCGGTTCGCCGCGCCGAAGCGCCTCAACCGCGTTCGCCGGGTGCTGCTGGAGCCATTGCCGGGTGGCGTGGAAGAGATCGGCAAGTAGGCGCGCTTTCCAAGGAGTCCACACTTTGGCGCTGGTGCCGCGAATGTCGGCGTGGGTGAGGAGATAGAGCGCGATCAGTCGCCGTTCGTCGCCCACCAGCGTCGCGAAACGCGCGATGGTTTCCGGATCGGTGATGTCCTCTTTCTGCGCGATTCGGCTCATCGTCAGGTGTTCTTGCACCAGCCAGGCAACGAGGTCGACCGCTTCGGGGTCGATCGGGTGGATGCTGAGAAACGCGCGCGCCTCTTCCGCACCGATCGTGCTGTGGTCGCCCCCGCGCCCTTTGCCGATGTCGTGAAAGATCGCGGCCAGATAGAGCAGCCAGGGTTCCCCGAATTCGCTCATCAGCGCAGTCATTTCGGGGTATTCGTGCGCGTGTTCCTCCATCGTGAAACGGCGCAGGTTTCGGATCACCATCAGGGTGTGGAGGTCCACCGTGTACTCGTGGTAGAGGTCGTACTGCATCTGGCAGACGATGCGCCGCCACGCGGGTAGGTAGCGCGAAAGGATTCCAAACTGGTTCATCCGCCGCGTCTCATGGACGATGCCGCGGGGCTGTTTGAGAATCTCGAGAAAAAGGTGTTGGTGGCTGGGGTCACGGTGGTATTCGGAGGTGATGCGGTCACGCTCGGCCCAAAGCCGCCGTGCGGCGCGCGCGGTGAGCCCAGTGAGTTCGGGGTGTTGGGCCATGCGCAGGAAGAGCGTGAGGAACGCTTCGGGATGGTCGGCAAAGACCGCGTCGTGGGCCAGATCGAGTCGGTTGCCGCGACGCACGAAGTATTCATCGATCGGCTCGGCCGATTCCGTTTCGGTGGGAAAAAGGCGTTCGGAAAACGCGGCCATGAGCACGGTGTTGAGCTGCAGCACGATCTTAGCGTTCAGGTAGTACTGCCGCATGAAGTGTTCGGCTGGACGCTGCTCGCCGTGCGCGCGAATGCCGAATTGGGTTGCCAATGCGTTTTGGTAGTCGAAGAGCAGCCGGTCTTCCCGCCGTTTCGCCAGGAGGTGGAGCGCGATACGCACCCGCGCCAGAAAGCGTTGCCGTCGGTCGAGCTCCCGGGCCTCTTCTGGCAGCAACAGCCCCGCTTTCGCGAGCGCCGCCCAACGTCCGCGGTACCCCAATGCTTGGGCGATCCACAGGAGCAGATCCAAATCGCGCTGCCCACCTGGGTGCTCCTTCACGTTGGGTTCCAGGGTATAAGGGGAAAGCCAACGACTGTGGCGGCGCTCCTGTTCGGCTGCTTTGGCGCGGTAAAAAGCGGCCGGATCGAGCGCACGCCCCAACGCCGCAAGGAAATCACTGGCCAACGAGACGGCACCCGCAACCCGTCGTCCTTCGAGCAGGTTCGTCTGGACGGTGATGTCTTCACCCGCGAGGGTGAGCGCTTCCATTGGGGTGCGCACACTCATGCCGACTTCCAGCCCGACGTCCCACAGCGCGGCGACGAACGCTTGCGCGCGCGCTTCGTCCGCCCCTTGCAACGGCGCGGGGACCAAAAGCATCAAGTCGATGTCGCTCATCGGGTAGAGCGCGCGCCGCCCGTAACCCCCTACCGCCAAGATGCTGGCGCCACGGGGAAGCGGAACAGCCCGGGTGAGCGCAACGAGTGTGGTATCCACCAACCGGGCGTGGCGATGGAGGTATTGCAAAGGGGTTAGGGTTCCATCCGCGAATTGTGCCGCGAGCTGCGCACGGCCCTCGGCCAGGCGGGTGGCGATCGCGGACAAGTGGGGAGAGACCGACGGGGACATCGCGAACAAGTCCGAAGCTAGCCGATGAATCCGTCACCGAAACGGTCGCGGACGATTTCGGGCGGCTTCGGACAGCCTACCGAGGTGGTGAGTACCTCGACGCCGGTTTCCGTGACGAGGACCGTATGTTCCCATTGGGCGGAGAGGCTGCGGTCTTTGGTGACCACCGTCCAACCGTCGGCGAGCACCGAGGTGGCCGCTTTGCCTGCGTTGATCATCGGTTCGATGGTAAACGTCATTCCCGGGACGAGTTCGATGCCCGTTCCCGGTTTGCCGTAATGGAGTACCTGTGGTTCTTCGTGAAAGCGCCGACCGATCCCATGGCCACAATATTCCCGCACCACCGAGTAGCCGTGGTGGTGGGCGTGGCGTTCGATCGCCGCGCCGATGTCACCGAGCCGTGCGCCAGGGCGGACCGCCGCAATCCCCAACCAAAGGCATTCGTAGGTTACCTGGACGAGCCGCCGCGCCAAAATCGACGGTTTGTTGCCGACGACGAACATCCGGCTGGTGTCGCCGTACCAACCGTCTTTCTGTACGGTGATGTCGAGGTTGACGATATCCCCCTCTTTGAGCGGTTTTTCGTTGGGAATCCCGTGGCAGACAACGTGATTGACCGAGGTGCAGATCGCATTGGGGAAGGGGTTCGGACTTCCCGGTGGGTAGTTGAGCGGCGCTGCGACCGCTTGTTGCACGTCTTCGATGTAGCGGTGGCACAGGCGGTCGAGTTCCGCGGTGGTCACGCCGGGTTGGACGAACGGCGTGATGTAGTCGAGCACCTCGGAGGCAAGGCGACACGCGACGCGCATCGCTTCGATCTCTTCAGGGGTTTTGATGTCGATGGCCATGGGGTTCGCGCTCCGTTGGGGGAGAGGGTCTCGGTTACTCCGTTTCCGTGACGGAAGGTTTCGTGCCGCTCACGCCTTGCTTCAACGCGGCTTCGATGAACGGGTCGAGGTCGCCGTCGAGTACCGCTTGGGTGTTGCCGATCTCGACTCCGGTGCGCAGATCCTTGATGCGGGATTGGTCGAGCACATAGGAGCGGATCTGATGACCCCAGCCGATATCGCTCTTCGACTCTTCCAGCGCTTGCTGTTGTTCGCGCCGTTTGCGCAGTTCCAATTCATAGAGGCGCGACTTGAGCATCGCCATCGCTGCGGCTTTGTTTTTGTGTTGCGAGCGGTCGTTCTGGCACTGGACGACGATACCCGTTGGGATGTGGGTGATGCGTACCGCCGAATCGGTCCGGTTCACGTGCTGTCCCCCGGCACCCGACGCGCGGTAGGTGTCGATCCGCAGATCGGCAGGGTTGATCTCGACCTCGATTTTCTCATCGACCTCTGGATAGACGAAGACCGAGGCGAAACTGGTGTGGCGGCGCGCGTTCGCGTCGAAGGGGCTCTTGCGGACCAGGCGGTGAATCCCCGTTTCGGTGCGCAAATACCCGTACGCATGATCCCCACTCACCTTCACCGTCGCGCTTTTGATCCCCGCGACTTCGCCTTCCGATTCTTCGAGGATTTCGGTTTCGAACCCTTTTTGCTCGCAGTAACGCAGGTACATGCGCAGCAACATCGACGCCCAGTCCTGCGCTTCGGTACCGCCCGCGCCCGCTTGGATCTCGATGAAGCAGTTGTTCGGATCCATCGGGTCGTTGAACATCCGGCGCAGCTCCAGCTTGGCGATCGCGTCGTCGAGGCGCTTGGCATCGTCACGGATCGAAGTCAGAGTGGCTTCGTCCGCTTCTTCGCGCGCCAGTTCCAGGAGTTCGAGCAGGCTCTTGGCCTCGTCTGCCGTGGTTTCGAGCGGTTCGATCAGCGCTTCCAGTTGTCGTTTTTGCTTGCCGAGCGCCTGCGCTTTTTCGGGATCGTTCCAAACTTCCGGGTCTTGCAGCGCCAGGTCGGTCTCTTCGAGCTGCCGTTTCAGATCGGCGTAGTCAAAGATACCTCCGGAGTTCGTCGTTACGCTCCAGGATCGAGCGCAGTTGTCCTTCGATCGCGTTGATCTCTTGCGGATCCATCATCGTTTGCTTTCTCCATCTGTGCTACGTGATTAGTGTGCAATTATCCCAGATTCGGCGCATCGGACGGTGCAACGGTTTCGATGTGCAGCCGCAGACGTTGGTTTCCGCCCCAACGGTCGACGTTGAGTTGGTATGCTGCGGTAAAGTGCGGCGGTAGGGGATCGCGGTGGCGAAAAAGGATCGCCGAAAGGGGCGCTGCGGTGCCGTCGGTGCGTCGAAGGCGGAGTTGAAGGTGGGCATCGCCGACCAGCCGTTGCTCGAGCAATTCGAACGAATCGAAGAAGAGCGGGGCGGGAAAGCCATGTCCCCAGACGCCAGCAGCCAACTGTTCCGCAGTCTCCAGCGTCAGCGCGTCACACGCCAAGGAGCCATCGGTGGTCACCGTGCGCGGGTCGAGCCCTTCCGGCGCCAACTTGGCTGCGGCTGCCTCGAACGCATTGGCGAAGCGATCGAGGTCAATGGCGCGCAACGTCACCCCAGCGGCCATTGCGTGGCCGCCAAAGGTGATGAGCAATTGGGGTTCGCGCTTGCTGATCCAGTCGAGCGCGTCGCGGAGGTGCAGCCCTGGGACGCTGCGCCCTGACCCTTTCACCAGCCCGTCTTCGTGCGGCGCGAACGCGAACACCGGTTTGTGGTAACGCTCCTTGATGCGGCCGGCGACGATGCCGATCACCCCTTGGTGCCATTCGGGGTGAAAGAGCGTCAACGTCTGCTTTTCGTGCAGCGGTTCGCCGTCGAGGAGCGCCAACGCCTCGTCTTTCATTTTCGCTTCGATGCTCTGCCGCGTCCGGTTGATCTGGTCGAGCGTCGCGGCCAATTGCTGTGCCCGAATGGGGTCGTCGGTGATCAGGCATTCGACGCCGACGGTCATCTCTTGCAAGCGCCCAGCGGCATTGACCCGCGGCGCGATGAAAAAGCCAAGGTCTTGCGTCGTTGCCGTCCGGGGGTCGCGTCGCGCGGCGTGAAAGAGCGCCGCGATTCCGGGGCAAATCCGTCCGGCGCGAATCCGTGCCAGTCCCTGCGCGACCAGGATGCGGTTGGTATGTTCGAGCGGAACGACGTCGGCTACGGTACCCAGCGCCACCAGATCGAGCCACTGGGCGAGATTGGGTTCGGGACGGTGGGCGCCGAACCAGCCGCGCGCGCGCAGCGCGCTGCGCAGTGCCATCATCACGTAGAGGATCACCCCTACCCCAGCGATGGTTTTGCTGGGGAAAGGACAGCCGGGTTGGTTGGGGTTGACGATCGCGCTCGCTGCAGGGAGCGACGCGCCAGGGAGGTGGTGGTCGGTGATCACGACGTCGATGCCGCGTTGCGCAGCAGCCGCAACCCCTTCGTGGCTGGCAATGCCGTTGTCGACGGTGATGAGGAGGTCAGGCGCGAAACGTTGCGCCGCGATTTCGACGATGCGCGGCGTGAGGCCATAGCCATCGGTGAAACGGTTCGGGATCAGGTAGTCGACCCGTGCGCCCATCGCCCTGAGCGCGCGAACCGCGAGCGCTGTTGCGGTCGCTCCGTCGCAGTCGTAGTCGCCGACCACGACAAGCATCGCGCCCGCTTCGATCGCCTCGGCAAGAAGCGTCGCCGCGGCGTCAATCCCTTTGAGCGCTTCGGGTGGGGGGAGCGCGGTGAGCGCGGTGCTGAGTTCGCTCGGGTCGGAAACGCCACGCGCTGCATAGAGCCGCGCGATGAGCGGATCAGCACCGGCTTGTTGCAGGCGGTGGACGACGCGAGCGGGGGCGGTGCGGATCTGGAAGCGATGGGGTGTCATCATGCGCATCAACGGTTGAACCGCTCCAGTGATACCGGTTTGGCAAACCAGCGCCACCAAACGGGAGTGGCGGTGATTGCCGCCCGTGTCGCGGCCAGGTGAATCACCCGTGGTGGTCGCGGGAAACGAGAAAACCAATGGGTTTCCAAATCCGAAAGTGCGTGTTGCCAAGTATGCCAATCGAGCCGCCGCGCCGCTTCGGCCAGGGTGTCGAGGATGACGAGATCGGGACGGTGCGTTGATGCGGTCGGCCAGGAACGATGGCAGGTAAATGGAATGCGCTGCGCCGCTAGCCAACCCAACAGGATCGGATCGGCGTCGTCATTGACGAACACGTGCGAGGGTTGGGAACGCGGTTTCGCTGAATTCGGTGACGTAACGGGGTGGTTGCCCCAGAGCCACAGCGCGTTGATCGGCGGAAGTCCTTGCTGCTCGCGTGCGCGGTTGATCGGGTGGTTGGCAAGAAAAACCTGCCATTCGTTCATGCGGCGCAGCCACGCGCGGGCGTGAGCACCGTGCGGCAGGACCTCGGCGTACGGACGGCTCGATGCCTCGGCAAGCGGGGTGAACGTGGTGTTCGCGCATGCGTCGGAGGGAATTCCCGTCAGGTACCAGCGGGTTGGGGTCGCCACGCGCAGCGCTGCCTGCGGCCATTCGGTTCGGATCAGTGCGGTGAGTTCGGCGGCAAGCTGTTCGGCTTCCTCCCGGTGTGGCGCGGTTTCCCCCAGTTCGGTGACGACCAGGTGGTCACGCGCCAGGTAGAGGTGAACGGGATTGGCACAAAGGATCGTCCCGCTGTCGGCAGAAAACGGCGCGATGGTGCGCGCACGGTCGAGCGCTTCCCCCCGCCAGCGCAGTTCGGCGGTCGTGTGCGCCGGTACTCCGATGCGGTCGGCGACGATTTCTTGATACGATCGTGCGTGCGGCGTGCGGACGCTTTTCCCAAGCCAGCGCGCCAACGTCGGGTGGCTTTCGATGGGGGCAAACGCCGTGGCATTGGGGTTGGGCCACAGCGCGCCAGGTAGAATCAGCTCCATAGGCGTAATGGTACCGGAAAGGAGAGCGCTTTGCCGTTCGAGTGGTGGGTCGGTTGGCGGTACGTGCGCCGCCAGCGGCACGGAAAAGGTGGGTTCGTTTCGTTCATCGCCCTTGCGTCGATGTTGGGAATGACGCTGGGTGTGGCGGCGCTCATCGTGGTGCTGTCGGTGATGAATGGATTCCAGGAGGAGTTGCGGGCACGGATTTTGGGGGTTGCCGCGCATCTCGAAGTGACCGGTAGCGGGGGCATGCTCGAAGCGTGGCAGCCTGTCACGCAGCAGTTGCGCGCCGATCCAGAGGTCGTTGCCACCGCGCCGTTCGTTTCAGGACAGGCGTTGGCCACCCACGGCGGTGTGGCGCACGGGGTGATGGTGCGTGGCGTCTTATCCCGGCAAGAGGCGCAGGTGGGGGCATGGGAGCGGTTCGTGAAGGCCGGATCGCTGGACACGCTCACCCCAGGTGCGTTTCACGCCGCGATTGGCATCGACTTGGCCCGCCAGTTGGGAATCGATCTTGGGGATTCACTGGTTCTGATCGCGCCCGACGCGATGCTTGGTCCCACCGGGCTGCAGCCACGGATTCGGGCATTTCGCGTCACGGCGATTTTCGATTCCGGGATGTATGAGTTCGATTCCGGGTTGGTGTTGCTTTCGCTTGCCGATGCCCAAGCTTTTTTTCGGATGGGGGATGCGGTCACCGGCGTTCGGATTCGGCTCACGGATCCGCTTGCCGCACCGCGCAAAGTTCGAGAATGGGCGCCGAAGTTGCCAGCGGGGTTGTGGCTCTCCGATTGGACCAGCCGCCACGCCAATTTCTTCCGCGCGGTTCAGTTGGAGAAGACGATGATGACGTTGATCCTCTTTTTGATCGTCGCGGTGGCTGCGTTCAACCTGGTTTCGACGCTGGTGATGAGCGTGCAGGACAAGCAAGCCGATATCGCGATTCTGCGTACGATCGGGGCTGCACCTGTTTCGATACTGGCGATCTTCGTCGTTCAGGGCGCTGCGATCGGCGTGATCGGGCTCACTGCAGGCACCGTGTTGGGGTTGTGGTTGGCGCACCACGTGCCCGAAGTGGTGGCGTTTTTGGAAGCGGTCACCGGCGCGACGTTGTGGAACAAAGAGGTTTATTTCATCAGCGACTTGCCGTCCAAGGTGCTCGCGAGTGACGTGGTGCTGGTGGTGGGGGTTTCGTTTGCGCTCACCCTGTTGGCGACGCTCTACCCCAGTTGGCGCGCCGCGCACGTGCAACCTGCGGAGGCGTTGCGCCATGAGTGAAGCGGTCTTGATCGCGCAGGGGTTATCCAAGCGCTACCAGGATGCCGGTACGGCGGTGAGCGTGCTTTCCGGGGTCGATTTGACCGTACGCCGTGGGGAGTCGGTGGCGGTGGTTGGGGTCTCTGGCTCGGGTAAGAGCACGTTGCTCCACCTGTTGGCTGGGCTCGACACCCCGACAGCAGGCGAAGTGGTGTTGTTGGGCGCGCGCATCCACACGCTTTCCGAGCGTGCGAAGGGGCGCTTGCGCAACCAGGCGCTCGGGTTCGTCTATCAGTTCCACCACCTGTTGCCGGAATTCACGGCGCTCGAGAACGTCATGATGCCGCTTGTGATCCGGCGTGAAGCGCGCGAGTCGGCAGAACGGAGCGCACGCGCGCTGCTGGCCACCGTGGGGTTGGCTGACCGAGCGCACCACCGTCCGGCTCAGCTTTCGGGCGGTGAGCGCCAGCGGGTGGCGATTGCGCGCGCGTTGGTGACGCAACCGGCATGTGTGTTGGCCGACGAACCGACCGGGAATCTCGACCGCGGGAACGCCGAACAGGTGTTTGCGTTGTTGCAAGCGGCTGCGCGCGAGCGCGGCGCCGCGCTCGTGGTCGTGACCCATGACGAAACCTTGGCCGCGCGACTCGATCGCACCTACCATCTGGTTGCCGGAAGGCTGACTGAGGGCGGAGGTCCGTATTGACATCAGCGCGTAAGGCTCCTAAAATTTCAAAAAAAGAGAACGTTTCTCATTTTTATTTTTAGTGATTGCCGTGATCCAGACCCATCGCTCCGTCGAGCCGTCGGTTGAACAAACGACGCAACCCCTTTGGCAACTCGCGCAGGGTTCTTCCGCGATCTTGGCGGCGATCGAGGGGTCGGATGCAGAGCGTTTGCGTTTGCTGCATCTGGGTTTCTTGCCGGGTCGGCGCGTCCGTATGGCGCACCATCGCGCGAATCACTGTGTCGTTCAGGTGGGGTGCAGTCGCTATGCCTTGGCCAAGGCCGTCGCGGATCGGATCCAAGTGGTGATCTTAGCCGGAGGAAACGAGGAGCGGCAATGAAGGCATGCTGCACGCAGGAGTCGGTCCCCACCGTGGCACCGGCACAAACCAATCGCATCGCGTTGGTGGGGCAGCCCAATTGCGGCAAGACAACACTCTTCAATCGTTTGACCGGAACGCATCAAGCAACGGGCAACTGGCCGGGGGTGACGGTCGAGCGCAAAACGGGTGTTGCCGACCTCGGTGACGGCGTTCGCGTGACCGTGATCGACCTTCCCGGCGTCTATTCGCTCGTGCCCGATCACTTGAGTGGTCTTGATGAGGCAGTGGTCCGGGCGTTCTTTGTCCACGAAACAGTCGATCTCGTCGTCAATGTGGTCGATGCCACACAACTCGAGCGCCATCTGGGACTCACATTGCAACTGCTCAGCATGGGGTTGCCTGTGGTGGTGGCGCTCAATCGCGTCGACCGTTTAGCCAAAATGGGGTTGACGATCGATACTGCAGCGCTCGAGGCGCGATTGGGTTGCCCGGTCGTTGCGGTTTGTGCCTATCGCAACCAAGGCATCGATCGTTTGCGGCATCGCCTGCGGGCAACGCTCGGAACCCAGACGAATCGGTGGGCGCACGAATGGCCAGAACCGCTGCACAGGGCGATTGCGATGCTTCGGCGGCAACACCTTGAGACCCAACGCGCAACCAGCGTTTCGTCTCAGGCAGTCAGCGACTGGCAGGTGTTGGGGTGGCTGCTTGATCCCGCGTCGGCGCGTGCAGGGCTGCGTGAAAAGGCCAGTGCTTCGCGGACGCGTATCGAAGCGGACACGGGGGAATCCTTGCCGCTTGTGCTAAGCAGCGCCTTTGCTTCGTGTGCGGAACGCATCGCTGCGGCGGTCGAGCATCGTTCCCCCCAAGAACTGGCGACTTGGACCGAACGGATCGACCATTGGGTTTTGCACCCGCGGTGGGGGCTCCCGCTCTTTTTCCTGATTCTTTACACCGTTTTCGCAATGGCGGTTCATTTGGGCAATGCATTGCAACCCGCATTCGAAGGAACCGCGCAAGCGCTTTTTGTCGACGGGGTGCGTGCGCTGCTTGTTGCCTGGGGAGCGCCCTCGTGGTTGGTGGTGTTCCTTGCCGATGGGGTTGGCGGCGGTATTCAGGTGGTTGCCGGTTTCATTCCGGTGATCGCTGCGCTCTTTCTCTTTCTTTCGCTGCTCGAAGAGAGCGGTTATATGCAGCGGGTAGCGGTGTTGATGGACCGGGCGTTTTCGCGGCTGGGGCTTTCCGGGCAGACCTTCGTGCCGTTGGTCGTTGGGATGGGGTGTAATGTCCCTGCGGTGATGGCGTGTCGCACACTGCCTGATGCGCGTGATCGCCTGGTGACCGTAGTGATGGCGCCGTTCATGTCGTGCTCTGCGCGGCTTACTGTCTACACCCTTTTTGCCGCTGCCTTTTTTCCCCACCAGGGCGCCTTGGTGATATTTGCGCTCTATCTGCTCGGTATCGCCGCTGCGGTACTGACCGCGTGGCTGTTCCGTGGCGCGATGCGATCCGAGATGGCAAAGGCGCTCGTCCTGGAACTTCCGGATTATCACCGTCCCTCGCTGCTCAATCTGGCGCTCAACATTCGGCACAAACTCAAGGGATTCGTGATCGACGCTGGGCGTGTCATCGTTGCCATCGTCGTCGTTTTGCAGATGGTGAGCGCTGTTGGTACCGATGGTACGTTCGGAGAGCCGAATCGACCCGATTCGGTCTTGAGTGCGGTGGGACATGGGCTTACGCCAGCGCTCGAGCCCATCGGCGTGCAGGAGGACAATTGGCCGGCAACGGTTGGTCTCTTTACTGGATTGCTGGCCAAAGAGGTGGTCGTCGGCACGCTCGATGCGCTCTATCGGGGGGAGGCGTCCGCCCAGGATTCGGCAGTAGCCCCGCCGGTTACGTCCCTATCCGATGTGATCGCTGCGCTACGTTCGGCGTGGGGAACCGTGCCGGGTTATTTCTCCTCATTGGGTGGCGCGATCCTCGACCCCTTGGGGCTTCATGCTGCGCTCGGTGACCAAGGGGCGGCGTTGGACGTGCATCACGAGACGCTTACCCATTTGCGCGACCAATTTACCAGCCCTGCGGCGGTGTTCGCCTATCTGGTCTTCGTATTGCTCTATTTCCCGTGTACGGCGACGCTCGCTGCGATTGCGCGGGAGTTGGGGTGGCGCTGGGCGCTCTTTTCCGGCGCTTGGAGTCTGACGCTCGCCTATTCGCTGGCGACGCTGACCTACCAAGCCGGGGACGTGCTCTTCCGCGAACCCGTACCGGCGCTTCTTCGGGTCGGAATCGTGGTGTTTGTGCTGACCGCAGTGGTGCGCATCCTACAACGCGTCGCCGCGCATTGGACTGTTGCTCCGGACCAAGTGGGAGGCTCGTCACCGGGCGTTGCCTTGTCGTGCGTGGGCTGTTCCGCCCGTTGTGCCGTTCGCCCCGATGGGGGTGCCGTTGTCGAGCCTACGCCAACGGGGGCTCCCGCGATCGAAGCGAAGTCGCGCGCATTCGAAGATGCCGTCGCTTTCAGGGTTGGTCCAGGAATGCGCTGATGGCGTCGATCTGCGCGCGATCGAGCAACGCCGGTGCATGGCCCACGCCCGGAATTTCGACGAGTCGCGCGCGCGGGCCGCGGCGCGTCATCGCTTCGGCGACGTCCCGCGTCAAGAGGTCCGATTCGGCGCCACGCACCAGCAGCGTCGGGCAGCGGATCGCGTCGTAGAGTTCCCACAGCGCCATATCCTGTGCAGGGAACGCGATGCGAAACGGGACGGCGATTCCTGGGTCGTAGCGCAACACCCATCGCCCGCCCAGCTCCTGTCGGACGGCGTGCCACGTCAGGTGGCGCCATTGGGCTTCGCTGAGTGGGCCGAACGGGGCACTGACGGTACGTACGTACTGAACGGCATCGTCGAACGTGGCAAATTGCGGCTCGGCGCCGACGTACGCGCCGATCCGTTGTAACGACGCTTGACTGAGCACGGCACCAACATCGTTCAACACCAGTTTTGCGATCGGTGAAGTAGGTTGCGCAGCGATTGCCATTGCGATCAACCCGCCCATCGAAGTACCCACCCAGTAGAGTTTCTGGGGTCGGATTTTCTGAATGAGCGTATTGAGATCGCTCACGTAGCGCGGGATCGCATATTCGCTCTTGTTGGGGAGCCAGTCCGAGAGTCCGCGCCCGACGACGTCGGGACAGATCACCCGATAGCGGCGACTCAAATGGGCAGCAAGCGCGTCGAAATCACGCCCGGTTCGCGTCAAACCATGAACGCAAAAGACGACTTCGGGATTGTCGGGCGCGCCCCATTCGTAGTAGATCATGCGGTGGGTTCCAGCGGTATTGATGCAGTTCACCCAATCGATGCGCGGTGGATGGGGAAGCGTTTGGGGTTCGGGAACGGATGCCCCTTTTGCCGACGTGTGTGTGTTCGCCGACGTCGATGCGGTGTCCTGTTCCGGGTGGGCGGAGCGACCCCGCGGGGTGAAAAGGGCTTGCAGCCGTTGCCAGAATTGCATCTCAGGTCTCCTTCCTCTGTCGTTCTTTTACCATGGAATGGTGTAAAACGATTCCGGTCATCGTTTGCGGCGGTTGCTGCATTCGGCGAATGCGGGGAGTGAGCGATGCCAGTAGCGCGCGTTCTCGCTGCGTGCGGTGCGCACTGGGATTGCGTTGCCGCTTGCCGGAAGTGTCAGGGTGAGCGCTCCGTCGCGGTCGGTGCGCAGTATCGTCGCGCCGTGCGTGCGCCAGCGTTCCAAAACGTCGCAGCGGGGATGGCCGAAGCGGTTGAACGCACCGACGCTCACGAGCGCATAGCGCGGGTTGAGCGCGGTCACCCACGCCGGTGACGACGAGGTGTGGCTTCCGTGGTGCCCAGCGACCACGACGTCGCTTGCGAGCTGCGGTTCCATTGCAAGCAGCTGCTCCTCTTCGCGTGCCCCTAGGTCGCCACTCACCAGAAAACGGGTGCCGGCCCGGCTCGTGACGCGCAACACACACGACGCTCCGTTGTCGCTCAGCGCTTTCTGACGCGGCGTGTCCGTTGGCCAAAGGAACGCGAACTGCACACCATCCCATTCCCATTCGGTTCCACGCAGACACGGGCGGGCCGCAAGCCGCTCGAGGAGCGGTGCGATCTCATCGGGCGGAGGCTGATCGGGTGGCGCGCCGTACCAGACTGCGGCAATGGGAAGCGTTTGCGCCACCGCGGCAAAACCGCCCGTGTGGTCGCGGTCGAAATGGGAAAGCACGACCGCATCGAGCCGCGTGATGCCGCTTCGCTGCAAAAAGGGGCGTACGAGCGTGCGTCCACTGTCCCATCGGTTCCACGCTGGGCCGGTGTCGTAAAGGAGCGCGTGGTGAGCGGTGGTGATGAGAATCGCTTGCCCTTGACCGACGTCGAGTACCGTAATCTGCGCAGCGCCCGTTTCGGGGCGTTGCGGCGCAGGGGAAAAGAGCAACAGCAGTGCTGGCAGGGCCAGCAGGCGCGGTGCAATCCCCCGGGGCAGAAAGAGCGCAAGCAGCAGGATGCTTGCGGCAACCCACCAGAGGCCAGCGGGGATTTCAGGCGCGGTCAGTACCGCTGCCGGGAGGTGGCTGGCCCAGATCAGGAGATCGAGTGTTCGTTCGATCAGACCATCGAAGAGCTGCCCCAAAAAGGGAGAAGGCACGATCAGGAGCAGGAGCGCCAGGGGTGTTGCCGCGTAGGCGATGAGCGGGATCGCAAAGAAGTTGGCAACGGCTCCGACCAGTGCGGCTTGCCCGAAGAAGAGCACAGTGAGCGGGGCGAGCGCCAAGGTCAGTGTCAATTGGAGGGTCACGAACGACCGGGTTGCTGCACGGAGACGCTGCCAGAGGGAGTCCGCGCGTGTGTGGATCTCCTCCGTGTCGGGAAGGTCCGTTTCCGTGCGCCCAAGCAGGATCAATAGCGCAACCGCAACGAACGAGAGCCAAAAACCGGCATCCCCTACCGCCCAAGGATCCCATATGAGGACAGCGACCAACGCCGTCGCCAAAATGCTCGTGGCGGGTATGCGCCGCGCATGGAGCATCGCGAAGCCGGCGATGGTGAGCATGAGTGCCGCGCGTACCGCGGGAATGCCCAATCCGGCAAGGAGGGCGTAGCCCCAGGCTACGGCGATCGCGACCAACCAGCCGACGCGCGGCGCGGCCAGCCACAGCGTGGCGCGGTGGGCGCGTTGCCATAGGCGCTGAACAATGCCGCCCAAGAGCCACGCCACCAGCGTGACATGCATCCCCGAAATCGCCACGAGGTGGGCGGTTCCGGTCCGTTGCACCAACTGCCACGTGGTATCGTCGAAACTCGAACGATCGCCCAGCGCCAACGCGCGCAGCCACGCCCCGTGCCGTGGGGTCAATTGCTCGAGGCGCTCTGCCAGATGGATTCGCAAGCGAGCAAACGCATCGACCCAACCGGGGTCGTCCTCCAGTGGGGTGGCGCTGATGAGCGTGCCCCAAGCGTGGAGGTGGTGGCGAAAGGCCCACCATTCGCTGTCGAATGCGCCAGGCTGAACGTTTGCGCGAATCGGCCGCAGCCGCACGGTTGCGCGGTACCGCGAGCCGGGCAACCAATCGCCCTTTGCTATGTTGTCCGGTAGGGTGAGGCGGGCGCGATGGCGCTCTGTACCATCGGATAATACAGCGACGATCGCGCGCGGTGGCCCGCCAGCCAGGGGAATCCGCTCCAAGACCGTGAGCGTGACCGGTAGCGTTCGGCTGGTGAACCACGATTCCGGTGGCGTGTCGTCAAAAAAAGAGCGGCTGCGCTCAGCGGTGCTTCCCCATGCGATGAGTGCCGCGCCAACCCATAACCCCAGCCATCCCAGGCGTCCGGTGCTGCTGGCGCACGCCCCTGTTCCGTCGTGTGGCGTGAGCACTCCGCTTCGCAGCGCCCATACGACAAGAACGAAGCCCAGCGCGCACGCACCCCAGGTGAGGGCTCCGGTGGGGAAGGTAGGTGTATGGTGCCATGCGATCGCGCCAACGAGAAAACCGACGGCAAGGGCAACGATCGGCATCGCACCACTCCACCCTTAGCGGTGCGATCGGCCCGTGCTGGGGTCAGTGGAGGTAGCGCGGCGGCGGGTTGCCATGACCGAATGGCTGCTCGTCGCTCGGGTTTTCGCCGGGCATTTCGGCATGGACCAATTCCCCGTGGGCGTTGGGAAAGAGCGGTGCGCCGCAATCCTCGCAGAATTCGAGGGGCAGCGTTCGACGCAGCACCAGCGTATCGGTGACACCGCTGTCGCGCAGCGTCGCAACGATCCGTTCGACCGTTTCTTCTTCGTTTTCGTCGGTACCGATGAGCGGCCAAGGCACCCCATGGATCACCTGACCGCTCGGCTTCAGGCAGAAGCCGATGCGGTATTCGAACTCCCCGTTGCCTTCGCACGGCGCGATCACCGCGCGCAGACGGCTCGACGCGATATCGAACTCTGTTGCCAAGTAGGCGACCGCCGCGAAGATCGCGAAAACGCGCGAGTCGCGGTTTGCTTTGCGGCTGGCGGTGAAGTAGGCGTCGGGCGGCTCCAATTCGATACCGCAGCCGATCAGTAACCGTTCGAACACGGGATGGGCGCGTTTGCGCCACGCAGCAAATGCTTGCTCGCGATCCCCTTCCGGCAAGTGCCAACGAAAGATCGCTTCTCCGTTCGGAATCGCTGCCGCGATCAGCAGGTAACGAATGTCGGAGAGGAACACCATCGTTTCGTTGAGGCGGTCGCTGTCCACCGGGTAGTCTTCGTTGGCGAGCGCCGCGTTCTGCATCGCTTTGAGCAGGCGTTGGGTGGGAATGTAGCCGTCTGGGAGTTGGTCGGGACTGAAGAGGTGGTTCGCGATCGCAAACCGAACCCCTGGTGCGAAGACGTGTGCAGCCAATGCAGTGCGCAGGTGTTCGAGCGCAGCGGTGGGAACGGTCTTCGCGGGCACCGAAAAGCGGGACCACGCCAGTACCGGCGCGGCAATCAGGAGCAGCGTTTCCTTTTCGCCGGTGACGACTTCGGCTTCGCTCTCCACCGCATCCAACAGCTCTCCGTAGGCCGATTCGTCGCTGCGGTAGAGGTGTTCGAGCGCCTGTTCGATCACGTTGTCGTTGCCTTCCTCGAGAAGCTGACGAACCGCGGCTTCGATCTGTTGCTCCCACCAACGGTCTTCGACTCGGCTGCCTGAACGCGCCAGGCCTTGAGCCAGCCAGCAGAGGTGCTCGGCGCTCGGTGCCATCGCACTGGGGCGGTTGCGTCGTTTTTTGGGTTGGGGATTTTTGGGATTGTTCATCGGTTCCCTTTCGTTACAAGTCTTGATAGCGGCGGATTTTTTCGAGATGAAGCATCACCACTGCGGCGATCTCTTCGATCGACTTCGTCGTGGTGTCGAGCCACGGGATTCCTTCCCGTCGCATCAACTCCAGCGCCAGTTCGATTTCACGGCGGCAATTCGCCAAATCGGCGTAGGCGCTGTTCGGGCGCCGTTCGGAACGGATTTGCGCCAAGCGTTCGGGTGCAATCGTCAGCCCGAAGAGTTTTTCACGGTGCGGTCGCAGCGCTTCCGGTAAGCGCATGCGCTCTAGGTCTTCGGGAATCAATGGGTAATTGGCCGCTTTGATCGCGTAGGTCATCGCAAGGTAGAGGCTGGTCGGGGTTTTGCCCGAACGCGAAACCCCGATCAAGATGATGTCGGCTTCGACCAGCGTATGGTCTTGGGTAATGCCATCGTCGTGCGCCAATGCGAAGTTGATCGCCTCGATGCGGCGGTGATAGCTGTGCGTGTCCCGCATTCCGTGAAAGCGGCCGACGGTGTGGGTGCTCTCCATGCCGAATTCGCGCTCAAGCGGGTCGATGAAGGCGCCGAAGAGGTCCATCACCAGGCCGGGACCGTTCTGGATCACGGCCAGGACTTCCGGTTTGACCAGCGTCGAGAAGACGATAGGACGAAAACCGCTTCCTTGGGCGACCCGTTCAATCTTGCTGACCAGTTCGCCCGCTTTTTGCGGGGAATCGACGAACGGGGCGCGCACCACCTCGTAGTCGAGGTCGGGAAACTGGGCCAGGAGGCTTTCGCCCAACATCTCCGCGGTCACGCCCGTACCGTCGGAGACATAAAAGACGTGGCGTTTGCGCGGAATCGGCATCTGGGCATCCTCGATTGGCAGAAAAGGACAGAAATGGTGGCAAAGCCATTAGAATAATGGCTAGTTATTTTATCCGATCCTCCAGGGAGTATTGGCATGACCCGTTACGTGATCCCATTGCGCGAGTTGCGCATGTCCGATGTGGCCCAAGTCGGTGGCAAGAACGCGTCGCTGGGTGAAATGATCAGCCAGTTGCCTGACAGTGTCCGCGTGCCGGATGGTTTCGCCACGACGGCCGAGGCCTTTTGGCGCTTCCTCGACGACAATGGGTTGCGGCAAAAGATTCACGATCTGCTCGAAGGGCTCGATGTCGACGATGTTGCCGCACTGGCGCGCACCGGCGCTGCGATCCGTCAAATGATGATGGAGGCGCCGTTCCCCGCGGAGCTGGAGGCGCAGATCCGTGCCGCCTACGCGGAAATTACTCGGGATGGCGAAGGGAGTTTCGCTGTCCGTTCGTCGGCTACTGCGGAAGATTTGCCCGATGCCTCGTTTGCGGGGCAGCAGGAGACGCTGCTCAACGTGCGCGGCATCGAAAACATCCTGCACGCGATCAAAGAGGTGTTTGCGTCGCTCTACAACGATCGTGCGATCGCGTACCGGGTCCATAAAGGGTTCCGTCACGCCGAGGTGGCGCTTTCGGCGGGGGTGCAGCGAATGGTGCGCTCCGACGTCGGTGCGTCCGGGGTGATGTTTACGCTCGACACCGAATCGGGCTTTCGCGACGTCGTTTTCATCACCGCCTCCTACGGCCTGGGGGAAATGGTCGTCCAGGGCGCAGTGAACCCGGACGAATTCTACGTGCACAAGCCTACCTTGGCGCAGGGCAAACCGGCGATCATCCGCCGTTCGCTCGGTTCCAAACTGATCAAGATGGTTTTCACGACGCCCGGCGAAGAAGGGCGCGTCAAAGAGGTGGACACCACCCCGGAAGAGCGCAATCGTTTCTGTATCAGCGACGAGGATATCCTCGAACTCGCCCGCTATGCGCTGATCATCGAGCAGCACTACGGGCGGCCGATGGACATCGAATGGGGGAAAGACGGGATCGACGGCAAGATTTACATCTTGCAAGCGCGTCCTGAGACGGTCAAATCTCAGGAAAGTGGCCGCGTGCTCGAAAAATTCCGCCTCAAGCAGCACGGCAAAGCGATCGTGCAAGGGCGGGCGATCGGCCAGAAGGTCGCCGTCGGTAAAGTGCGTATTGTCAAAGACATCAGCGAAATCGAAAAAGTGCAGGCGGGTGACGTGCTCGTCACCGACATGACCGACCCCAACTGGGAGCCGGTGATGAAGCGCGCCGCGGCAATCATCACCAACCGGGGTGGGCGTACCTGTCACGCGGCGATCATCGCGCGGGAACTGGGGGTGCCTGCGATCGTCGGGTGTGGCGACGCCACCGAAGTCCTCAAAGACGGTGAAACGGTTACCGTCTCATGTGCGGAAGGGGATACCGGTTACGTCTATCGTGGGGCGCTCGAATTCGAAGTGCAGCGCACCGATCTCGGCGAACTGCCCGAATTGCCGGTGAAAATCATGATGAACGTCGGCAACCCGGAGCTCGCGTTCGAGTTTGCCCAGATTCCCAACGCCGGTGTCGGGTTGGCGCGGCTTGAGTTCATCATCAACAACGTGATCGGGATCCACCCGCGCGCGATTCTCGAAATCGACCGCATTCCGGCGTCGATCCGCGAAGAGATCGAGCGCCGTGCGCGGGGTTATGAAAGCCCGCGCGCCTTCTTCGTCGAAAAACTGGCCGAAGGGGTCGCGACGATCGCTGCGGCGTTCTACCCCAACCCGGTGATCGTTCGTCTTTCCGACTTCAAGTCGAACGAATACCGCAAACTCCTTGCCGGTGAAATCTACGAGCCGGAAGAAGAGAACCCGATGCTCGGTTTCCGAGGTGCTGCACGCTACATTGCGCCGAGCTTCCGCGACTGCTTCGAAATGGAGTGCGAAGCGCTCAAGAAAGTCCGCGACGTGATGGGTCTCACCAACGTCAAGATCATGGTGCCGTTCGTCCGGACGGTGAAAGAGGGCGAACGGGTGATCAAGCTCCTCGCGGCAAATGGCCTCGTGCAGGGCCAAAACGGGCTTGAGCTCATCATGATGTGTGAGGTCCCCAGCAACGCGCTGTTGGCCGAAGCGTTCCTTCAGCATTTCGACGGCTTCTCGATCGGTTCGAACGACCTCACCCAACTCACCCTTGGGCTCGACCGCGACTCGGGGTTGGTTGCCGAATCGTTCGACGAACGCGATCCGGCGGTTCGCATCCTCCTTGGGATGGCGATCGACGCGTGCAACAAACTCGGGAAGTACGTCGGGATCTGCGGCCAAGGGCCGTCGGACCATCCCGACTTTGCCGAGTGGCTCATGGATCGCGGAATTCAAACGATTTCCCTCAACCCGGATACCGTGATCGATACCTGGTTGCGACTGGCGAACCACCGCAAGCAATAAACCTAAAGCGTCTGCGGGGCCGTTGACAAGGCATGCGGTTTTGCTAGAATAACGGTCTCGCGCAACGCGAAGCGCCCGTAGCTCAGTTGGATAGAGTACCTGGCTACGAACCAGGTGGTCGGAGGTTCGAATCCTTCCGGGCGCGCCAAAGAATACCTAAGGCCCCGGTTCAATCCGGGGCTTTTTTGTTTTTGGTAGCACACCCGAATTGCCTGACGACCCCTGCAATGTTCTTGCTGCGGGAGTGCGCGACAGGCAAGGAGGCCGAAAGGAGTTTTTATGACGCAGTAAAAAAAAGGGGGGATGGGCGATATACCAACGCTCATCTTTGCCTGTATTGGTCCCGGTTTTTAGCAGCGGCTTTCTGGATGAAGTGGACACTATTCGCCGCAGGTATCTTTCAGCAGCTTTTCCCAATCCACCCTGCCGTCAGATGTGCAGAATTCACGCAAGAATTCCTGGGTGAGAAGATTCAGTTTGGCTTCGAATTCCTCTTTGAACTGTTGATTGTATTGTTCGGACTGTATGCCAAGCGGTTCTATCAGATCAAGATAGAGGGTCTCAGATCCACTGATGAAACGCCAGAAAACCTGACCGCAGTATTTGTAATAGCCTTTTTCCTTATACGGATTGGTATCTTTGCCGTAAATACAACCGTTGATAAATTCAATTTGCTGGACATGTCCGCTGGTTCTGAGTATTTTTGCTGCCTTGCGGAAGTTATCAATCATTTTGTCTATCTGGCCACTGTTTCCCCAGTTTGGGCCGGATTTGATGGTGATCAGATAGCGGATACCATTTTCTTCCAGTTCCAGATCGATTCCTTTGGCGGATGATTTCTGTCCGCCTTTTGCTTTTTGAGCAACAGCGATGGCAAGCTGTTCCATCCAGTTGCCGAACTGCGTTTCTTCGCTGGATGAAATAGCTGCTTCCATAAAGCCCCTGACAATGTCTGCCGCGATATTCAGACTCTTGACTTTGAAAAGATAAGGGTTCTTTCTGCCTGTGAGATCGGACAGCTTCAATTCGCGCAATTTTTTCAGGCGTTTTTCTTCATGAAATTGATCAATGTTTTTACCGATCCAGTCGGCTGCGAAACGGTTTATGTCCGTCATGTCAGGCCCCGGGCGATTCAAGGATATCAAGTTGTTTTGGAATGACAGCAGTTTTTCGGACAGTGTTAGTCATTAGTTCGAAGTAAGTGGGATGAATTTCGATACCTATGGCCTGACGCTGCATATCCAGAGCCGCTTCAATCGTCGTTCCAGATCCTGCAAAAGGATCGAGCACCATATCGCCGGGTCGTGTGAACAGGCTGATGAACCATTCGGGCAATGCGCGGGGGAAGGCAGCACTATGTTGTTTGTTGCTGCACTCTGTTGCCAAGTGCAACACATTGGTCGGATAAACCATTTTTCGTCCAATCCAGTTGGCAATATTTTTACCGAAACCGCTACCAACCGATGATTCGAACCGTTTCGTATCGTTTTTGCCAAGTTTTTTCAGACGATGTTTTGCCCAGTCACCGACGGGCACCATGACGGCCTCTTGATACATATTGAATTTTTTCTGCTTGTTGAATTGCAGAATACGCTCCCATGCATCTCTGAAACGGTTCGGCCACTTGCCCGGGAAGCAGTTTTTTTTGTGCCAAATGAACTCTTCTGTCCAGAGCCACCCCTGTCTACGCATTTCGAGAATCAGTTCTAGTACATAAGTGCTGCGCTCGCCATTTACGACCTTTTCCTTGATGTTCAGACAGAAGGTTCCATCGGGTTTGAGTACACGCAGTAACTGCTCTGATATGGGCAAAAACCATTCTACATACTTGTCGGGATGAATACCACCATAGGTATTTTTGCGCTGGTCGGCATAAGGAGGTGAGGTAAAGACCAGATCGACGCTGTTGTCAGGCAGAGTTCTGAGCACATCAAGACAGTCTCCGAGATAGAGGGTGGCGCCGTCGATCTCGACTTTTTTTTCGTAAGCTGTCTCTTTCATGGTTGTCGGGTTTGTCACCAGAACTGCCACCACGGTTTTTCGTCTTTACTTCGCCGCTCCCCATATTTGAGGTAGTCGGAATCGGGAAAGTTGAGTTGTAACACGCGTTCCGCGTCGGTTTTGAGGTCAGTGAGCCCCAAGCGGTCATACGCTTCGCGCATCAACCAGAGCGCGTCTTCGACGAGCGGCGTATCGGAGTAATCGGTCACGACCACCTTCGCGCGGTTGGCCGCGGCCAGATAAGCGCCGCGCTTGAGATAGTAACGGGCCACGTGGAGCTCATGCCGCGCCAGGCTGTTGCGCAAGTAGATCACCCGCGCCTCGGCGTCTTCCGCGTATTTGCTTTCCGGAAAGCGGCGCAACAGCTCCAGGAAGACTTCAAGCGACTCTTTTGCCGCTTTCGGGTCGCGCTCGCTCATGTCTTGGTTGCCGAGCGCGGCAAAGAGGCTGCGGTCTTCGTTGAAGAGGATCAGCCCTTTGAGGTAGAGCATATAATCGAGGTTCGGATGGTCCGGGTGGAGCCGCAAGAAGCGCTCGATCGCCGCCAGCGCGAGCTCCGGCTCCCCTTGTTTGTAGTAAGCATAGGCCGTTTCGATTTGCGCCTGCTGCGCATAACGGCCGAAGGGGTAGCGCGATTCCAGCTTTTCCAAGAGCTCGGCAGCACGCTGATAGTCGCCATCGTCCATCGCCGCCCGCGCTTCGCTATAGAGCTTTTGCGCGTTCCATGAGCGCGTTTCGTCGATCTTTTCGGGGAGCAACCCACAGCCGGCAAGTGTTGCGGCGGCCATCGTCACAAGAAACCAGCGTTTCATGAATACTATCTCATCTGTGGAAGAGCTTGACGATTATAGAACGGAATACCATTGGCGGGTCGCGTCCGATGCGTCGTTCGTGCGCCTGGACAAATGGCTCGCCGAGCACGCACCGGAATTTTCCCGCTCACAGTGGCAGCGCTGGATCCGAGACGGGTGCGTACTCGTCGACGGCGAACCGGTCTGTTCGCCAAAACATACGTTGCTGCCGGGCGCTGAGGTGGTGGCTGCCGTCACGATCGAACCGGTATGCGTCGATCGGCCAGAGCCACGGATTTTGCCAGTCGTCTTCGAAGACGATCATCTGCTGGTGCTCGACAAGCCAGCGGGTTGGGTGGTCCATCCGGGCGCGGGACACCGCAGTGGCACCCTGATGAATTGGCTCTTGGCGTACGACGCCGCGCTGTCGAACCTCCCGCGCGCGGGCATCGTTCACCGGTTGGACAAAGAGACCAGCGGACTGATGGTGGTGGCGAAAACGCCCGTTGCCCATCAGCAATTGGTCGCTGCATTGGCCGCGCGCACGATCGCGCGCCGCTATTGGGCGATCGCCGTCGGGCGGATCGAACGCAAGACCACCGTTGCGGCGCCGATTGGACGCCACCCCACACAGCGGGTCAAGATGGCCGTGGTGCCGCATGGCAAACCTGCCGTCACCCATGTGACGCCGTTGGAAACGTTCGGCGACACGGCTACCCTCGTGCAGTGCGATCTCGAATCGGGGCGCACCCACCAGATTCGCGTCCATCTCGCCCATCTGGGCCACCCCCTGATTGGCGACCCCCTCTACGGCAATGCGAAAGTGCGCCAATGGCCGTTGGCACGCCAGGCACTACACGCCAGTCGCCTCACGTTTCGCCATCCGGTCCATGACGAGACGATGACGTTTCATTCGCCATTACCGGACGACTTGGCCGAACTGTTGCACACGTTGCGCGCCGCGCAATGAGCGGCTATAACGAAAACATGGACGAATTACCGCTCCTTACCGTTACTGCACTGCGCCCCTACGGCGTGACAATCCGGCTGACGACGCGTACCGGTGGCGTCAGCGCAGGTGGCTATCACGCGCTCAATCTGGCTGACCACGTTGGCGACGACACGGCCGCAGTTGCGGAAAACCGCGCGCGGTTGCGCGCAACCTTGGGCAGCGACCCACTGTGGCTCAAGCAGGTGCATGGCACGACCATTTGGGATGCGGACGCAGCCGATCCATCCGGCCACGCTCCTCCGCAAGCCGACGGGGCAACCACGGCGCGCGCGGGGCGTTGGCTGGCGCTACTTACCGCGGACTGCTTGCCGGTGGTCCTGGTACGGAGCGATGGGGCGCGGCTTGCGGTGGCGCATGCAGGGTGGCGAGGGCTGGCTGCTGGTATCTTGGCGCGCGCTGTCGCAGCGCTCGGGGATGCCCCGTTCGCCGCGTGGATCGGGCCCGCGATCTGCGGCCAGTGTTACGAGGTCGATGCCCCGGTGGTCGAAGCGCTCAGGGCACTCGGTCCTTGGGTGGCACAAGCCGTGCGTAACGGAAGGCGCGCGGGCCACTACACGGTTGACCTTGGCGCGATTGCCGCCGAGCAGTTGAAGCGCTTGGGCGCCCAATCCGTTATTCCCAGCGGACTCTGTACCTGGGAAAATGGGCTGTGGTATTCTCATCGCCGAGACGGACCGCGCACCGGGCGGTTCGCGACGTTGGCCGCATTACAACCGCAACCAGAATACCCCTAGGAGAGGAGGAGTCACCCGATGCAACCATTTCCCTTCGCGTTTCCCGCCGCGATGATGTCCAATGCCGCCAGCGGTAGCCCATTTCCTGGCGTGCCGAACTTCCCCATGCCGGGCGGAGGCATGCCCTCTTTTCCGGGTATGCCCGCGCTGCCGCCGATGCCACCCGAGCTCACGGAACTTTTCGCGCGCTGGATGCAGCGGCCAGAGAAGTGGCGCGAATGGGGCAATCGGTGGCTGAGCGCGCAGAGCCAATTGTGGGATCGCTTCATCCATCACCGCACCGAACCCGTGGTGCCGGAGGTCGAGCGGGACCGGCGTTTCTCCGCACCGGCATGGAAAGCGAACCCGATTGCCGACTATTGGCGGCAGTCGTACCTCGTGTTCAGCCAACTGGTGATGGAGCTGGTCGAAGCGTCCGATTTCCCGGACGGAAAGACCAAATGCCGGGTGAAATTCGTGGTGCGTCAATGGCTCGACGCGCTTGCCCCCAGTAATTACCCGGCAACCAACCCGGAATTCATCGAAACGGCGATGGCTACGCAGGGGGAGAGCATTCGTCGCGGTATCGAAAACCTTCTGGCAGACCTGCGCAAAGGCCGCATTTCGATGACCGACGAAACCGCGTTCGAAGTGGGCAAGAACCTCGCGGTGACCCCGGGTGCGGTCGTTTATGAAAACCCGTTGATGCAGCTCATCCAATACGCACCGCTTACCGAAACCGTCGGCGAGCGGCCGCTTTTGTTCGTACCGCCGTGTATCAACAAGTTCTATATCATGGATCTTGCGCCGGAAAGTTCGCTCGTGCGCTTTGCGGTCGAACAAGGGTATACGGTTTTCCTCATCTCGTGGAAAAACCCAGGGGTTTCCGAGGCCCATTTCGGCTGGGACGACTACCTGGCGTTGGGGCCGCTCACAGCGCTCGGAGTCGTGCGGGAAATCACCGGTTGTCCCGATCCCAACGTGTTGGGATTCTGTGTCGGCGGAACGATCCTGGCGTCCGCGCTCGCCGTTGCGGTTGCCCGTGGAGACCCCCCCGTCCATAGTGTAACCCTGATGACGACACTCTTGGATTTCGCCGAAAGCGGGGAACTGGGTTGTCTGGTCGATGAGGCGAGCGTTGCGGCCCGGGAGGCGACGATCGGCCAAGGTGGCTTGATGTTGGGGTCGGAACTGGCGCAAGTCTTTTCGATGTTGCGGGCAAACGACCTCATTTGGAATTACGTCGTCGGTAACTATTTGAAGGGGGAAAAACCCAAGCCCTTCGATCTGCTCTATTGGAACAGCGACAGCACCAATCTGCCCGGGCCGTTCGTCACCTACTACTTGCGCCATATGTATCTGGAAAACGAACTGCGCTTGCCCAATAAATTGAAAATGCTGGGTTACCCCGTTAATCTCGGTGCCATCACCGCGCCCGCCTACGTAATGGCGGCGCGGGAAGACCACATCGTCCCGTGGCGCGGGGCCTACCATTCGATGCAGCTTTTGGGGGGTGAAAAACGGTTCGTGTTGGGCGCAAGCGGTCATATCGCGGGTGCGATCAATCCCGCGAAGAAGAATCGGCGCAGTTATTGGGTCAATCCCGAATTGCCGCAGGAGCCGGACGAATGGTTTGCCGCGGCGCGCGAATGCCCCGGGAGTTGGTGGAACGATTGGGCCGATTGGCTGAAGGAGCACAAAGGGAAAACGGTGCCTGCGCGTGAGTCGCTCGGAAACGACAAATACCCACCGATCGAACCCGCTCCGGGACGCTACGTCAAAGAACCGGCGCTGCCGCTCGTGCGAGGATCGCGTGAAGCCGCGGCCGTGTGAGTAGCGGTGGAATCGAAAAAGGGAGGGTCAAATGGTTTTCAACACCACAAGGAGGGAGCAATCATGAGTCGCATCGCATTGGTAACCGGAGGTATGGGGGGGTTGGGCGAAGCGATCGCCATCAAACTCGCTGCGATGGGGTATCGCGTCGTCGTCACCCATTCGCTCAACAACACCAAAGCCCCCGAATGGCTGACCAAAATGGCGGAGATGGGCTACCACTTCCGGGCCTATCCCGTCGATGTCGCCGACTTCGACTCGTGCGTCGAATGTGTCGCGAAGGTCAAAGCCGAAGTCGGGCCCGTCGATGTCTTGGTCAATAACGCAGGGATCACCCGGGACATGACGTTCCGGAAAATGACCAAAGCCGACTGGGATGCGGTGCTGCGCACCAACCTCGACAGCGTCTTCAATATGACCAAGCAGGTGATCGAAGATATGATCGCGAAGGGGTGGGGGCGCATCATCAACATCTCGTCGGTCAATGGCACGAAAGGGGCGTTTGGGCAAACCAACTATGCGGCGGCCAAGGCCGGGATGCACGGGTTTACCAAGTCGCTCGCGCTCGAAGTCGCGAAATATGGCGTGACGGTAAACACCATTTCGCCGGGCTATATCGGTACCAAGATGGTGATGGCGATTCCCAAAGAGGTGCTCGAAAGCAAAATCCTGCCGCAGATCCCGTTGGGGCGTCTGGGTAAACCGGAAGAGGTAGCGGGGCTCGTCGCCTACCTGGCGAGCGACGAAGCGGCGTTCGTCACGGGTGCCAACATCGCGATCAACGGAGGACAACATATGTATTGAGGGAGACCATCCCTCAACGCGAAATTGTTGCAGCGCAACAATTTCGCGATACAATAGTACCGCTTGGCATCCCACCAAGCGGTTTTTTTTATTCAACACACCGAACGAAGGGAGTCATGATGACAACACAACGTATCGCACTGGTAACCGGCGCCATGGGCGGGATCGGAACGGCCATTTGCCATGAGCTCGCCAAAGAGGGGTATCGCGTCGTTGCCAACTGCATTCCGGGCTTCCCGCAGAAGGAGGAGTGGCTGGCTGCACAAAAAGCACAAGGTTTCGATTTCGTAGCCGCCGAGGCTGACGTTGCCGACTACGACCAGTGCAAAGCGATGGTCGCGAAAATCGAAGCTGAAGTGGGGCCGATCGACATCCTGGTCAATAACGCGGGGATCACGCGGGACAAATTTTTCCACAAGATGGAAAAAGCGCAATGGGATGCGGTTCTGCGCGTGAACCTCGACAGCATGTTCAACGTCACCCGTGACATCGCGCCGAAGATGGCGGAACGGGGCTGGGGGCGGATCATCAACATCTCCTCGGTAAATGGCGTCAAAGGGCAAGCGGGGCAGACCAACTACGCCGCAGCGAAAGCCGGGATCCTTGGTTTCACCAAAGCACTGGCGCTCGAACTCGCTGCTAAAGGGGTGACGGTGAATGCGATCGCGCCGGGGTACGTCGCCACCGAGATGGTGATGGCGATCCGCGAAGACATCCGGCAAGCGATCATCGACACCGTGCCGATGAAGCGCCTGGCCAAACCGGAAGAGATCGCGGCGTGCGTCGCGTTCTTGGCCAGTGAGAAAGCTGCTTACATCACGGGGGCAACGCTCAACGTCAATGGCGGTCTGCACATGTACTGAGCCACTCGTTTGACGAAACGAGACTTTTTGGCGGCTGGGCTGCGAACGGCGGTATAATTGCCCGATTGCGGCCGAGCCGCGTGACCATGAGAGTGTTCCATGAACGCGGGAAGCGAACGCGTCATCAAGAAATATCCCAACCGGCGGCTCTACGATACCGCAACCAGCACCTATATCACGCTGGCGGAAATCAAAGAGATGATCCTTCATCACGAGCCGGTGCGTGTGATCGACGCCAAAACGCAAGAAGATCTGACGCGCAGCGTTTTGCTGCAGATTTTGATGGAAGAAGAGGTGGGGGGAGAGCCCATCTTTTCCACCGAAATGCTCGCCAGTATCATTCGTTTCTACGGCCAGGCGTCGCAGACGCTTTTTGGTCAATACCTGGAAAACAGCCTGAAAACGTTCCTGGAACTGCAAAGCCGCATGCAAGAGCGCTTTCGCGCAATCTACGGTGACAACGCGGTGATGGGGCCAGAGATCCTCGCCCAGTTTCTTTCACTGCAACCGAAAGCGATGCAGTCGATGCTCGATGCCTACCTCGAGCAAACCCAAAACTTGTGGCATCAAATGAACCAACAGATGCAGCGCCAAGCGCTGAGCTGGTTCGAAGCTTTCTATCCCAAATCCAATCCTTCCTCGAAAAACCCGCAATCGCAAGATGAATCGAAGTGACCCCACGTCGCGCGTCGGCATGGTGAGTTTGGGGTGCCCCAAAGCCACCGTCGACACCGAACGCATTTTGACGCGACTTCGTGCCGAAGGGTATGAAATCACACCCGAATACGGCGAAGCCGATCTCGTCATCGTCAACACCTGTGGTTTCATCGAAGAAGCCGTGGCAGAGTCGCTCGACGCGATCGGCGAAGCGATTCAGGAAAACGGCAAAGTGATCGTCACCGGCTGTTTGGGCGCACGCCGTGACGTGATCCTTGCAGCCCACCCCAAGGTGCTTGCGGTGACAGGGCCGCATGCCACCGACGAAGTGATGGCGCTCGTGCATCGCCATCTGCCCAAACCCCACGATCCGTTCGTCGATCTCGTACCGCCCCAAGGCGTACGGGTCACTCCGGCGCATTATGCGTACCTGAAAATTTCCGAAGGGTGCAACCACCGCTGTACCTTTTGCATCATTCCTCAACTTCGTGGCGACCTGGTGAGCCGGCCCATCCATGAGATCATGGAAGAGGCAGAAGCGCTTGTTGCCTCTGGCGTCAAAGAGATTTTGGTCGTCTCACAAGACACGAGCGCCTATGGGGTCGATCTCAACTACCGCACCGGTTTCTGGCAGGGGCGACCGGTCAAACAGCGACTCACCGAATTGGCCAAGCTCTTGGGCGAATTGGGGGTCTGGGTTCGCCTGCACTACGTCTATCCCTACCCGAGCGTCGACGAGCTGATTCCGCTGATGGCCGAAGGGAAAATCCTGCCGTACCTCGATATCCCCTTTCAACACGCAAGCCCCAAGATCCTTCAGTTGATGAAACGCCCAGCCGCTACCGAAAAGGTCTTGGAGCGCATTCGCAAATGGCGGTCGATCTGCCCCGATCTCACCATCCGCTCCACCTTCATCACCGGTTTCCCAGGCGAAACCGAATACGATTTCGAATTGCTGTTGCAATTTTTAGAAGCGGCGCAGCTCGACCGAGTCGGAGTTTTCCCCTATTCGCCCGTCGAGGGAGCAGCGGCGAACGAACTCCCTGATCCTGTCCCGGAAGCGATCCGTGAAGAACGGCGGATCCGGCTGTTGGCATTTCAAGAGGACATCTCGACGCAGCGGCTCGAGCGGTGGATCGGGCGGGAAATCGACGTCCTCGTCGAGGAAATCGACGAAGAGGGCGCGGTTGCCCGCTCGGCGGCCGATGCGCCGGAAATCGACGGCTTGGTCTATGTCGCCAATGGCGCGGCGCTTACCCCCGGCGAGTTTGCCCGTGTGCGGGTGGTCGATTGCGACGTCCATGATCTCTATGCGGAGACGGTCTGATTGTATTTATCAATCGAGGTCATTGTTTTTGAAAATCACGTCACTTGACCTAAATCAATACTAAATTTGTGCTATTGCGCTACACTGTTAGTGGTTTTTCTCAGGGAGCGTAATCATGAAAGTAAGGAAGCTAATCGTTTCGCTATCGGTTGTCGGGATGAGCAGTGTCGCAATTGCAGACGCGCAACTGCGGGCTGAGGTGGCAAAGCTGATACAACCCATACAACCAGTCGTTATTTCTGCTGATCAAAAAGCTAAAGTTGAATTAGGCAAGCAGCTCTTTTTCGACCCCAGATTGTCGATGTCTGGGATCATCTCCTGCAACACCTGCCACAACGTTATGTTGGGTGGGGTCGACAATCTCAAGACTTCCATCGGTCATAAGTGGCAACCGGGGCCTGTGAACGCACCAACGGTATTCAATTCCAAGCTCAATTTGGCGCAATTTTGGGATGGTCGAGCTGCCAATTTGAAGGAACAAGCTGCTGGGCCGATTCAAGCTCCCGTCGAAATGGCAATGCCTCACACCTTGGCCGTTGAGGTGATTCAGTCTATCCCGGGATATGTTTCGCAGATTCAGGCAATTTATGGCACGGACAAAGTCTCGTTGGACCACATTACCGATGCCATTGCAGCTTATGAAGAGACACTGGTTACACCCAATTCACCCTTCGATCGCTGGTTAAGAGGCGATGATAAGGCTATGACAGCCGAACAGATCGCTGGGTTGAAGATTTTCTACGAAAGCGGGTGTGTTGCCTGTCACAATGGGCCCAACTTAGGTGGGAATTCGTACCAGAAGATGGGGGTGGTTGAGCCGTACCGGAGTTCCTCTCCGGCTGAAGGGCGCGCTGCAATCACCAAGAAGGATGAGGACCGCTGGTTTTTCAAAGTACCAACTTTGCGTAACGTTGAGCTCACCTACCCATACTTCCACGATGGCGAAGCCAGTACGCTCGAAGAGGCGGTTGTCCTCATGGGGCGTCTCCAACTTGGCAGAACGTTCAGTGACGATGAGGTGAAAAAAGTTGTTGCCTTTCTCCATGCCTTGACTGGAGAACGTCCGCAAGATGTCCTTCCGCTCTTGCCCGCATCAGGACCCAATACACCCCGCCCCGATCCGTTCAAATGATGGGACCGATGTTCTGAGTTTGACCCTTTGAGGCAAATTTTGGGTCGACTGCCGCTTGGCGAAGCCCCCTATACCGTAGGGTGCCGATGCAAGCGGCAGTACCGCCTGAAGAGCCTGACTGGTTACTTTACCTTGCTTGCGGCGTCCAAAAGGGCGCTTTGCAAGAGCTCTTCTACCGTCGGGTGGTAGTAAGGGAGCGCCAGGAGATCCCGCACGGTTTCCCCGCGTGCGATCGCTTGCGCCAAAAAGTGGCCCAAGTGCTCCCCCTGTGCCGCGACGAGTTCGGCGCCGAGCAGTTTACCGCTTCCCTTCTCGGCATAGACACGAACGAGCGTTTCGGTTTCGTCGAGCACCCGCGAACGACCATTCTCTTCGCCCTTACCGGTACCGATCACGATCGTTTCTGGGTCGAGATCGGCAAAGCGTGCGCCAACGCGGACCACGTCCGGGTCGCTGAAAACGATTGCCAACGGGGGGAGCACTTTGCGCGGAAGCGGGGTTTCTCCCTTCGCCACCAGCGCCGCGTTTCTGCCTGCCGCACCCCCTTCCACGGCCGCTTCGTGCATGAGCGGCAGCAACCCATTGGCGTCGCCCGCGATGAAAATGGGCGCGCCCCCGGCTTGTAACGTTTCGGGATCGAAACGTTCCGGAAAGCCGCGTGGGTTCAGGGTGACGCCTGCTGCCGGCAGATCGACGCGATCCAGGTTGCTGCGCCGTCCCGTGGCGACCAGAAGCGCATCGACAACGGCTTGCGATCTGTCGGGGAACCGAATCAGGATGTCTGCAGCACGCTCTTCGAACGTTGCGGCCGTTTCCAGGCGAATCGGGAACTCACGCTGAAAACGGGCAAGCGCTTTGGCCCGAACTTCCGGGTCACTGATGCCGGCCAAGGTTGGCGCCTGCTCGACGCCCACTACATCTACGCCCAAGCGGGAGAGCGCAAGTCCCATTTCGATGCCGATCGCGCCAAGCCCTACGACACCGATCCGCCGCGGGGGTGTGTCGATCTCGAACAGGGAATCGGTGGTCAAGAGCCGGGTAGCGTTGATCGACATCAGGTTTGGGGGCAGGAAGGGGCGAGAGCCCACCGCCAGCACGAACGCTTTGGCTTCGACGATCACCTTTTCGCCGTCGTCGCGCGCCACCTTGACCGCGTGCGGAGCGATGAAGCGGGCACTGCCCATGATCAAATCGTCCCCGGCGAACTGTCTGGTCCGCTCTGCGGTGCGGTCCGCGAAAAAATCACGTTTGCGCCGCACCTCTGCCCATGCGGCGGTCAAATCGGGTTCGCTACCAGCCGCAGGTGCAGGAAACCCGCAGTGTGTGGCAGTGCGTGCGGCGTTCCACAGGTGCGCCACATGCAGCGCAGCTTTCGAGGGCATGCAGCCCACCCGGGCACAGGTGGTGCCCAGCGGACCATGGTCGATGAGCACCGCGGAGCACCCGCGTTTGCGCACTTCGCGCAGCGCGTAGAGCCCTGCGGTTCCGGCACCGATGATCGCAACGTCGACAGAACGGGTGGCGGAGGTCATGGAATTCTCCAGTAGTAAATCATGAAAGACTTATTCATTCTAACATGGTGAGAAGGACGAACCGGGGGCCAGCACGCGTTGCCGTTGTTCGCCAAGCAGGTCGCAACCGGCATGAATCGTGTCGCCGATTTGCAAATAGCGCGGCGGGTTCTCTCCCATCGCAACGCCTGCAGGCGTTCCGGTGGCGATCACATCACCGGGGGTGAGGGTCATGTAGTGGGAGAGGTAGCTGATCAACTGAGCCACGGTGAAAATCATCTCACGCGTGTGTCCGGTTTGCCGACGTTCGTCATTGACGTCGAGCCAGAGGGTGAGCGCTTGCGGATCAGGGATCTCGTCTTTGGTGACCAACCACGGGCCGACGGTGCCGAACGTGTCACAGCTTTTACCCAACGCCCATTGTCCGCCACCGGCTTCCATTTGCAGTGCGCGTTCCGAAACGTCGTTGATCAGACAGTAACCCGCAACGGCGTCCAACGCGCGCGCAACGGGGATCTGTCGGGTCACGGACCCGATCACCACGCCCAATTCGACTTCGAAGTCGAGTTTCGAAAAGCCCGGTGGCGGGATAATGGGATCGTTCGGCCCCTGAATCGTGCTGGTCGCTTTGAGGAAAACCACCGGCCGTTCGGGAATGGGGAGGTTGGCTTCTCGCGCATGGTCGCGGTAGTTGAGTCCAATCGCAATGAATTTTTGCGTGCCGGTAAATGGCGCGCCCAAACGAACCGGGTCGCTGACCAACGGCAGGCGATAAGGGTCGAGGGCGCGCAGCGCATCGAGTGTTTCTGGGGTGAGGTGCGTGGCGGTGAGATCGGGAATGAGTGCTGAGAGATCGCGTAGCTGCCCATCGGGGTCGACCAGCGCCGGACGTTCTTGTCCTGGCAGTCCATAGCGAGCCAGTTTCACCGTTTTTCCTTTCTGCGTGGCACACACAAAGATTGACCCATTGTACCGCTTTCGGGTAGAATGGCGGCTCTTTCCGGAGACGTGGCCGAGAGGTCGAAGGCACTCCCCTGCTAAGGGAGCATACCGGCTAAAACCGGTATCGAGGGTTCGAATCCCTCCGTCTCCGCCACCCGTTCTGCGATCCTCTTTTCCTGAATGTCCTGGTCACCCACCCAAAATGAAGCGCTGATCGCGCTCTTTCTTCTCACCTATCTGGGCATCGCATTGGGTCGGCTGCCGCGATTGGCGATCGATCGCACTGGGGTGGCGCTTCTTGGTGCGTTGGCGATGGGTTTGGTCGCGAACGCCGATGCCGCAACCCTCACGTTGCTCGTCGATTGGCCGACGATGGCACTTCTCTATGCGTTGATGCTCTTTTCAGCGCAGTTGCGACTGGGGGGTTTTTACACGTTTTTGGCGCTTCGGCTGGTGGACTCCGTGAGCGAATCGCCTCGACGATTCCTGGCGTGGCAAATGGCAGCGAGTGCGGCGCTTGCGGCGTTTCTTTCCAACGACGTGATCTGCTTGGCGGTTGCCCCTGTGTTGGTGGAAACCTGCCGCGCCGCACGCATTGCACCACTGCCGCACCTGTTGGGGCTAGCGATGGCAGCGAACATCGGTTCGGCGGCTACCCTGATCGGCAATCCCCAAAATATGTTGATCGGACAGGTTGGTGCGCTTGATTTTGGCTCCTATACGGCGTGGAGCGCGGTTCCCGTGGTGTTGTCGTTGGCTTCTGCGTACGCCATTCTGTGGTGGCAATTTCGTGGCGCGCTCGCAAAGCGGGCTGTCGGCATGATTGACCTTGCCGAATTGGCGTCTGGAAAGCCGCCCTTCGATGCCTGGCAGAGCGGCAAGGGGATCGCCCTCTTGGCGGGTTTGGTGGCCCTTTTCTTTACCGAAATTCCCCGCGAACATTCGGCGCTTGTTTGTGCTGGCCTTTTGCTGCTTTCGCGACGGATGGCCACCCGAGCACTGTTGGAGCGGGTTGATTGGCATTTGATTACCCTTTTTTTGGCATTGTTCGTCGTCGTTGGTCTCTTCCGTACCACGGGGGCGCCGGATGCGGTGATGGCGTGGTTTGCGCAGCGAGGGGGTGAGGTCACCCATCCGCTCTTTTTCGCGACGTTGACAGTGGTTCTGAGCAATATCGTGAGCAATGTCCCTGCGGTGATGCTGCTCATGCAGTTCTTGCCCTCCGACCAGGTGTCGCTCTGGTATTTGCTGGCGGTGGTCAGTACCTTTGCCGGAAATCTTTTGCTGGTTGGCAGCATCGCCAATTTGATCGTCGCTGAGCAGGCGGCGCGTTACGGCGTGGTCATTGGCTTTACGACCTACCTGCGTTCCGGAGTTTGGGTAACCTTCTCTTCCCTGTTCGTCGTGCTCGGGTGGTTTTCGCTCGTTGCGCCTTGACGGTAAAATAGCCATCCCCAATATCCTGGATGAGGAACCCAATGGAATTCGATCGTGAATTGGACGCGCGTGGGCTCAACTGCCCACTGCCCATTTTGAAGACGAAAAAGACGCTCGCGGAAATGCAATCGGGCGAAGTGCTGCGCGTGCTGACCACGGACCCGGGTTCGGTGCTCGATTTCACGGCGTTCGCCAAACAGTCCGGCAACGAACTGTTGGCGGTGACGGAACGCGACGACAAGTCGTTCGAATTTTTTCTCAAGCGTCGGTAAGGAATCGCAAGAGGGGTGCGGGGGGCACACCGAATGCGGAGCCCCCGGTGCGCGCGTCGTCAAGAGCGCTCTTCTTTTTGTGAAGCGCATAGCGTCGTGCCGTGCTGAGGTGCGGCAGCGATCGCGCGCTTAGGCCACGGGAGCTGGATGAGGACGATACTGACGAAAATCAGCAACCCGCCGAGCCATTGGAGCGGAGTCAGCCGTTCGCCGAAATAGAGAACGCCCCCCAGCGCCGCAAAAAGCACTTCCGAACTCAGAATGATCGCTGCTTCCGAAGAGCGTGTGTGGCGTTGTGCGATCACCTGCAGGGTAAAGCCGATACCAACCGAGAGTATCCCGCCGTAGGCGATCGTCAGCCAACCGGCCTGAAGCGCAGCCAGGTCGAACGGCTCGAACAGCAACCCTAGGGCAGTCGTCAGCACCGCACAGACCAGATATTGCCCGAACGCGATCACGATGGGCATTCCTAAGCGGGCGACGACGTGACCGACGAAATGGACGTGCAGTGCCCAGAAGAGGCTACTGAGGATGACCCACCCATCACCACGGTTGAACCCGTCGAACTGGCCGCCAGCCAAGAGGAAGGTGCCAAAAAAAGTGAGGAGTGTGAGCGGGAAAACGAGCCAATGGGGTCGGTTGCCGTCGAGTAACCACGCGAGGATCGGGACCAGAGGAATATAAAGCGCGGTCAAGAAGCCCGCATTGCTGACCGTAGTGGAAACGATCCCGATCTGTTGGAGGACGATCCCAGTACCGAGCAAGAGTCCCAACCCGGCAATGGGCCAGAGCTGCCGAGGCGTGGGCGTGGCATGGCGCCGGCGGTAGGTATGCCATTGTCTTAGCGCCAGCGGAGCCAAGAGCGACAGACCCAAGAAAAAACGCAGACCCGTATAGAGAAACGGACCGAAATGGTCCATCCCTTCTTTTTGGGCCACGAAGGTGCTGCCCCAGATGGCTGCAGCGGTGAGCAGCAACAGGTCGGCAGTACGGGGGCTCATCGTCGGTTACCTAATGGTGGCTGATCGTGACGCTCACGACGCGGCGAAAAAGGCGGCGCGCAAACCGGATATCAGCATCTGCACGGCCATCGTCGTGAGAATCAGCCCCATCAGCCGTTCCATTGCAGCCATACCGGCGCGACCTAGGCGTTGCGCAATGCGCTCGCCCGCCAAAAGGGCAACGGTATTGATCGCTACTGCCGCCAGAATCGCCAGGATCAGGGTGAGCGGTTCGAACCCTTGGCGCGCAGTGAGCAATACGGTGGCAAGCGCCGCAGGGCCGGCGATCATCGGAACGGCAATCGGTACGATCAGCGGTTCTTCTTGTCGCATCGCCTCTTCGGGTGCAGAGGTGGGCGAAGGGAAAACCATACGCACTGCGATCAGAAACAGGATGATTCCGCTCGAGATTTCCAACGCAGCAGGGGTGAGGCGTAGGGTGGAAAGGAGCCAGTCGCCAAAAAAGACGAAGAGGACGAGCAGTGCTGCTGCGATCAGGTTTTCCCGCACGATGATGTGGACGCGTCGCTCAGGGGCGACGCCGCGCAGCAACGAGATCAACAGTGGAATGTTGCCAACCGGATCCAACAGGATCAGCAACAGGACGAGCAGCGAGAGCAGTTCGTTGGTCATAGCGCACCGAAGCGGAAAATTTTAGAACCCGTGTTTGACTTGTGCCAGAAACGCGCGTGCGCGTTCGTGTGCCGGATCGTTGAAGAAGCGGTCTGGCGTGGTGTCTTCCAGGATGCTGCCCTGGTCGAAAAAGAGGACGCGATCGGCGACTTCGCGGGCAAATCCCATCTCATGGGTGACCACGAGCATCGTGATGCCGGTGTGGGCCAGTTCGCGCATTACCGTCAGAACCTCATTGACCATTTCGGGGTCGAGGGCGGAGGTCGGTTCGTCGAAGAGGAGCACTTTGGGGTCCATCGCCAGTGCGCGGGCAATCGCCACGCGCTGTTGTTGCCCCCCCTGAGAGTTGAATCGGGTATTTGTGCGCGTGGTCGGCCAAGCCCACCCGTTCAAGAAGCGCCATTGCTCTCGTTTCCGCTGCTTTGCGGGCGACTTTACGAATGCGCATCGGTGCCAGAGCGACGTTGCGCAGAACGGTGAGGTGGGTAAATAGGTTGAAATTCTGAAACACCATCCCGACTTCCCGTCGGATGGCAGCCAGGTGCTTCGGATCGTCGTTGAGTTCGATGCCGTCGATGAAAATTTGGCCCGCGTCGTGTTTTTCCAGCCGATTGAGCATGCGCAGGAAAGTCGATTTGCCCGAACCGGAGGGGCCCAAAATGGCGGTGACCTCGCCGGGATAGAAGCGGGCGGTCACCCCTTTGAGCGCGTGAAAAGCGCCGTACCGTTTATGGACGTCGATCGCTTCGATGATCGGGTGTTCGTTCATGATTCAGCGCTTCCGGCCGACGTCGAGCATCTGCTCGATCGCGTTGGTCATGGTGGTAAACGCCGTAGTGAGAATGAGATAGATCGCTCCGACGGTCAGAAACACAGGGATCGGTTGGTAACTTTCGGCTTGGATGCGGTAGCCGACCATCGTGAGTTCGACCACGCTGATCGCGTAGGCAAGCGACGAATCTTTGACGAGCGACGCCAGGTTGTTGGCCAAAGCCGGGAGCGCGATCCGCATGCTTTGGGGCAGGACGATGTTCCAGAAGGTTTGGAAGGGGGAGAACCCGAGCGCTTTTGCGGCTTCGATCTGCCCATGGGGAACGGCAAGGATGCCGGCCCGGACGCATTCCGAATTGTAGGCGCCGATGTTGAGCGAAAGGGCGATTGCGGCCAGGGTGAAGTCAGAGAGCGACCATTCCGCGGGCAAGAGGGTGGGAAGGACCAACCAGACGAACAAGATTTGCAGAAGGAGCGGGGTGCCACGCAGGACCCACACGTAAAACGCGCAGAACCAACGGATCGGTTTGATCGGGGACAGGTTACCCAATCCAACGAGGACACCAAGGACCAGCCCGGCAAGACCGGAGACGACCGTGAGCCCGACGGTCACCCGCGTTCCTTCGGCAAAGAGCTCCGCCGCGGGGCCGATCGGTTCTGGGGCGTAGGAGAGGGGGATCGCCATCCCCCAAAGGAAAATCAACAAACCGATCAGCGCGGTAAAGATCGCTGCGCCAGGATGGTGGCGAATCCAGTCCATGATGAGGTCGAGCTCCGCGCAGGATCAACCGAGATCACTCGGGGCAGGAGACGTCTTCGCCGAAGTATTTTTGCGACAGGCGTTGGTAGACACCGTTGCGCATGATCGCGGCAAGCCCTTCGTTGAGTTTTTCCTTGAGTTCGGGGTTGTTCTTTTGCAGAATCATCGAGACGCGCTCATAGAAAACTTGTTCGCCAGCTGCCAGGTTGGGATCACCGTTTTTCTCGAGCGTGGCTTTGACCAGAAAACGGTCGGAGATCTAGGCGTCGACTTTGCTGGCTTTGAGCGCTGCGAACGCTTCCGGGTCCGATTTGTAGGTTTTCAGCGCTTTGAGTCCGGGAATTTTGCGTGCGTTTTCGAGGTAGCTGGTGCCAATTTGAACCGCCACCGTTTTTCCAGCCAGCGCTTTGACGGTCAACGGGCCGTCTTTGCGGGCCGCGATCATCCCACCAGCGCAATAGTGCGGGTTGGTGAAATCGACCGCTTTGGCGCGTTGTTCGGTGTACCCGTGCGAAGCGATTGCGAAGTCGTACCGTCCCTGCTGGATTGCAGCGATCTGCGCGTCGAAGGACACCGTACGCCATTCGATGGCAAGCCCGAGTTCTTTGGCGATCGCTTCAGCGAGTTCCACTTCAAACCCTGTGAGCGTTTGTCCTTCGAAGTAGTTGAAGGGGTAGAAAGCGCCCTCGGTGATCGCGTGCAGTTTCCCAGAAGCCTGGATGGTCTGCCAGTCCCGTGCCCATGCTGGGGCAGTCAGTACAGACAATGCGGCAAACACAGTGATCAGCAGGCGCTTCATCGCGGTACCTCCACGCAATCGAACGAACCGCACGATTGTAGTGAATCGGTAAAAACGGGGAAAGCGGGATTTCCCCGCCTTGACAGAAGTTCCTGTTTTTGCTAGCGCACTCAGCGCCGTTCGAGTCTGGCCAGCTGTGCGTCGATCTGGGCCAACTCTTCGGTGAATTTCGCCAGACGTTCGCGTTCTTGGGCAACGACCGCTGAAGGAGCGCGCGTAACGAACGCTTCGTTTGCCAGTTTCCCTTGGGCGCGCGCGATTTCGTTGGTGAGCCGCTGCCGCTCTTTCGTCAGCCGAGCCTTTTCGGCTTCGAGATCGACGGTGACTTCGAGCATCCATTGCCCGCCTGCGGCAACGGCGACTGGGGCAAGGAGTTGCTCAGGCAGTTCGGGAACGACTCGAACCGCCGAGACCCTGGCCAGTGCTTCGATGTAAGGGGCAAACCGCTCGGCTTGCGCGGCGTCGAAGCCGGTGACGAGCAACGGAACACGTTCGCCGGGTTTGAGCCCCATCTGAGTGCGAATACTGCGCACTTCGTTGATGATCGCTTTGAGGTCGGCCATCGCGGCTTCCGCCGCTTCGTCGATACGTTCGGGTTGCGCGACAGGGTAGGGCGCGAGCATGATCGAGTCGGTGGTTTTGCGCGCGGCAACCGGGGCGACGGCTTGCCACAGGGTTTCGGTGATGAAGGGGATCACCGGATGGGCAAGGCGCAATGTCGCTTCCAATACCCGCAGAAGGGTTCGCCGTGTGGCGCGTTGTTGGGCCGCGGTGCCGTTCTTGAGCTGGACTTTCGCGAGCTCCAGGTACCAGTCGCAATACTCGTCCCAGATGAATTCGTAGAGGGTGCGTGCCAAAAGGTCGAAACGGTAGGCGTTGAGATGCTGGTCGGCTTCGTGTTCGGCGCGTTGCAGTCGCGAGACGATCCAACGGTCGACAAACGAAAAGTCGAGGTATTCGCCTTGGCAGGCATTCGGCTGGTGGTCTGCCAAGCCGCAATCGTGTCCTTCGGTGTTCATCAACACGAAGCGCGCGGCGTTCCACAATTTGTTGCAGAAGTTGCGGTACCCTTCGCACCGGTTCAAGTCGAACTTGATGTCACGCCCGGGTGAGGCGAGACTGGCGAAGGTAAAGCGCAACGCGTCCGCGCCGAACGCGGGGATCCCGTTCGGGAATTCTTTGCGGGTGCGTGCCGCGATGCTTTCGGCTTGCTTCGGGTTCATCAAACCGAAGGTGCGCTTTTCGATGAGTGCATCGAGCGAGATGCCATCGATGAGGTCGATCGGGTCGAGTACGTTCCCTTTCGACTTCGACATCTTCTGCCCTTCGGCGTCTCGGATGAGCCCGTGCACGTAAACGTCGCGGAACGGGATTTTCCCTGTGATGTGGGTGGTCATCATCACCATGCGCGCCACCCAGAAAAAGATGATGTCGAAGCCGGTCACCAACACCGACGAGGGGAGGTAGAGGTCGAGCGCCGGGTTCGATTGCGCCGGGTATTCCGGGGTCCAATCGAGGGTCGAAAAGGGCCAAAGCGCAGAGGAGTACCAGGTGTCGAGCACGTCGGGGTCGCGCACGAGCGGACCGGTGTAGCCATCGGCAGCGGCGAGCTCGGCCGCTTCCGTTTCGTCGTGGGCAACCCAAAAGCGCGGGTTCTCTTTGCCCTCGTCTTCGGCTGCGTACCAAGCGGGAATCTGGTGTCCCCACCAGAGTTGGCGCGAGATGCACCAATCTTGGATGTTGGTGAGCCATTGACGGTAGGTGTTGGTCCAGTTTTCCGGGATGAAACGGATTTCGCCGTTGTCGACGACCTCGAGCGCCTTCTGCGCGAGCGATTTGCCGTCGGGCGCAGGCTTGGTGGTGGCGACGAACCACTGGTCGGTGAGCATCGGTTCGAGTACGACACCGGTGCGGTCGCCGCGCGGGATCATCGCGCGGTGGAGTTTGACGTCGACGAGCAGCCCCTGTTCCTTGAGCGCTTCGACCACGCGTTCGCGCGCCACGAAGCGGTCGAGCCCACGGAATGGCTCGGGGACGTTGTCGTTGAGGTGGGCGTCGAGCCGCATGATGTTGATCATCGGGAGGTTGTGGCGTTGCCCCACGGCGAAGTCGTTGAAGTCGTGCGCCGGTGTGACTTTGACACAGCCCGTTCCGAAGGTGGGGTCGACCGCTTCGTCGGCGATGATCGGGATGCGGCGGTTCGCCAGCGGAAGCAGGACCGTTTTGCCGATGAGGTGGCGGTAGCGTTCGTCGTCGGGGTGGACCATCACAGCGGTGTCACCAAAGAGGGTTTCGGGGCGGGTCGTTGCGACGATCACGCCCTCGACGCCATCGACGGGACCGTCGGCAAGCGGGTAGTGGATCGACCACAGGAAGCTGTCTTCTTCCTCCGCATTCACTTCCAAGTCCGAAACGGCGGTTTTGAGCTTGGGGTCCCAATTGACGAGCCGCTTGCCGCGGTAGATCAACCCTTCGCGGTAGAGGCGAACGAAGGTCTGGATCACGACGCGTGATAGCCCCTCATCCATCGTGAAGCGCTCACGGCTCCAGTCGGGAGAGGAACCCAGCCGGCGCATCTGCTGAGTGATGGTGCTGCCCGAGTACTCTTTCCACTGCCAGACGCGCTCCAGGAACTTTTCGCGGCCGAGCTCTTGGCGGGTCAGTCCCTCTTTTTCGAGCAGGCGTTCGACGACGATCTGGGTGGCGATACCGGCGTGGTCGGTGCCAGGTTGCCAGAGCACGTTGTCGCCGCTCATCCGCCGCCAGCGGATGAGGGTATCCATGATCGTCTGGTTGAACCCGTGCCCCATGTGGAGCGTTCCGGTGACGTTCGGCGGGGGCATCAGGATGCAGTAGGCGCGTTTTTTGTCGGGGTCGAAACCCGCTTTGAAGTAACCCGCGCTTTCCCAATGGCGGTAGAGCGGTTGTTCGATCGCAGCAGGATTGAAGCTTTTCTCGAGTTCCATCGTCGTCCGGGTTGCGTCGGTAAAAGGCGAATTATAGCCGGTTGCGCCCGCGCCGTTTTTGCTTGAGCTCCCATTCGAGCCGCGCAAGGACCCGTTCGGTGAGCGCCGTCAGTTCTTCGTGCACGAGCGCTGCGGTGCGTTCGGCAACCCAACGCGCAAACGCTTCGTCATCCTCTTCTGTGGTGAGGGCTGGAGCGTTCATGGCTGGGGCAGACGCTCCGGGTGACGTCGGTGTGGCTGTGGCTGTTTCTGGCGTGGGGGGCGCACCGGAAGGCGCTTGCACGGTTTGGGAAGGCGCGAACTCCGCTTTTTCGGTCAACACCGGCAACGCGTCGAGCGGTACCGGCGGGATTTCCGGCGAGGTAAGCGTAGCGGTGCTTGGGGTTGAACGCAAGGAAGACGCCCATGCGGGTCGGTCGTCATCGGCAAAAGGGGGGCGAACCATCATGGCGTTCCTCGGGCAACATCGACCGCGCAACCCAAAGCGCGGTAGTATCGGTAGCGTTCACGCGCGGGCGCTTTGTCCGCTTCACTGGTTCCGACGATTTCGAAAAGCCATTCGCAGTCCGGGAGCGACGCAAACGCGGCGCGCGCCAAGTTCACCCAAACGGGGCGTGGCGTGGGAACGGTCTCTTCGGCAAGCAGCAAAACGATCGGGGTTTCTGCGGCAATGGGGTCACTCACCCGGACGTTGGGCAGAAAAAACCCCGGACGGGATTCCCACAAAGTTTTGCTGAGCGCCGCCAGTTGTGGTTCGTCTTCGAGACGAACCGCAACCTGGCGGCCACTGCGATAGGCGCGCTCAATGAGGCGCACCGCGGTATCCAGCGGATGGCTTTGATCGGGAAAGAAGCGGACGCGGCACACCATCGTCGCGGGTCAATCGGCCGGTTGGTCCGTTTCGGCGTGCGCCGCATGGGCGCGTTCGGCTTCTTTCAGCAACCAGTGGGTCAGCAGCGGCACCGGGCGGCCCGTTGCTCCTTTCTGTTCGCCGCTAAGCCATGCGGTTCCGGCGATGTCGAGGTGGGCCCACGGGGTGCCCGGTTCGATGAAGCGGGAGAGGAATGCCGCTGCGGTGATCGAACCCGCGTCGCGCCCGCTCGAGATGTTGGGGATGTCGGCAAAACGGCTCTTCAGGAGCTCCTGGTAATCGTCCCAGAGCGGAAGCGGCCAGGCGCGATCGAACGCTTCGTCGCCAGCGGCTTTGAGTTCGGCAAGGAGCGTGTCGTCGTTGCCCATGAGGCCTGTTGCGACTTTACCCAGTGCGATGATGATCGCGCCGGTGAGCGTCGCGATATCGACCACTTTGCTCGGGCGGTAGCGCTGTTGCACATAGGTGAGTGCGTCGCAGAGGATCAGCCGTCCTTCGGCGTCGGTGTTGAGGATCTCGACCGTTTTCCCAGAAAGGGTGGTGACGACGTCACCCGGACGCGTTGCCGTTCCGCCTGGCATGTTTTCGGTGGCAGGGATCACGGCGACGACGTCAAGCGGCAGCGCCATGAGCGCGATCGCTTTCATCGTCCCCAATACCGTTGCTGCACCACACATGTCGTATTTCATCTCATCCATTTGCGCCGCGGGTTTGAGGCAGATCCCGCCGGTGTCGAAGGTGATCCCTTTGCCCACGAGCGCGATCGGTTTGCGTTCCGCTTTCTTCACGCCGCTACCCCGGTATTCGAGCACGATGAGCTTCGGCGGACGCTTGGCTCCGGCCGCAACCGCCAAAAAGGCGCCCATGCCCAGTTTTTCCGCCTCTTTTTTGTCGAGCACGTGGCATTTCAGATCGTGCGCTTTGGCCAGGTTTTCGGCGGTTTCCGCGAGGTATTCGGGGGTGCAGACGTTTGCGGGTAGGTCACCGAGTTGGCGGGTGAGGAGCGCCCCTTCGGCAATCGCGTCCCCTTCGGCAACCGCGCGGTAAAGAGCGTCCGTTGCCGCTTCCGGGATCAGGTGTTCGACGCGATCCGCGCCTTTGGGCGATTTTGCCTTCGCACTGTTTTCGCCCAGCGTGGCATCGTAGCGGTACTGTGCCTGACGGAACCAGTAGGTGAGGAGGCGCAGCCGTTGCGCGAGCGGCATCTGCGGCAGGTCGACGCTTGCTAAAAGATGCGCAGCCGAGCCGATCGGGCCGTTGGCGAGCGCCGTCGCGACGGCTTGTGCTGCTTTGGCCCATTTTTGCGCGGTGAATTTGCCCCGTTCCCCGAGGGAAACTACCAGAAGGCGTGAAGCCGCAAGGCCAGGAAGATCGGTGTAGCGGAAGATTTGCCCAACGACGTCGCGGTCGACCTCTTGCGCCCACAAGCGACCGAATTTGCCTTTCGTCACTTTGTCGAGCCGTTCCCGATTGGGATCGGTTTCGTCGGTAAAGAGCGGTACGACGAGCGTCGTTGCCGCAATCTTTTCGAAGGGGAGATCCGATATGGTAAATTTCATAAGTTTACTGCTCCCTGTGTTTCTATGAAGGTTTTCGACCGTTCCATTCTAGCTGAGATCGGCCGCACGGCGCTACTCATCGCGGTGGCGCTCACATTGATCTTGACCGCGGTTTCGATGGTGCGTCTGTTGGGTACGGTTGCCGCCGGCGACCTCCCGTCTGATCTCTATCTGCCGTATTTGCCGTGGGCCATCAGTGAGAAGCTGCCGCTCATCGTGACGCTCAGTGCGTTTGCCGCGACCCTGCTTGTGATGCAGCGTTGGGTGCGAGACAGCGAATGGGCCGTTTGGCGCGCGTTGGGGGTGTCGCGTTGGCGGTTGGCGGTGCCGGTGTTGGGGTTGGGAATGGTCTTGGCGCTTGGACTCGCGCTCTTGACGACGTGGTTGGTGCCCTTTGCCGAGCAGCAGAAGGATCGTTTGAAAGCTGCGGCACAAGCACGAGACGAGACGCAGACTGTTGCCCCCGGGATTTTTCGCGAGTCGAAGGACGGGCACCGGGTCCTATTCGTCGCTCCGCGCGGCGAGGAGACCGTAGGCCTCTTTTTCATGCGCCAGTGGCAAGCGGGGCGACAAATGATCGTCGTTGCCGATGGTGCGCGCGTCGAAAATCGCGACGATGGCAAATGGGTGGTTTTGGCGTCGGGAGCGCGGTATGAGGAGGGGGCGTCTCCTTTGGCCTTTCGGGTGATCGAATTTCGCGAACAGGCGCTTTGGGTGACACCGCCCAAACCGGTTTCCGAGGTGCAGCGTGTCCGTGCCGTCGCGACCGCGTCCCTGTGGCAGATGGCGCACGAGGGGCACCGGGCGGCGGCAGGTGAGTTGGTGCAGCGTTTCGGCTTACCGTTTGCCGCGGTAATGCTGATGGTGTTCGCGTTACCCCTTGCCGAGGCAGAACCGCGTACGGTGCGGGGTGTGACGCTCTTCGTTGCGCTCCTCGTGTTCTTCGCCTATGTCAATCTGTTGTCGCTCGCTCAGGCGTACGTCGTTCGGGGTCGAACGTCCTTTGCCGTGGGGTTCTGGGCACCACACCTGCTCTTTTTTGCGCTGCTGGTGCTTGTTTATCTCTGGCGCATGAGGCGGACGCGATGATGTGCAACCACCTGGTATCGCGTTGGCTGGTCGGGAACATTCTGCGCGGAACCCTTTTGGTCGGCGCGGTTTTTGGCGGCTTGTTGCTCTTTTTCGATTTTCTGGACGCACTGGATCGCTTGGGACAACCCGGATGGACGGTTTTTCGGGTATTGGGGTACGCGCTGTTGTTGCAACCCGGGCGATGGGTCGAAATGGCACCGGTTGCGTTGTTGGTAGGAACGTTGGTCGCATTGGCGCAACTGGCGCGTCATTCGGAATTGGCGGTGTTGCGCACCGTGGGGTTGTCCCCCTATCGATTGTGGCGGCTGGTTGCGATTGCCGCGCTGGCGGTCGCCGCGGCGACGATGGCGCTGGCCGAATGGGTTGTACCGGTGACCGAACGGCTGGCGCGGCAATGGGATGAGGGGATCGGCGTCGATGCGGCGCAGCGTTCGCCGCGACGCGGTTTGTGGGTCCGCGATGGGGACCGTTTCGTGCACATCGGTGCCGTGCGCGACGCGCAAACGATTGGCGATGTCTGGTGGTATCGGCTCGAACCGGGCGATAAACCGCGGTTGCAGGCGATCGATCATGCGCCTGAAGGGATTTACGATGCAGCGCAAGAGGGATGGTACTTTCCCGAGGTCGAGCGGCGTACCTTTCAGGATGACGCAGTCCGTCAGGAAACGCTCCGGGATCACTTCTGGCGTAGTGAGCTCACGCCGGAAACCCTGGCAGTGCTCTGGGTCAAACCGCAGCGGATGAGGCTCGACGTCCTTTACCGCTACATTCAATTTTTGCAAAAGAACGGGGGAGAGAGCAAACCGTTCGAGGCAGCGTTTTGGCGTAAAGTTTTGTTGCCGCTCTTGTTGGTGGTGATGGCCACCCTTGCCGTTCCTTTCGTGATGGGGCACGGCAGAACGGTGCAGTTGGGGTGGCGGATCTTTGCCGGGACGATGTTGGGCGTGGCGTTTTTCCTGCTCACGCAACTGAGCGACCGAATCGTTGCCGTTTGGGGGGTTTCGCCGTTCGTTTCCGCGCTGCTGCCGCTCCTCTTCTTTGCGTTCTTGGCAATCGCCTTGTGGTGGCGGATCGAACAACGTTGAAGGAATCGTAAAAAAGCCCGCGAACCATTCGCGGGCTTTTTGCGGGATCGAGAAAAACGGGTTAGATGGCGCGCGAGGCTTTCTGCGCTTTGGCGCCAACCAACTCTTTGATACGCGCCGACTTCCCGGAGCGGTTGCGCAGGTAGTAGAGCTTGGCGCGGCGCACGTCACCGCGGCGCACTACTGTGATCGACTCGATGAGCGGGGAATAGAGTTGGAAGGTGCGCTCGACCCCGACGCCGGAAGAGATTTTGCGGACGATGAACGACGAGTTGAGCCCGCGATTGCGTTTGGCGATCACGACGCCTTCGAAGTTCTGAATCCGTGTACGGTTCCCTTCGACGACGCGCGTTGCGACGCTCACCGTATCCCCGGCGCGAAAGTTGGGAATGGTCTTGCCCTGAGTGAGGCGTTCGATCTCTTCGCGTTCGAGTTGTTCCAACAGGTTCATGATTGGCTCCTTTCGACTTCGTGCCCAGAGCAACCCGAGGGTTGGTGGTGCAGTGAAAAGCCGGAATTGTACCAAAGTGAAACAAAAAGAAAAGCGGGTGCATTCCTTGCTTCGACCTCTTGAAAAGCAGAAGCGTGCACCTAAATAAAAGTCCAGGATTGGGAAAACGACGAAAGGAGGTGTCACCATGACCACGCGCATCATGCCATGGAATCCGTTTCGGGAGCTGGAAGAACTGCAAAATCGACTGGCGGCGTTGATGAGCCGTTCGCTCGTGCCGAGCAGCGAAGGGCAGGAAGCGATGCGGATGGCTGACTGGGCGCCGCTCGTCGATATCGAAGAGAACGAAAACGGCTATCTGATCAAAGCCGATTTGCCAGGACTGTCGAAAGACGACGTCCATGTGACGTTGGAAAATGGAGTGCTTTCGATCAGTGGCGAACGCAAACAAGAGAAAGAAGAGAAAGACAAGAAATATCACCGCGTCGAGCGGGTCTATGGTCGGTTCGTTCGCAGCTTCACGTTGCCCGAAGATGCCGATCCGGATCAGATCTCCGCGCAGTTCAAAGACGGGGTGCTCGAAGTACGGATCGGCAAGAGTGAAGCGGTGAAGCCGAAACGGATCGAAATCAAGGGTTGAATGCGTCTTTGCGATCGTCCAAAAGATCGGGGCGGCAGCGCGCAGTGCGTTCCATCGCTTGCGCCTGCCGCCATTTTTGTATCGCAGTGTGATTGCCTGAAAGCAGTACCGAGGGCACACGTAACCCTTCGAAGGTTTCCGGGCGCGTATAGTGGGGATGGTCGAGTAAGCCCGCCTGGAACGAGTCGCGACGGGCCGATTCGGCATCACCCAAAACACCGGGAAGCAACCGAATCGTGGCGTCGAGTACCACCATCGCCGCGAGTTCGCCACCGCTCAAGACGAAATCACCCAGCGACAGCTCTTCGTCGACCTCGAGGTCGATCACGCGCTGATCGATCCCTTCGTAACGTCCACACAACAGCGTGAACGCCGGGTACTGCGCAAGCCGGTGGGCATCGGCTTGGGTGAAGCGTTTGCCTTGGGGTGAAAGATAGATCACCGGGCCGGTGAAACCCAGCTCAGCATGTTGGGCGGTTTTCGCTGCGCGGATCGCCGCGGTGAGGGGTTCGGGCCGCATGACCATGCCGGGTCCCCCGCCGTAGGGGCGATCGTCTACCTGACGATGGGGGAGCGGGGTGTGGTCGCGAGGATTGTGGAAGACGAGCGTATAACGCCCCCTTTTCGCGGCGCGTCCCGTCACACCGTACTCGGTGAGCGCGGCAAACATTTCGGGGAAAAGGGTGACGATGTCGCAACGCACGAACGGGTCAGATCACCATTCGGGGGACCAATCGGCTACGATTCGCCGCTCGTTGAGATCCACCGTGGGGACATAGGCGCGGACGAACGGGATGAGGTGCGTTTTCTTGTCATTGCGCACGACCAAGACATCGTGCGCACCGGCCGAAATGAGCTCTATCACCACGCCCAACACCTCGCCCTTTGGAGTTTCGACCCTACAGCCGACGAGATCGCCCCAGTAAAATTCGTCGGCTTCGGGTTCGGGCAGTGCGGAACGCGGCGCCCCGACGTACCAGCCACGGTACGCTTCCGCAGCAGTGCGGTCGGAGATTTCCTGAAATTTGACGATCCACCCTTTTCCATGTGGGGTTAGCGCTTCTAAGGTCAGTTGCTGCCACGCATCGAGTGGCGCGCCGCTCTCCGGCGACACCCACCACTGTGGCATTGCCTGCCACGATTCGGGGTCGTCGCCGAAAGGGTGGAGTTTGAACCAGCCTTTGATCGCAAAGGGCGAGGTAAGTCGTCCGAGTACGATGACCTCGCTCATTGCAGCGATACGAAAACGGGTTAGCCAGCGCGGCGGACTTGCTTCACCAAGCGCGCAACGGCGTCAGAAAGCTGCGCCCCTTTGCTTACCCAATAATCGACGCGTTCCAGATTGAGCGACAGCGGCTTTTCGTTGCCAGAGGCCACGGGGTTGTAGAAGCCGACACGCTCGATGAAACGACCGTCACGCCGATTGCGCGAGTCGGTAACGACGACGCTATAGAACGGGCGCTTTTTCGCGCCGCCACGGGCAAGACGAATCACCACCATGAGAGTCGATTCCTAATCGTTAGTTGGGAAAGCAGCGCATTATAACGAAAAAGGCGGGAAAATCAAGAAGGGAGGAGCGCAGCGAACCGTTCGAGGAGCGCGTACTCGATCACCGGGCGACCGTTTTCAGCCGGTAATGCAATATGGACGCCCAAGGGCGTACAAGGTGCGGCGCAGGAAAGCGCATAGAGCCAGTGCGACGCCTGCGTTTCGTCTTGCCAGCGGTGTGGCGCTGTTCCCAGCGCAGCGAAGCGCGCTTCGAGGGTTGCGGCATCGATCCGGACACCCGGTAGGAAGGTGAGCAGTTGCAACCGTGGTGCCTGTCGCCAGCGGGGATCGCTCTGGTGCAAGGGGTCGAATTCGCGTCGCAGGTTGCCGCTTGCCGTGATTTCGGCGCCCCGTCCTTCGGCTTCGGCGAGCGCCTGCAACGGTTCCGGCAGTTCGAATTGCAGCAGCAATTTTCCCGTTAGCCCATGGACGGCGAAGTCGGGTACCCAGCCCTCGAGTACGACGGCTTGCCCCGGTCGACGCAGAATTGCCCACTGGACGTCGCTGCCGAGCCGTTTCGCGACCTGTTCGGGCGTGGTGGCGCCCAGCGTCCATCCCATGATTTCCCAATACCCACCGCTTTGTTGAGCGTGCCACGGGGGGGTGGCTTCCCCATCGGCATGTGGGGGCGGCGCGATCCACAGCAGGGTAAGTGTCGTGACTGCCGCGATCGCAACGAACGTCAGGGTGAAACGCAACGGCCGCAGGTTCATGGTGTTCGTTCTCCCAGCACGACGCCACGTGCTTCGTAACGAAGCGTATAAGGGAATTCAGGCAGTCGATCGATCCGAGTCACGAACCACTCACCCGGTTCGGGCGGACGTTTCGGCGTGATCGCTTGACGGTAAAAGCTGAAACTCGGTGCCCGAAGCCCGACATTGACCACCGCTTTCCCCTGCGCGGCAACCGCCGCGCGTTGAATGGGGCCTTGTAGCACCTCCCCGGCCCAGGGTAACAGACGGAACGCCAACCAGAGACACACCACCGCGGCACTCAGGAGAGCGCTGATCTCCGAGCTGAGCAGTGCTTGGCAACGCCAAAACGCAACGATGAGCAGAAGTACCGCACCCGCAGCGAGGTACGCTTCAACGGGCCACGCTTCCAAAGCGCTGGCGGCAAGCGCTTGGTGGAAGGGGGAGAGCCGATCCGAGCGTTGCGCCACTTCGACCAGCAGCGCAGGAAGGGTTGCGGTGATCACGACGATGAGTGCCGCAAGCACGGGGACGGTCGCCAACCATTTCCCACGGGCATGGTCCTGGTGATTGGCGAGCAAAAGGGCGAGCGGCGTGATGCCGTAGAGGGCGTAGTGGGGCAGTTTCGTCTGGGCCAACGAAAAGAAGATCACGACGAAAACCGCCCAGAACCAGAGAAAACGGCGTAGCGCCACGGTGCGGTCGGCCCATATCCGAATGAGGGCGGGAACGAGCAGGAAGGTCCACGGTGCGAGGAGAAGCGGTGTGACCGCAAGGAAATACCACCAATCGCCGCCGTGTCGTTCCAAGGTGTCGGCAAAACGCTGCACGTTGTGCTTGAGGAAAAATCCTTCGACGAACGCCCACCCTTCACGCCACAACGCGTAACCGTACCAGGGAAGGGCGACCGCAAGGAACACCAGCCAACCGATGGGGTCGCGCAGCATCGCCCAAAATCTGCGCCATTCGCGTTGTGCCGTGCAATAAAGGAGTACTGCCGCTCCAGGAACGAGCACCGCAACGGGGCCCTTGGTGAGAAAGCCAAGCGCCATCCACAAATAGGCACGAATCAGCGGGGCGCGGCGGTGCGACTCGATGTGGCGCCAAGCGTCGAATGCAGCGAGCGCGAGCCAAAGGTTCAACCACGCATCGGCAGTCGCTGCACGACCGATCGCCCACGGGCCGATTGCGGTGGCCAGAATGGCTGCGGCTAGGAGCGCAGGGCGTGCGCCGAAGCGATGCCGGGCAAAATGCCAGGTCGCGAAGACCCAAAGTACCGCGGCGACAGCGGAAGGCAAGCGCGCGCTCCACGTATCGACACCAAAAAGCGCCATCGCTGCTGCTTGCAACCAGTAGATGAGGATGGGTTTGTCGAAACGTGGGGCGCCGTCGAGCATGGGAAAGCCGTAGTCACCACTGGCGAGCATTTCGCGCGTGGCTTCCGCGAATGCCCCTTCGTCTACATCGAAGAGCGGGTACCCCCCCAAATGGGCAAAAAAGACGAAACCAACGACCAGGGAGAGCAGCAAGAGCGCCCAGACGCTACGGACGCGCAGCGACGTTGCCACCGGTTCGGGGCAAAACCCAATCCGTCCGTTCATACGGATGCGACTCCGTGTGCGGGATCGTTCGTTTTCGGTTCGGACTGCGCGGGCTTATGCCACCCCGCTTCGGCATCCGTGGGGGTGATCGTACGCACCTGGTACTGCGTTCGTCGTCCCGATTCGTGATAGACCCGCGTCAGCATCTCGGCAAGCACCCCGGTGGTGAGGAACTGCACGCCGCTCAAAACCAGGAAAAAACCGGCAAGCAGTAGGGGGCGCCCGCCGATCGATTCCCCGAAAAAGAGTTTGACGCCAAAAAGATAGGCCAAGATCAAGCCGCCCAGGGCGGCCACCGCAATGCCGATGCCCCCGAAAAAGTGGCCGGGTCGGGTGCGAAAGCGCATGAAGAAATAGACGAACAACAGATCGAGAATCACGCGAAACGTGCGCGACAGTCCATATTTCGATTGACCGAAACGCCTGGGATGGTGTGTCACCACTTCTTCTGCGATGCGACGCGGGTGCGTGACCGTGGCCATCCACGCCGGGATGAAGCGGTGCATTTCGCCATAGAGTGTGACATTTTTCAGGACACTAGCCCGGTACGCTTTGAGACTGCATCCATAATCGTGCAACTTCACACCGGTAATTCGCCCGATCAGCGCATTGGCCAGGCGCGAGGGGAAGGTGCGCAGCAGAAAGTCGTCTTTTCGCTCTTTGCGCCAACCGGAGACGAGATCCAAGTCTTCAGTGAGCAAGCGGGTGACGAGCCTGGGGATATCCGCCGGGTCGTTTTGCAAATCGCCATCCATCGTGACGATCACGTCGCCGCGCGCTGCGTCGATGCCGGCTTGCATCGCTGCGGTCTGTTTGAAATTGCGTTGCAACGCAACCAGTCGGACGTGGCCGCCGTAGTGTTGTTGCGCTTCGACGATGCGTTCCAAGGTGTGGTCGGTCGAACCGTCGTCGACCAAGATCAGCTCCCACGGATGGGGGTAGTTGGCTAAGGCTTCATGCACCCGCGCCACCAACGGCGCGATGTTCTCTTCTTCGTTGTAGAACGGGACCACGATCGACAGACGGTGTTCGGGCAAATTCATTGGTTTCCGATCCAAGCCAAAAACGCCATGAGTGTACTCACGGCCAACAGCAGCAGGTGTGCGGCAAACCCCGCCACGACGCCAGAAGCGAGGGGGATCGCATAAAACGTTTGGCACAGCGCAGCCACTGCCGCCTCATAAGGACCAAATCCGGCAATGCCTTGAACGGGTTGAATCGCCGCGAGTTCTCCGGCCAACGCGCCACCCAACGCTGCGAAACCGTCGAGTGGCAGCAGTGCAGCGAGGAGCCACCCGACCGCCGCGATTTTGACACACCAGTTGGCAATCGTCCAATGCCAGACAGGGTGGGAATGGATAATCGCGATGCGCAGCGCGGCGATGAAGCGTTCAAGCCACGGCCAACGCAACCGTTCCACGAGCGCCAGCCAAAAGGGCAGAAGCAGGAGGGCTACAACGAGGAGTGCGACGATACCCAAACGGACGAACAAGGGGAGTTCAGGCCAGAGAATCGCTGCCAGGAGGATGAGCACCATCAGATCCTGCACGCGCAGCCACAAAAGGGTTGCGGTGGCGCGAACGAGTGGAACCTGGTGGTGTCGCGCCAGGAGCAACGGCAGCGCCATCTCGCCGCTGCGCATCGGCAGGATATTGACCCAGAAGGTATGGTACGCAAGCAGTCGCCAACAGGCAGCAAATGAGAGCGCGCGCAGTTCCGCATGGAGGCGCGCCGCACGCAGCAGGTGGCTTGCGACGATGAGAAGCGCAGGACCAGCGAAATCGCGCAGGTTCCACTGCTGCCAAGGCGCGGTGGTGACCGCGTCGTGGTACTGGTGGAAGAACCACGCCGCCAACCCGACGGTGACGGCGATCGCGACCATCATGCGAACTGCTCGGCCCACTACTGCCCCCCCAAACGCCGTATGGCGCCGACCCACGCCGCGAGCGCAACCACCCAGACGAGCGCGGCGCCGCTGGGATAAATTGCGTGGTCGAAAGGGGCGTAGGCAGCCGTCGCAAGCCCTCCGACGAGCAAAAATCGGGTCGTTTGTGGGGATGGTTCGGGAAAACGGCGAATCAGAAAAGCGGCAACGGTCAAGCCAAAGAGCCCCGCGCCGAGCCCGCCGATCACGTCACTGGGCCAGTGGGCGCCAACGGCGATCCGCGAAAACGCGATCGCGGAAACCAGGAACACGACCCCAGCGCCGACGAGCCATATCCGTGCGGGGGGCAGAGTACGTTGTCGGCTTGCGAACCGATCACGACGCACGACTAACCCGCAAAGGAGCGCGCCACCCAGGACAACTGCGGTTGCGGTATGACCGGACGGAAACGCGCCGCTTTTGGGAAGCAGGTCGAACCAGACGATCTGGTGGGGATCAAGCACTGCGGCGGGGCGGGGAGCTGCAACTGCTTTTTTGAGGCCGTGGACGACGAGCGTCGTGGGAAAAGCTGCAAGTGCTGCGAGCCACAACGGCCGCATCGTCCACGGGGTGACGGCAACGAGCAGCGCCACCGCGACGCTCGTCGCACCCAGATTGGTGAGCGTTGTCCAGAGGGAAGCGGGTAGCCCCGCCGCGCCCTCGTTGAGGACGCGAAAGAGCGTCTCGTTTGCCGGAAGGGTCGCCAGCCCGTACCCGCTCCCCAAAAAGAGCAGCGCCAAGAGCAGGAGCGAGCGGATCACTTCAATTCGGCTTCGATTTCGGCAAAAGTGCGGGCTTTTACCAGGATCGGCACTTCAGTACCGAGCTGGCGCGCGATTTGGGTCGAGGAGAAGATGCCGCGAACCACCCATTCGCCGTCACGGTTTTCGACGACCAGCGTATGTTGGCGTCCCAAGGCTTGGAGCGTCGCGACGATATCGGCGACGGTTGCGCGGCTGACCTGCTCGAAGGTCAGCGCATCCATCTTCTCGATCGGGGTCATGATATCCCCGACACGAACCTCCGTGGGGGCCAGATTGTTGTCTTGCGCGAAACGCAGTGGCTTTTCGCCCAAGATATCGGCAGCGGTGAGAATGCCGACGATTCGTCCCTCTGCGTTGAGGACCAGTACGGAACGCACGCCACGGCGGATCATCCGCTGCTCGGCGTCTACCACCGACTCTTCCGGGGTGGCGACCACCGGCGGTGTCCGGGAAAAATCGGTCAGCACCTCGATTGCGGGCGCGTCGAGCGTTGCCGGCTGATCGACGCGCGGTGGTTGCAACAGAAAGGGCTTGTGGGGGAACGGGATCGGTTGCAGCGCTTTTCCAGTCATGAGAGTCTCCTTGTGTGCCGAGCGTATTCTCATTGTAGCGAAAGAACCGCGTACAATTGCGGTTGATCGCAACGGACTCTGTGAAAGGCGTTTCGGCATGCCTGCTTCTGCAATGACGATTTGGCATTTCCTTGGTTCCCGAACCTGGTCTGCGGCGCGCGAAGCGAGCGCGAGTGCGCGCGTATCGCGTGCGTTGGGCACCCGTGTGACGCTGACCGCGTACGCGTGGTATTGGCTCGAAATGGCGCCGGACCACGGGGATGAGACGTCGTTGGATGCGCGTTTGGCCCAAATTTTGCAGGGAGAACGGCAAAAAACGCCTCGTTGGAGCGAAGGATTCCTGGTGGCGCCGCGGCTGGGGACGATCTCACCGTGGTCGTCGAAGGCCACCGAAATCCTGCACCAGTGTGGGTTGACTGCGGTGAAGCGCATCGAACACGGTACGGCGATTCGTGTTACCGAATGGGGCAGCTTGACCGACGAGCAACAAGCCGGAGTCGCTGCCTTGCTTCACGATCGGATGACGCAATCGATCCTGAAGGACCCCGAGACAGGAGAGGCGCTCTTTGCCCATTATTCCCCGAAACCGCTCGCCACCGCGCCGGTGATGAGCGAGGGGCGTGCCGCGATCGAACGGGCGAACCGCGAATGGGGGCTTGCCCTGTCCGAAGACGAGATCGATTACCTCTTCGCCGCTTTCACCGAACTGGGGCGCGATCCCACCGACGTCGAACTGACGATGTTCGCGCAAGCCAATTCGGAACATTGCCGTCACAAGATTTTCAATGCCGAGTGGGTAATCGACGGTCGGCCGATGGCGCAGTCGCTCTTTGCGATGATCCGGGATACCCATGCGGCGCATCCGGAGGGCACGGTGGTCGCGTACGCCGACAACGCGGCGATCTTCACCGGACGGACCGTGGCGCGGTGGTTTCCGGATCAGGACGGGGTCTGGCGCGCGCACGAAACCACTACCCATTTTTTGGGCAAAGTCGAAACCCACAACCACCCCACTGCGATCTCGCCCTATCCGGGTGCCGCGACTGGGGCGGGCGGCGAGATTCGTGACGAAGGGGCAACCGGGCGGGGCGCCTCGCCGAAAATGGGGCTCTCGGGTTTTACCGTCTCGAATCTGCACTTACCCGATTTCGACCAGCCGTGGGAAAAACCCTACGGCAAGCCCGATCGGATCGCGTCGCCGCTCGAGATCATGATCGAAGGGCCGCTTGGCGCCGCGGCGTTCAATAACGAGTTCGGGCGCCCCAATCTCTGTGGCTATTTCCGCACGTTCGAACGTGAAGTCCAGGGCGAGGTGCGCGGCTACCACAAACCGATCATGATCGCAGGCGGTTTAGGAGCGATCGCAGCGGAACAGAGCCACAAAGTCGGCTTTGCCCCCGGAACGCTCCTGGTGCAGTTGGGTGGACCGGGGATGCTCATCGGTCTCGGGGGCGGTGCGGCTTCGTCGATGGCGACGGGCGCGAACGACGCGGAACTCGATTTTGCGTCGGTGCAACGTGACAACCCGGAAATGCAGCGCCGCTGCCAAGAGGTGATCGACCGGTGTTGGGCGCTGGGGGCAGAGAACCCGATTCTCTCGATCCACGACGTGGGTGCCGGGGGGCTTTCGAACGCCCTTCCCGAACTGGTCGATGGGGCGGGACTGGGCGCTACGATCGAGTTGCGCGAGGTGCCCATCGAAGAGCCCGGGATGAGCCCGCGTGAAATCTGGTGTAACGAGGCGCAAGAGCGGTACGTGCTGGCGATCGATCCGACGCAACTGGAGCGGTTCGCGGCGATTTGTGCCCGGGAACGGTGCCCGTTCGCGGTGGTTGGCGAGGCGACCGAAGATGGGATGCTCCGGGTACACGACCGCCTTTTTGGCAACGATCCCGTAGCGCTCCCGATGGAAGTTCTGCTTGGCAAACCACCGCGCATGAAGCGGGTGGTAGCCAGCCGAACGATCTTCTTGCCGCCGTTCGATCTCACTGCGATCGACGTGCGCGACGCGGTGATGCGCGTCCTGGCGCATCCGGCAGTGGCAAGCAAAAAGTTCCTGATCACGATCGGTGACCGCACCGTCGGTGGCTTGACCGCGCGAGACCAACTGGTGGGGCGTTGGCAGGTGCCGGTTGCCGACGTCGCGGTGACCGCTGCCGATTTCATCGGATTTGCCGGTGAGGCGATGGCGATGGGCGAACGCACGCCGGTAGCGATCAACGATCCTGCGGCGTCGGTTCGGCTTGCGATTGCTGAAGCGGTCACCAACCTGGGGGCTGCGGACGTGCGCGGACCGCTCACCACGGTGAAGCTCTCTGCAAACTGGATGGCCGCTGCAGGGCACCGCGGCGAAGATGCCAACCTCTACCGTGCCGTGCAGGCGGCGCGCGATTTCTGCGTCGCGTCCGGTCTCGCGATCCCCGTCGGCAAAGATTCGTTGTCGATGAAGACGGTCTGGCAAGACCCCGAAACGGGGGAAGCCAAAACGGTGATCGCACCCGTTTCCCTGATCTGTACCGCTTTTGCCGCGGTCGCCGACATTCGGCGGACCCTCACCCCGGTGCTCGATCGCGACACCCCCGAAACCGAACTGCTGCTGATCGACTTGGACGGCGCACGCAACCGCTTGGGTGGCTCGATTTTTGCGCAGGTGTTCGATTCGCAAGGAGAAACCCCCCCCGATTGCGCGCCGGAAACCCTCGTGGCGTTCTGGGAAGCGCTGCAAGCGCTCAAAGCAAACGATCTGATCCTGGCCTACCACGACCGTTCCGATGGGGGGCTGCTCGCGACCGCGGCCGAGATGATGTTCGCCTCAGGGGTGGGGGTGACGCTGCAGCTCGACACCCTGGCGTATGACCGCGCCACGCACGACATCGACTACACCAAGCGCAACGACACGGTGGTTGGGCGGCGCAACGACGCGGCGCTTGCCGCGCTATTTAGCGAAGCGCCGGGTGCACTCGTGCAGATTCGGCGCAGCGATCGCGATGCGGTGCTCGCGATTTTGCAGAAATATCGGCTGACGTTCCATTTCGTCGGAACCCTCAATACCTACGACGAATTGCGGATCTGGCTGGAAGGGGCGCTCCTCTTTCACGAGAAGCGGACCGTGCTGTGGCAGCGTTGGAGTGAAGTGAGCCGGCGCATCGCGCGCTTACGGGACGACGAAGCCTGTGCCGAATCGGAATTCGAGGCGTTGGGCGATGCCCAAGATCCGGGGCTTCATTGCGTGCTTACGTTCGACCCCGATGAAGATCCCGCTGCCCCGTTCGTCGCCACCGGCGTGCGTCCGCGGGTTGCGATCTTGCGCGAACAGGGGGTAAACAGCCACCGTGAGATGGCCGCTGCATTCGACGCGGCAGGATTCGAGGCGGTCGACGTGACGATGAGCGACCTCATTGCGGGGCGGCGCCATCTCAGCGATTTCGTAGGGCTTGCCGCGTGTGGCGGGTTTTCATACGGCGACGTGCTGGGCGCCGGGCGTGGCTGGGCTACGGCAATCCTCTTCAACGACGCGCTGAAAACGCAGTTCAGCGAATTTTTTGCCCGTCCGGACACCTTTGCGCTCGGGGTCTGCAACGGCTGTCAGATGATGGCGCACCTGGCGCCGATCATCCCGGGAGCGGAACACTGGCCGAAGTTCGTCGCGAACCGTTCCGAACGGTTCGAAGCGCGTTTCGCGATGGTCGAGGTATTGCCCAGCCCCTCGATCCTCTTTACCGATATGGCCGGGGCGCGGTTACCGATCGTCGTCTCGCACGGAGAAGGGCGTGCGCATTGGGAGGATCCGGAGCGGCAACACCAAGCGTTGGCAACGATTCGCTACATCGACCATTATAGCCGCGCCACCGAGCGCTACCCGTTCAACCCGAACGGCTCGCCGGGTGGACTGAACGGCTTCACGACAGCGGATGGGCGGTTCACGATTTTGATGCCGCACCCGGAGCGGGCCTTCCGAACGGTGCAGTGGAGCTGGGCGCCAGAGGGGCTCGGCGAGAAAAGCCCCTGGTATCGGCTCTTTGCCAACGCGCGTCGCTGGGTAGGCTAGCCTTTTGTCGCGATTTGGGTTATCATAATAGAGATTGTCGAAGTGGCTGACTGCCGCTTCGCCGTTTCCGTCTCTTTTTCGGAAAATGGGCGATAACGCCCATTTTTTGTTTGTGAGTCTTATGAACCTGGAACAGATGATCGAACGCGTAGCCGAAGGGCTTGGCTACGAGCTGCTGGATTTGGAATTGAGCCCGCGGGGGCGGCTCATCCGCGTCTTCATCGATGCGCCCACCGGGATCACGCTCGACGATTGTGAGCGGGTGAGTAACCAACTGCAGCACCTCTTCGAGGTCGAAGGGGTCGACTACGACCGTTTGGAGGTCTCTTCCCCCGGGCTCGACCGGGTGTTGAAAAAACAGGCCCATTTTGCCCGGTTCCTGGGGGAACGGGCACAGTTGCGTACCCGGGAAGCGATCGACGGGCGGCGCAATTTCGTCGGGCAGATCGCCCAGGTTACCGACCAATCGGTGACCCTGATGCTGGACGACGGCGTCGAGGTCGTGATCGCGTGGGAAATGCTGGACAAAGCGCGCTTGGTGCCGCGCTTCGAATGAAAAGAATGAAGGAAAGGACGTTGCGATGAGTCGGGAACTGTTGCTTTTGGTCGATGCGTTGGCGCACGAAAAAAATGTCTCGAAGGAGGTGGTTTTTTCCGCGCTCGAAGCGGCGCTTGCTTCGGCCACGAAAAAGCATCTGCATGAAGACGCCGACGTACGGGTCGAGATCGATCGCGAGCACGGCACCTATCGCGCGTGGCGCCGGTGGCTGGTGCTGCCCGATGCCGAAGTCAAGAACGACGAACGGGAAATGGGACTGATCGACGCCCGCGAGCTCAAGCCAGACATCAAGCCGGGCGACTACTACGAAGAAGAGATCCCAGTGGTCGAGCTCGGACGAATCGGCGCGCAAACCGCGAAACAGATCATTTTGCAAAAGATTCGCGACGCGGAACGCGAGCAGATGCTCAAAGAGTTCCTGGAACGCGACGATCGCCTGGTCACCGGCGTGATCAAGCGCATGGAGCGTGGGAACGCCTTCGTCGAGATCGGGCGGTTGGAAGCGCTGTTACCGCGGGAAGAGATGATTCCGCGCGAAGTGTTGCGCGTCGGTGACCGCGTGCGGGCGGTGGTCAAACGGATCGACCGTCAGGGGCGCGGGCCCCAGATCATCTTGTCGCGCAGTTCGCCCGAATTCGTCGTCGCGCTCTTCGAATTAGAGGTGCCGGAGATCGAAGAAGGGATCATCGAGATCAAAGGGTGCGCACGCGACCCGGGCCTACGCTCGAAGATCGCCGTCCATTCGCATGATCCACGGCTGGACCCGGTGGGGGCGTGCGTCGGGATGAAAGGGACGCGCGTGATGGCGGTGCGGCAAGAGATCGCGATGGAGCACATCGACATCATCGTCTGGTCGCCGGATCCAGCGCAATTCGTGATTGCTGCGCTGCAGCCCGCAGAAGTGGTTTCGATCGTCGTTGATGAAGAGAAGCACGCGATGGACGTCGTGGTCGATGACGCCAACCTGGCGATCGCGATCGGTCGTGGCGGGCAGAATGTCAAGCTAGCCTCCGAGCTCACCGGCTGGACGATCAACTTGATGAGCGAATCGGAGTCGCTCGAACGCAAAGAGGCGGAGCGACAGGCGTTGCGCCAGTTCTTCATGGAAAAACTCGACGTCGACGACGATCTGGCCGATCTGCTGATCGACGAAGGGTTTACCACGCTCGAAGAGGTCGCGTACGTTCCGATCGCGGAAATGCTGGAGATCGAAGGGCTCGATGAGGAGATCGTGCAAGCGTTGCGTGAGCGCGCGCGCAACGCGTTGCTTACCGACGCGATCGCCGAAGAGGAGGCGATCGAGAAACTGGAGCCCGAGTTGTTGGCATTGGAAGGGATGGATCGTCAAATCGCGGTCAAACTGGCCAAATCCGGCATCGTCACGCGCGACGATCTGGGCGAGCTGGCAACCGACGAATTGGTCGAGATCACAGGGATCGACGCTGACCGGGCCGCATCGCTGATCAGCCAGGCGCGCGCCCACTGGTTCGAATAAGGGAGGAGCCGCCATGGATACCGAAAACGTCAAAGCCTTTGCGCAAGAGTTGGGCGTCCCTGTTGCCAAACTGATCACCCAATTGAGGGAAGCCGGAGTGGCTGCCGAGGGCCCCGATAGTCCCCTCACTGCAGACGACAAAGCCAAACTCCTCGATTACCTGAAGCGCCAACACGGTGCTGCGGGTGAGAAACGCATCACGCTCAAACGCAAGGAGACCACTGCGATCCGAGCGACCGATGCCTCTGGGCGCGCTCGCACGGTGCAGGTCGAAGTGCGCAAAAAAAGGGTCTTGGTGAAGAAAGAAGCAATTCTGGCGAAGACGCAGGAAGAGAAAGCGAAGGTGGAAGCCGCACTGCGTGCTGGCGAAACGCCCCCGCCGGCACCGAGCGTTTCCGAGCCACAAGCGCACGCTTTAGATGCAGCCAAAACGGAAACGGCACACGCAACCTTACCGGCTGCCGAAGCGGTTGCCCAACCGAGCAAAAAAATCCCAGAAAGCGCGCGCACGCAAACGGAAGCAGTAGGTTCTTCCACTACGGAAGAGAAGGCTGCCGTGCCGCAGGGTGATGTGACCGACGTATCCGCCCAGGCGGAATCGAACGCACCCACCGAGGCGGCGCAGCCAGAAGCTGCACCTCAGGCCCCGGAAGCGGACGGCAAGACGCAGCGGGTCGCTGAGCCGGGTAAAGGCAGTGCCAAGCGCAAAGCGAAAGCGCAGAAAGCAGAAGAGGCGAAGCCGACCGAAGCGGTTGCGAAGGATCGGACTTTGCACCCGGTTTTGTCTCCGGAAGAGCTCGAGCGGCGCCGCCTCGAAGCCGAGCGGCAAGCGAAACTGCGCGCGATTCAGGAAGCGGAACTGCGCGAACGTCGGGCGCGTGAAGCGGCGCGGCAGGCAGCCAAACAAGCAGAGGCTGCCGAAAAGGCTGCCGCTGAGGAGGAGAAGAAGCCCGAAGCGGACAGTAGCGCTTTATCAGAGACCCCTGCTGCGGTAGCAGCGGATGCGGCCAAGAAGGCAAAAGAGAAAGGCAAGAAAAACAAGGAGAAAGAGCGCGAAGAGCGGGCCAACCGCAAGGGTGGCCTCAAGGTGCGCGCGCTCGACGATGGCGAGAGCGGCTGGAAAGGGAAAGGAACCAAGAAGAAGGGCACCAAACGCCAGCAGCGCGACGAAGCCCACGGTTTCCAAGCCCCCGCCGAACCGATCGTGCGCGAAGTCCATGTTCCCGAAACGATCACGGTGGCCGAATTGGCGCACGCGATGGCGGTCAAAGCGGTCGACCTCATCAAGACGTTGATGAAATTGGGGGTGATGGCGACGATCAACCAGGTGCTCGACCAAGAGACCGCAATGCTCGCGGTCGAAGAGATGGGGCACAAGGCGGTTGCAGCGAAACTCGACGACCCCGACGCGTTCCTGGAAACGTTTGGCGCCGAACTCGACCGGACACCCGAACCGCGGCCGCCGGTCGTCACGGTGATGGGGCACGTCGACCACGGTAAGACGTCGCTCTTGGACTATATCCGCCGCACCAAAGTGGCTGCCGGTGAAGCAGGGGGCATCACCCAGCACATCGGCGCGTACCACGTCGAGACGCCCAAAGGGGTGGTGACCTTCCTCGATACTCCGGGCCACGAGGCGTTTACCGCAATGCGGGCCCGTGGGGCGCAGGCAACCGACGTCGTCGTCCTGGTCGTTGCAGCTGATGACGGCGTGATGCCACAGACCCGCGAGGCGATCCACCACGCCAAAGCAGCCGGCGTGCCGATCGTCGTCGCCGTGAACAAAATCGACAAGCCCGAAGCGAACCCGGATCGTGTCCGCCAGGAGCTGGTTGCCGAAGGGGTGATTCCGGAAGAGTACGGTGGGGACACCATTTTCGTCAATGTCTCGGCGAAGACCGGGCAAGGCATCGATGATCTCTTGGAGTCGATCCTGCTGGTGGCCGAGGTGCTCGAGCTCAAGGCGCCGAAAACGGGCCCCGCGAAAGGGTTGGTGATCGAAGCGCGGCTCGACCGCGGGCGCGGGCCGGTTGCCACCGTTTTGGTGCAAAGCGGGACACTTCACAAAGGGGACGTCGTCTTGGCGGGTGCCACGTGGGGTCGTGTGCGCGCGATGCTCGACGAAACCGGGCGGCAGATCGACGAAGCAGGCCCCTCGATGCCCGCGGAGATCCTGGGCCTCGAGGAGGTGCCGCAAGCGGGTGAAGCGTTCTACGTCTTGCCGGACGAGCGGAAAGCACGGGAGATCGCCCTCTACCGCCAAGGCAAGTATCGTGAACAGAAACTGGCGAAGAGCCAAGCGCTCAAACTGGAAAACCTCTTCGACCAGATGGGGCAGGGCGATGTCAAGAAATTGCCGATCATCGTCAAGGCCGACGTTCAGGGTTCTGCCGAGGCGCTTTCCCAAGCGCTCACCAAGCTCTCCACCGACGAAGTTCAGGTGCAGGTCGTCCATACCGGCGTGGGCGGGATCACCGAAAGCGACGTGAACCTGGCGCAGGCTTCTGGCGCCGTGATCATCGGTTTCAACGTGCGGGCCGACGCGAACGCCCGCAAACTGGCCGAGACCTACGACGTCGATATCCGCTACTACAACATCATTTACGATGCGGTCGACGAAGTCAAAGCGGCGATGGCCGGCCTCCTGTCGCCTGAGCGCAAGGAAGAGACCTTGGGGCTCGTCGAAGTGCGCCAGACCTTCCGCGTGCCGAAAGTGGGAACCGTCGCTGGCTGCTACGTCCTCGAAGGGGTGGTACGCCGCAACGCCCGCGTTCGGGTGTTGCGCGACAACGTGGTGATTTACGAAGGCGAACTCGATTCGCTCAAACGGTTCAAAGAGGACGTGCGTGAGGTCAAAGCGGGTTACGAGTGTGGGCTTTCGATCAAGAACTTCCAAGATATCAAGGAAGGTGATCAGATCGAGGTCTTCGAAGTGAAAGAGGTTGCACGCACGCTGTAAGGAGCGATCGATGCCCAAAGACTTTCCCCGCGCCCGACGCGTTGCGGATGCGATCCAACAGCACCTGGCCGAGCTTATCCGGCGCGAGGTAAAAGACCCGCGCGTTGGCGTGGTCACGATTACCGCGGTCGAGGTCTCGAACGATCTGTCGCACGCGAAGGTGTACCTCTCCAGTTGGGAAGGGGCGGAACGAGTTCGCGAGGCGATTGCCGGGCTCGAACGTGCCAAAGGTTTCCTGCGCCAGCATTTGGCGAAGCGATTGACCACGTATAAGGTGCCACAGCTCCATTTTTTCCACGATACGTCGATTGAGCGCGGCGTTGCGCTCACGCAACTCATCGACCGCGTCGCAGCCGAACGCGCAAGCGACGTAGTGCGAACGGATGAAATAGCGGAGCGTGACGATGGCGCGACACAGCGACGCGATTGACGGGGTTGCGCTCCTTAATAAGCCGAGCGGCCTTTCGAGCAACCAGGCGTTGCAGCAACTGCGGCGCCACCTTGCCGCCGCGAAAGCGGGGCACGGCGGAACGCTCGACCCGATGGCGACGGGGTTGTTGCTGATCGCGTTTGGTGAAGCGACCAAATTCGCCCAAGCGTGGTTGGAGGCCGACAAGACCTATACGTTTCGCGTGGTTTTCGGCGCAGCGACCGACACCGGTGACGCGACGGGTGCGGTCGTGCGCACTGCGGAAACTTCGGTGACCGAAACGGCGCTGCAGGCGGTATTGCCCCAATTCCTGGGTGAAATCGAACAGATTCCACCGATGGTCTCGGCGTTGAAGCGGGACGGTAAACCGCTCTATCAGTTGGCGCGCGAAGGGGTGACGGTGGCGCGGGAACCGCGGCGGGTGACGATCCACCTGATGGAATGTATCGCGTTCGATGAAGCCGCGCAACGCGCGGTGCTGCGCGCCACCGTCAGCAAAGGGACCTATATCCGCGCGCTGGCCGAAGCGATCGGGACGACGCTTGGCGTTCCGGCGCACGTCGATCAGCTGCACCGCGACGCGGTTGGGCCCTTTTCGTGTGACGCAGCTTTGTCGCTGGCGGCGTGGTGCGCACTTCCTTCGGAACACGCGCGCGCGCGGCTGCTGCCGGTCGACACCCTCGTTCGTCACCTGCCTGCAATCGCTCTGGACTCGGCCCAGGCCGAGCGTTTTCGGCACGGGCAACCGGTGACGCTTCGCGAGCGCACGAATGCACATCGCTTGGCACCGCAATCAAACAGCGGGGTGCAACTGCGCGCAACGGAACGGGCACTATCGGTTCGCGTCTACCTTCGCGACGGGACCGGTTACCGGTTTTTGGGTGTCGGCGAATGGCAGCTGCAGGCTGGGGTCTTGTCGCCCAAGCGAGTTGTTGCTAAACTACTGCATTCTTCGCCAACGCTGCCTGAAGCCATCGGGAATGACGTTGTCTGGAACCGAACCTTTGAGGATGTGAAAGAGTACCGTTATGCTGGATAAAGAAACCAAAGCGAAAATCGTTGCCGAATTCGGTCGCGGCCAAAACGACACCGGTTCGGTGGAAGTCCAGGTGGCGCTCCTTACTGCCCGTATCAACGGGTTGCAAGGGCATTTCGCTACCCACAAGAAAGACCACCATTCGCGTCGTGGTCTGTTGAAAATGGTCTCACAGCGTCGGCGGCTCTTGGATTACCTGAAGCGGACCGACCCTGACCGTTACCTTGCCCTGATTCAACGTCTGGGGCTGCGCAAATAACCGCTTATTCACACGAAGAAGAGCCCTCGTCCCCGACGAGGGCTCTTCGGTTTCGGGAGACACAAAACGCTATGCCACAAGCAGTCAGCAAAACCTTTACCTTTGGCCAGCACACCGTTCGCATCGAGACGGGGGAAATGGCACGCCAAGCAAGCGGTGCCGTGCTGGTCGACATGGACGAAACGGTGGTGCTCGCCACCGTCGTCGCCGCCAAAGAGGCGAAAGAGGGGCAAGATTTCTTCCCGCTCACCGTCGATTACATGGAAAAGTTTTACGCTTCGGGGCGTATCCCTGGCGGCTTTTTCAAGCGGGAAGGGCGTCCGAGCGAAAAAGAGACCTTGACGTCGCGCCTCATCGACCGCCCCATTCGTCCCCTCTTTCCGGACGGTTTCACCAACGAAGTGCAGGTGATCGTCCAGGTGTTGTCGCTCAATCCCGAGATAGACGGCGATATTCCGGCGATGATCGCTGCAAGCGCGGCGCTTTCGCTTTCCGGGATTCCGTTCCAAGGCCCCGTGGGGGCGTGCCGGGTGGGGTACATCGATGGCCAATACGTACTCAACCCAACGCAAAGCGCGCTCAAAACGAGCGCGCTCGACCTCGTCGTCGCAGGTACCGAAAACGCGGTGCTGATGGTCGAGTCGGAAGCGAAAGAGCTTCCTGAAGAGGTGATGCTCGGCGCGGTGGTCTTTGGCCACGAACAGATGCAGGTCGCGATCGAAGCGATCCGCGAACTGGTTGCCGAAGCGGGCAAACCCGCTTGGGATTGGCAGCCGCCGCAGCCCAACGAAGCGCTCAAAGCGCGCATCCGGGAACTGGCGCATGAGCGGCTGTCGGCAGCGTTCGCGATTCCAGCCAAGCAGGCGCGCAACGACGCGCTCAAGGCGATTCGCGCCGACGTGACGCAAGCGGTGCTCGAATCGTTCGAGCCGATGCCGTCCCTCAACGAAATCAACGCGATCCTTTTCGACCTGGAGTCGGAAATCGTTCGCGGCCGCATCCTCGCGGGCGAACCGCGCATCGACGGGCGCGATACCCGCACCGTGCGCCCCATCGACATCCGTGTCGGCGTTTTGCCGCGCACCCACGGTTCGTGCCTGTTCACCCGTGGCGAAACCCAGGCGCTGGCGGTGGCGACGCTCGGAACGGGGCGGGATGAGCAGATCATCGACGCGCTGGCGGGCGAATACCGCGAACCGTTCATGCTCCACTACAATTTCCCGCCGTTTTCGACCGGCGAAACCGGGCGTTTCGGGGTTCCCAAGCGGCGTGAAATCGGCCACGGCAACCTGGCGAAACGGGCGCTGAAAGCGCTCATCCCCAGCCAGGAAGCGTTTCCGTATACGATCCGCGTCGTTTCCGAAATCCTCGAATCGAACGGGTCGAGTTCGATGGCCACCGTCTGTTCGTCGTCACTCGCGTTGATGGACGCAGGGGTGCCCCTCAAGAAGCATGTCGCAGGAGTGGCGATGGGGCTCATCAAAGAGGGGAACCGTTTCGCAGTCCTCACCGATATCCTTGGCGACGAAGACCATCTTGGTGATATGGATTTCAAGGTCGCGGGAACCGAGGATGGCGTCACTGCACTGCAGATGGACATCAAGATCCAAGGGATCACTAAAGAGATCATGCAGGTGGCGCTCGCGCAAGCCAAAGAGGCGCGTCTGCACATCCTGGGGTTGATGCGCGAGGCGATGGGCGAAGCGCGCGGTGAGCTCTCTGCCTACGCCCCCCGCATGGCACAGATCAAGATCCATCCCGACAAGATCCGCGACGTGATCGGCAAAGGCGGGGCGGTGATCCGGGCGCTGCAGGAAGAGACCGGTACGGTGATCGAGATCGCCGAAGACGGTACCGTGACCATCTCCTCTTCGAGTGCCGCTGGAATCGACGCAGCGAAAGAGCGCATTGCGGCGATCACCGCAGAAGTCGAGGTCGGAAAAGAGTACGAAGGGACGGTCCTCAAGATTCTCGACTTCGGTGCGATCGTAAACATCCTCCCCGGCCGCGATGGGCTGTTGCACATCTCACAGATCGCGAACGAGCGCGTCAATAATGTCTCCGATTACGTCAAAGAGGGGCAAAAAATCCGCGTCAAAGTGCTCGAGACCGACGATCGCGGCCGGATCAAACTTTCGCTCAAAGGGGTCGCGCAGGAGGAACGCGGCGCGGCATCCACGGAAGGCGCCACAACCGAAGAAGGCGCGCAATAGCGCCGTCACGCCCGCGGCCACAGGCGCCCCGCGATCCGAACGCGCTGCGGGTTTTTCCTCACCGATCAGCGCTTCGCAAAACGCCAAACCCAGCGGTGGATTTGGCGTTTATTCGTTGCGCGCAGCGGTGGTCAGCCGTGTTGTGCCAACCACGTCAGAAGCAGGGGAAAAACCGAAGCGGCAGCGGATGCGTTGGGGTGTTGCAGCAGGATCGCGACCACGTACGGCCTGCCGTTGCGGTCCCGTGCATACCCGGCAAGCGCCCGTACGTCGCGCAACGTCCCGGTCTTGACGTGTGCGTCACCGGCGAGCGGATGGTGGTGGTACCGACGTCGTGCGGTACCGTCTTCCCCGAGGCGTGGAAGCCCGGCAAAAAATTCGGCAGCGTAGTTCTGTTGCGACACATAGGTGAGGAGTTGCGCGAGTGTCCGAGCCGTGATGCGTGCGGTGCGCGAAAGTCCTGCACCGTTGTCGATCACCGTATGGCCGTCGTCGATCCCGCGCGCACGCAGAAGCGCCAACGCTGCGTCGCGTCCGGCTGCGACATGGTCCGAAGCATCGGGCGCAGTTTCGTACCCGATGAGGGCAAGCAGCTGACGTGCGATCACGTTGTTCGACCATTTGTTCATCTGATACGCGATTTCGGTGAGGGTCGGCGATTCGCTCGCCGCGATGCGAAACGGGGCGCGCGCGCGTTCTGGGCGTGCCAATTTTTGGTCGATCGTCCCGCCCAGTTCTTGCCAGATCGCGGTCAAGAGCCATTCGACGTAACGGTTCGGGTCTGGCGGCGCGAGCGCCAACGTCTGGGTGCCGCACGCGATCGGGTAGCGCCCAGAGAGCACGAGGCGGTTGGAGACGAACGTTGCCTCAACCAAATGGCGCACCTCTTGCGGACATCCCCCTGGCACAGCAGTTAGGGCTTGGGTATCGAGCGGCAGAGGAAGGGGAGGGTGGGTGGTGGCGACCACCCTTGTTCCGTCAGGGTGTGGGGTAAGGGTCACGACGATCGCGTTGAAGTGCGCGAGCGCCGCCGCCGGTCCTTGGGTATAGGGGGCTTGTCCGCGCCCATCGAACGCGTTGGGGTCCCAGTGCGGCAGACGAAGCGCGGGCGCAGTGACGGTAAAGCCCGCGATGCGACGAATGCCCATCGCGCGTGCGGTGCGAAGGAGCGTCCACAACCGCTCGGCAGTGAGTGCCGGATCGCCATCGTGGACGAGCTCAAGCGTCCCATAGAGCGTCTCTCCCTGCCATTCGGCACGGGTTTGCAACACGACCTGCCATCGTGCGCTCGCGCCAAAGGTTTCGAACGCGGCAAAGGTAGTAATGAGCTTCATCACCGAAGCGGGGTTGCGCGGGGTGTCCGCGTGGTAGTAGAGTTTTGGCCCGTCGCGGCCGTCAAGCGGCGCGATCCAGACGGAGAGCGATTCGGTGGGGATACCCGCTTGGGTAAGGGTTTTGGCGACCGCGCTGGGCAATCCCGCAGCAAGTAGCAGTTCGGGCAGGAGAAGCAGCAAAAAAGCAAGCGCGCAGGCAAGTGGAGCGCGCGCCTGGGGCCCCTTTTTCGCCATCGTCGGGACGCCGCGCCTTACGCGTTGGGCAGCAGCGCGAACTCGTCCGCCCACAGTTGCTCCCGTTTCTCACGGGGTCGGATGAGCTGGTGGCTGCTGTCGCGCACCAAAACCTCGGCGGCGCGGGGGCGGGTATTGTAATTCGAGCTCATCGTCATGCCGTAGGCACCTGCGCAGAGAACGGCAAGCAGGTCGCCCGCTGCGACAGCGAGCGTGCGGCCCAGACCAAGGAAATCCCCCGTTTCGCACACCGGCCCGACGACGTCGCCAGTACGCGGCAGGCACTCGGGGCGGTCGACGACCGGGACGATCTCATGCCACGCTTCGTAGAGTGCCGGTCGCATCAGGTCGTTCATCGCGGCGTCGACGACGAAGAAGGTATGGTCATCGCGGATTTTGACGTATTCGACACGGGTGAGCAACAGCCCCGCCGCACCGACGAGGGAGCGACCGGGCTCGACAGCGAGCCGTTCGGGACGACCAGCGAAAACCGCACGCAGGCGACGCAGCGTTTGGGCGACGTCCAGCGGCGATTCGTCGCGATAGCGAATCCCGATGCCACCGCCGAGATCGATCGTGGTGAGCCGAATGCCCTCATCAGCGAGCTCTTCGACAAAACGACGGATTCGTTCCGCGGCCTCAATGAGTGGCGCGTCGTCAATCAGTTGCGAGCCGATGTGGCAGGCGACCCCGACCACGGACAACGCGGGATGGTCCATCGCTTGCCGGTAGCCGAGGCACGCTTCGTCAAGAGTGACACCGAATTTGCTACGCGCCAGACCCGTGGCGATATAGGGATGGGTTTTCGGGTCGACGTCCGGGTTGACGCGGAAACTGATCGGTGCCGTGACACCGTGCGCGTGCGCGATCGTCGCGATGCGTTCGAGTTCGGGGAGCGACTCGACGTGAAACGCGCCAATGCCGAGTTCGAGTGCGCGTTCGATCTCCCAGACGGCTTTGCCGACACCGGAGAAGACCACCGTTTCCGGTTTTCCGCCTGCTGCGACCACCCGTTCGAGTTCGCCACCCGAGACGATGTCGAAGCCCGCGCCGAGTTCGGCGAAAAGGCGCAGAATCGACAGGTTGCTGTTCGCCTTGACCGCATAATGGATCGTGCCGGCTTCTGGGGGCAGCCCTTCGCGATAGGCTGCCCACGCCGCGCGGATCGCCGCTTCGGAATAGACGTAGCAGGGTGTGCCGTAGCTTTCTGCGATCGCAGTCAATGGGGTTGCTTCCAAGATGAGCGTCCCATTTCGGCGAGAGAGGGTCGGCATGGGAAAAAGGTCAGACGGCGTCATGATCGTGGTTTGCTTCCAATGGGGCAAATAGGGCCGTGGCTGCCGAAGTAGGTGAGAATGCCAGCGGTGCTTCCTCTGCAAAGGCCGCTTGTGCGGACGTTTGTTTTGGTGGTAGGGTCAATGGCCCTTTGACGCCACAGGCAGTGAGTGCAAGCGCGCACGGAACAAGCAACAGCAATCTCAGACGCATGGCCGGTTCGTCGCAACAAAAGCGAAATCGTAACAAAGGAGCGGCGCTTTTGCCAAACAAAACGCCCTGCACGAAACAGGGCGTTGAGGATCCTGGAACTGAGGGCAACGCTCAGGTGATCTGCACGCACCCCCACAACCGGTGTGGTGTCAGCCGCGCATTACGCCGACTTCTTCGCGCCCGCAGCCGGTTGCGCTTTTTGCGCGGTTTGCGCAGCGGTGCTCACCGCTTTGGTCGCGGCGTTCGCCGCGGCGGAGAGGTTCGCTTCGACGATTTCATTCACCTGCTGGAACGCTTTCTGAATGTTTTCGTAGGCAGCGCTCGTAGCGGCCAATGCCGACTTCGCGGCGTTGATCGCGACTTCCGAACCCGCAGGGGCCGATTTGGCCAGGTTGTCGAGGAGCTCTGCGATCTCTTTGTTGATTGCGTTGATCTGCTCTTCGGCGACCTTGCTGAGCTCGTTGCGGTGCTGTTTCAAAAGCTCCGCGACTTGACGCTGCTGGTTCACCAGCTCTTCGACGTTGCTGGTGACGAATTTCTGCACCTCTTGCCACGCAGCTTGCGGATCTTTTTGCGTCACGAGCGCTTGGCTTTGTTGCGCGAAACGCTCCATGTTGCCGCGCAGCATTTCGAGCGTGATGTTGGTGAGCTTTTCGCCGAGCGCGAAGTTTTGGTTGGTGATGGCGAGCCAGGCTTCCGAAATTTTGCGCTGGTTGTTGGCGAGTTGTTCAATGAATTGCGTGTTCATGGCGATACCTCCCGATGAGTTCAAAAATGTTGCAGTGCAACAATCCATACTATAGCGACTCATCGGGAGAAAGTCAACATTTTTTTGTGCAGTGCACAACTCAGCGGTTTTTGAACTGGGGCGGGCGTTTTTCCAGAAACGCCTTCATGCCCTCTTTCTGGTCTTCGAGCGCAAACGCGGCATGGAAGACGCGGCGCTCGAAGAGGAGCCCTTCGGCAAGCGAGCTTTCGAACGCACGGTTGACACACTCTTTGACCATCATCACCACGGGCAGCGAGTACGAGGCGATGGTCTGCGCGGCAGAGAGTGCCTCGTCGAGCAATCGGTCGACGGGGACGATCCGCGACACCAGCCCCGCACGTTCGGCCTCTTCCGCGTCCATGAAGCGCGCAGTAAGGCACATGTCCATCGCTTTTGCCTTTCCGACCGCACGGGGTAACCGCTGCGTTCCGCCGGCACCGGGTAGGATTCCGAGCTTGATCTCCGGTTGTCCGAACTTCGCGTTGTCGGCGGCAATGATGAAATCGCACATCATCGCCAACTCGCACCCGCCCCCCAGCGCATAGCCGGCAACCGCAGCGATGATCGGTTTGCGACAGGTCTTCACGCGCTCCCAGTTGCGGGTGATGTAGTCGGTTCGGTAGGCGTGCTGATAGTCGAACTCGGCCATCGCGCCGATGTCTGCACCCGCCGCGAAGGCCTTTTCGTTGCCGGTGATGACGATCGCGCCGATGGCGTCGTCGGCCTCAAAAGTGTCGAGCGCAGCGCCGATCGCATCGACCACCGCGTCATTGAGCGCGTTCATCCGTTCCGGGCGATTGATGCGGATCAGCCCGACCTTGCCATGGACTTCGGTCAATACGACGGATGAATGGCTGGTTTCATTCATGGTTTTTGCTCCTTGGGTGGGTTTTTGGGTTGAATGATCGCGCGCACCCGCCCGTTCGGGGCAGAGGAGGTCGCGCCGCTTTTGGTCACGCGATAGGTTTCGTTGACCACTTCATAGACGATCACCGCGCCTTCGACGATGTCGGCACCCGAGGTGACGCGGGCGCGGCCGGTCAGCGTCAAGCGTTCGGCCCGCGCGTCATAGTCGAGCCGTTCCGCTTGCCCCGTGATCCATTCGTCCGAACCCTCTTTCTGTTGGCGAAAGGTGGCCAAGCGCCCTTTGCCGATCGCGGTTCCGGTGCGAAACCCCTGGTCGTCCTGTGTCACGATCACCTCGTCGGCACGAATCTCCAGCGTACCTTGGCGCAGCAGGACGTTGCCTTCGAAGCGGTGGGTGCGTTCGCGTTCGTCGACGGTGATCCGGTCGGCGTCGATTGCAACCGGTTGGTCGCGATCGCTCTTTTTCGCGTAGAGTGGTCCGGGCAATGCCACGATCAGCGCTGTGAGTGCGGTCAACGCGAGCGGGCGTAAATGGCTGCAGACAAGCGTGCTCATCCTCATCCTTTACCGGGTCGTGCGGAGGGTGCGTTGGGTTGCGGTACGCGTTGCCGAGGCGAAGGCGGCGCCGGCCAGTGAACGTGCGCGTTTCCGGCCAAGACGATATGGGTGAAGTCGCGTTCGGCAGTCAGGGTATCACCGACAGCCCAACGCGCCCCTTGGAGTAACCAGGTTTGCGTCGCGCTACTGCCCCGCCCTTCATGGGGCCAGAGCGTCAGCGCTTCCGTTGCGAGCGCAAGCGGCGGGGCATCGAGCGTATCGCGGCGGATGCGCACCGTATTCCAAAGGTCGAGCCGCCCTTCGTTTTCGAGCCACCGCGCCTGTTGGGCGAATGCCACGGTATGGTATGGGGGGCGGAACGATTCGAACGTGACCTGAGTGAGCAGCAGTTGTGCACTGAGGCGTTCGTGGTCAAGCCGCGCCGCGGTGAGCGTCTGCTGCAACCGGCCCGATCGGTCATAGATGCGGGTGAAGGTCTGATAGGCGGTGCCGTCGATCTGCGGCGCTGGTGGCGAAGGGGGGGTGAGTGCGGCCATTTCGCGCTCGGCAAGCCACCAAAGCCCTGAGGCGATCACCGCCAACGCAGTCAAGAGGAGCGTGGTACGAGCGGTCGTTGCCGTCAACGTCATGGCGCAGCGGACCCCAAGGCTTCTTGAACCAGCTGATGGTAACGGTTTTGCGTTTTGAGCAGCCAATCACACACTTCACGGACGGCGCCGTGACCGCCAGGCAGCGCCGCACGGTAGTCGACGCGGGCGCAGACCTCCGGATGGGCGTCGGCAGGCGCCGCCGAAAACCCGCACTGGCAGAGAATTTCGAGATCGACGATGTCGTCGCCCATATATCCGGCCTGTTGGCGCGTCAAGTTGCGCCGGGCAAGGATGGTTTGCAGCGTCGCGAGTTTGTCTTCGACACCCAAGTGGCATTCGTGTACACCGAGTTCGGCACAGCGCGCTTCGAGCGCTGCAGAGCGCCGCCCCGAGATCACCACGACGACGATTCCGGCGCGCATCAGCAGTTTCAGGCCGTGTCCATCGCGACTGTGAAAAACTTTTAGGGTTTCGCCGTCGGGACCGTAATAGAGGCGGCCGTCGGTCATCACCCCGTCGATGTCGAATCCCATCAGACGCACGGCGCGCGCTTTCGCTTGAGCATTCATCTAAATCACCTTGGCGTGCATCAAATCGTGCATATGGACCGCACCCGCAAGGGTTCCGTCTGCGTGCACGGCCAGGATGTGGTTGATGCGGTGCGTCTCCATGAAGCGGGCCGCTTCGGCGGCAAGCGCAGTTGCCGGGAGGGTCTTGGGGGCAGGGTGGGCAACGTCGCCGAAACGGGCATGGCGCCAATCGGTGCCGCGCTCCAGGAGTCTGCGCAGATCTCCGTCGGTGAAGATGCCAATCGGACGGTCGTGCTCGTCCACTTCGATCACCATCCCCATGCCGCCTTGGGTCATCGTCAAGAGCGCTTCGGTAAAGGGGGTGTCAGCGCGAGCCACCGGGCAGCGGTCGCGCGGCCGCATCACGTCGGCAAGGCGCAGCAAGAGCCGCCGCCCGAGCGCTCCAGCCGGATGGGTGCGGGCGAAGTCGTCGGGGCCGAAACCACGCGCTTCCAGTAGGGCCATCGCCAGCGCGTCGCCCATCGCCAGGGTGGCGGTGGTGCTGGCGGTGGGGGCGATGTTGTGCGGGCACGCCTCTTGCGGTACAGAGACGTCGAGATGGACTTCGGCCGCTTGCGCGAGCGGCGAGGTGGCGCGGGCAGTGAGCGCAATGAGGTGGGCGCCGAACCGTTTGATCGCGGGGAGGATGGTGAGGAGTTCGTCCGATTGCCCGGAGTAGGAGATCGCGATCACGACGTCTTCCGAGGTGATCATTCCGAGGTCGCCGTGCGCCGCTTCCGCAGCGTGGAGGAAATAGGCGGGGGTGCCGGTAGAGGCAAGCGTGGCCGCGATCTTGCGTCCGATATGGCCCGATTTGCCCACGCCGGTGACGATGACGCGACCGCGCGCAGCGAGGATGATGGCAACGGCACGGACGAAGGAGTCGTTTTGCCGCAGCCGTTTTTTGAGGGCTTCGATGCCCGCGATTTCGATGGCGAAGGTGGTTTCGGCGCGCGCGACGAGCCGTTCCGGGTCGAGGGACAGCGGAGTTTCGGTCATGATGTCCCGATCCATGATAATGTCCGGTAGTATAGCAAAACCGTTTTTCAAGGATCGGAATGCGCGAGAGTCTATTTTTGCTGGTGGCGCTCCTGGTGGCGTCGGTGGTGGCGGTGGGGCTGAGCCGACGCGCGGGGTTGCCGCCGATCGTCGGTTACTTGCTCGTGGGGGTGATCGTCGGCCCGAGCGGTTTCGATCTTATCCGCGATCCCACCACGGCGCAGTTCGTCGCCGAGTTCGGCATCGTCTTTCTGATGTTTTCGATCGGCCTCGGGTTTTCGTTGGGGTACCTCAAAGCGATGCGGCGGATCGTCTTCGGGCTGGGTGCGGTCCAGGTGGGGGGCACCATCGCGGTGCTGATGGCGGTGGGTTGGCTCCTCGGTTTGCCATGGATTGCTGCTTTCGTTCTTGCCGTGGCTTTTGCGATGACCTCGACGACGGTCCTCTCGAAACTGCTCACCGACCGGTTTGAGCTGGAAAAACCGCATGGGCGCGAGGTGATCGGGGTGTCGCTCTTCCAGGATCTGGCGGTGGTGCCGATCTTGATCTTGCTGCCGGCGTTGGCGAAAGGGGGGGAGGGAGAGTGGCTGCTGCCGCTCCTTTTGGCGCTGGTGAAGGCGGTGGTGGCGCTCGCGCTGGTGCTGCGTTTCGGCCAGCCGCTGATGCGCAAGTGGTTCGGTTGGGTGGCGCGCGAGCGTTCGAGCGAATTTTTCACGCTCAACGTGTTGCTGGTGACCATCGGAATGGCGTCGCTCTCCGAGCTCGCGGGGCTGTCGTTGGCGCTGGGGGCGTTCCTCGCCGGGATGTTGATCGCCGAGACTGAGTACCGCTACCAAGTGGAGGAGGACATCAAGCCGTTTCGCGACGTGCTCTTGGGGCTCTTTTTTATCACGGTGGGGATGTTCCTTGATGTGGCGGTGGTGCTCGAGTATCTACCTTGGGTGGCGGCGACGAGCCTCGTTGTGGCGACGGTCAAGCTGGCGATCGTTTGGGGGGGGGCGCGCGCGCTGGGAAGCGATTCGGCTGCGAGCCTACGCAGCGCCCTCTGGTTGTGGACGGCGGGTGAGTTCGGCTTTGTGGTGCTGGCGCTTGGGGAGCAGCTCGATCTGATGCCGCAACCCTGGCCGCAGGTGGCGGCGGCTTCGCACGTACTCATGATGCTCGCCGCACCGGTGGTCGTGCAGTTTTCCGACCGGATCGTCTTGCGCTGGGCGGCAAGCGAATGGACACGCCGTTCCCTGGAGCTTACCCAAATCGCTGCACGTGCCGTGAAGATCAAAGCGCCGGTGCTGCTGCTCGGCTACGGGCGGACCGGACAGCATATGGCGAAACTCCTCGAGCAGGAGGGTTTGAGCGTCATCGCGCTCGACCTCGACCCCGAGCGGGTGCGGCGGGCACAGGCGGCGGGGGAGAATGTCGTCTATGGGGACGCGGCGCGCACCGAGGTGCTGAAGGCAGCCGGCTTGATGCGCGCCCAGGCGGTGGTGGTCACCTTCGCCGATCGCGACGCAGCGCTGCGCATCCTATCGGCGGTTCAGACGTTGCGCCCCGAGGTGCCGGTGGTGGTGCGGGTGCGTGATGAGGGCGACATCGAGCGGATGTTCGCCGCTGGCGCGTCCGAGGTGATTCCGGAAGCGATCGAGGTGGCCATCATGATGGCGGTGCAGACGATGGCGCTCGTGGGTGTGCCGCTGCCCAAGGTGTTGCGGCGGCTGCGCGGTTTGCGCGAGGAGCGCTACGGCCTCTTTCGCGGTTTCTTCGCTGGCGCAACGGATGCCGCCGACGACGAGCGCGACGCGGCTGGAGTGCGGCTCGATACCTTCGTCGTCGACGAGGGCAACCCGTGGATCGGCCGCACGCTCGGTGAGCTCGCTTTCGACACCCTGGGGGTGGAGGTTGTCGCGGTGCGGCGTCGGGGGATTCGCGGTGCGGCTCCGGACGCCAGTTTCCGTTTGCAGCGCGGGGATGCGCTGATCGTGCGCGGGGATATGGCGGCGCTCGAAGCGGCGCGCGAGCGCTTTCTTGCCGGGCCGGATTGAGCGTCGCTGGCCGATGCGCGAACAACCCTCCCAGAGGGCTATTCTGACGCCTCCTTCGTGAACCTACTGCGTGAGACGCGAAGGCAGCGGCGTCAGGGGGTCGATACAGCGGCGCGGCAAGTAACCTCCTGCCATGGTCGTGGTGGTTTGCGTGGGCAGGTGGACTTGGCGGATGAAATAGCGGATGCGCTCGGTTCCTTCCAAACGGTAGGTGCCGACGAAAGCGAGCGGGTCCGCGGTGGTCGTGGTCATCAATTGCGCGACGTCGCGGGTGAGCGCGCGCAGCCCGGTTTCATCGAGGCGAAAGTCAGCTGCCAGTTCGACGGTACGGACCGGGCGCTGGCAACGTTGTTGCCACGCCAAGCGAAACTCTTCTCCAAGGCGTTTGCCGAGCCGTTGCGACCGGTAATCGTCAACGGCGACGAAATCGGTGATGACCACCGGGGTCGTGCACGCCAAGCCCTGGCAGCCGCACAGTTGCGCGGCGTCTGCACCCAGCCGCTCGTGCAGTAACGTGGCGCAATCGCTCAGCGATTCTGTGCGCGGTTCGACAACGGCCGGCTGCGCGCACGCTGCGAGCGTACTCGCTAGTGCGACCATCGCGAAGCGTTGCAGCCACTGGTGCCGTCTCGTCACGTGACTGCGGTCAGGGCGTTGCCGCATCAGTGGCCCCGAATGATCCGCATCGGGCGCAGGCTGTCGTGATCGGTGAGGAGATGGGCTACCTCGTCGTCGATGGGAAGCCGCACTTCAGAGCTGGCCACCACGACGCCGGTTGCGACATCGGTGATCCGTGCGTGGAGAATGACCTCGTTACTGGTCACGGTGTAAGTGCCCGTGAGTACGGCCGCAGCCGCATACTGGTATTCGAGCCGCTTGGGATCGCGGGAGAGGACGAACTCGCCCTCTGGCGTGACCGCAACCGCTTTACTGAGGCGTACGTCATAGAGGTTCCAGCCACGAACCTGCAAGCGCGCGACCAGCCCTTCGGTAAGCAGCCGCCCGAGCGGTGAGGTGTCGTCGATCCGGTCCAGGTTCACGAACGTCGCGGCGAGCACTGCGGGATAGGCGCTCTTGTGTTTGGTATTGGCGTCGAGCTGTTCCGCCATCAAGTTGAGCGCTTCGGTAACCGAAAGCGGGGCTGCGGTCGCTTGACGGTGCGGGCGGAACGCCGGGCGCATTTCGATCGACGGCATGGCAGCGCCGTACTCGGATGCGACGGCTTCGTGTCGCGCACCATTCGTGGTTGGGTTGGGGGTTTCTTGATGTGCGCTCACCGTGACCGACGAACAGCCGGCAGCCGTGAGTGCCGCAAAGAGAACCCCTAAGAGAAAACGCGGTGTCATGCTTTCGACTCCTGATGGTGCTTTGCCTCAATTATCGGCAACCCAGCGAAAAACTTTAGGGGATTTTACGGGGAAAAACGCGCGCAATTGCGCACGTTGCCGATCAGGTATAATGAGGACTTCGCTCAAAAATGGCTTATTGCGTGACAGAACGATTGGTCGCTTCGTTGTCCGGGGTTGATGCCGGGTATGGGACTCGGCAGATCCTGCACGGCATCGATTTCACCGTTCATCGCGGCCAGGTGGTCGCGATCATGGGGGGGTCGGGTTCGGGCAAGACGACGCTGTTGCGCCTCTTGACCGGGCAATTACGCCCATGGTCCGGCACCGTCGAGGTTTTGGGTGTCCGGCTCGATCAAGCCTCGGAAGCGCAACGCTACGCGCTGCGGCGCCGTATCGGGATGCTCTTTCAATTCGGGGCGCTCTTTACCGATCTCGACGTATTCGAAAACGTCGCATTCCCGCTCAGAGAGCATACCCGGTTGCCGGAGCCGCTGATCCGCGACCTGGTGTTGCTGAAACTGGAAGCGGTTGGGTTGCGGGGCGCCGCGCGCTTGAAAACGAGTGAGCTTTCGGGCGGTATGGCGCGGCGGGTGGCGCTGGCCCGCGCGATTGCGCTCGATCCGGAGTTGATCCTCTATGACGAACCGTTCGCGGGGCTCGACCCGATTTCGCTCGCGACGATCGGAACGCTGATTCGCCGTCTGAACGATGCGCTCGGTGCAGCGTCGGTAGTGGTCACCCACGATGTGGTCGAATCGCTCGCGTTGGTCGACTATGTCTATTTCGTCTCGCGCGGGCACATCGTCGCGCACGGTACGCCGGATGCAATCCGCAACGCGAGCGATCCCTACGTGCGCCAGTTCGTCCATGGCGAAATCGACGGGCCTGCCCCTTTCCACTATCCGGCGCCGCCGCTTGCCGAAGCGCTGATGGAGGAGATATGATCAACGCAGTTGCGCGCCTGGGGCAGGCAACGATCGACACGGTGGTGCAACTGGGGTTTGCAGCGCGGTTCGTGATCGCGTTGTTGCGCCACTCCGGCATGACGTTTCGCCGGGTGCCGTTGCTCATCCGTGACCTCTATTTTGCCGGAGTGCTGTCGATCCTGATCATCGTGGTTTCCGGGGCGTTCGTCGGTTTGGTGTTGGGGCTGCAAGGGTATGATACGCTTCAACGTTTCGGCTCGGAGACCGCGCTGGGCGGGGTGGTGGCGCTCTCGCTGCTGCGCGAACTCGGGCCGGTGGTTGCTGCGTTGTTGTTCGCAAGCCGCGCCGGCAGCGCGATGACCGCGGAAATCGGACTGATGAAGGCCACTGAGCAGCTCGACGCGATGGATGTGATGGCGGTGAACCCGATCGCGCGCGTCATCGCTCCGAAATTCTGGGCGGGGGTGATTGCGATGCCGTTACTCGCGGGAATCTTTTCCGCGGTAGGGATTTTGGGCGGCTGGTTCATCGGGGTGGTGGTGATCGGTGTCGATCACGGGACCTTCTGGTCGCAGATGCAGAACGCGGTCGATTTCGATGCAGACGTGCGCAACGGCATCGTGAAAAGTTTCGTCTTTGGGGTGATCGTCACCTGGATCGCCGTTTTTCAAGGGTGGAGTTGTACGCCGACCGCGGAAGGCGTTTCGCGGGCGATCACCAAAACCGTGGTCTATGGGGCGTTGGCCGTGTTGGCGGCCGATTTCGTGCTGACCGCATTCATGTTCATTGGACGGTGAGATGGAACGCAAGAGTTGGGACGTTTTGGTCGGACTGTTCGTTTTGCTGGGGGTCGCGGCGCTCTTTTTCCTCGCGTTCGAGGTCTCCGGTGCCGCAACGTCGCGGATCGACGGCGAGACGATCCGCGTCGTCGCCTATTTCGACAATATCGGCGGATTAAAGGTGAAAGCGCCGGTGAAGAGTGCCGGGGTGTTGGTTGGAAGGGTGACCGCGATTCGGCTCGATCCGAAGAGCTACCGCGCTGAGGTGACGATGGAACTCAGCAGGAATATCCCCTTTCCGAAGGATTCGAGCGCGAGCATTTTGACCGCGGGGTTGCTGGGGGAACAGTACGTGGGGATCGAAGCGGGCGCGGATCTGGAAAACCTCCAGGATGGCGACCGCATTTTGCTGACGCAATCGGCGGTGGTATTGGAAAAATTGATCGGCCAGTTTTTGGTCAATAAGGCGGCGGAGTGAAGCGCATGCGGCACATGACGCAAAGAAGTTTCGGTTCTTGGCTGGGGTGCGCGGTGGCGATCGGGGCGCTCGCGGTTGCGCTGAGCGGCTGTGCGACCGCCGTTCAGCGGGGCGGGGTTAGCGCGGATGCGCCGTCGACGAACGCCGCGGTGCGCGCAACGCCAGTCGACCCATGGGAAGGGTTCAACCGCACGATGTTCGCGGTGAATGAGGCGCTCGATCGTGCGGTGGTGAAGCCCGTGGCGCAAGCGTATGACACCGTGGCGCCGGAACCGGTGAAAAAAGGGGTGAGCAACTTCTTCGGAAACCTGGGGGATCTCTGGATCGGGTTCAACAATTTGTTGCAAGGCAAACCCGGTGCCGCAGCAAACGACTGGATGCGCTTTGCATTCAACTCCACCTTCGGGTTGTTCGGCCTCCTCGATATCGCGTCGGAAGCCGGGCTCCCCAAACACAACGAAGATTTTGGCCAGACACTGGCGCGTTGGGGCGTGGGGAGCGGCCCGTACCTGGTACTTCCTATTCTGGGACCAAGAACCTTACGCGACGCCGCTGCATGGCCGGTCGATTGGCTGGGCGATCCCACGACCCATCTCGAGGATGACACGGCGCGGTTCGCGGTCAAGAGTCTCGATATCGTCGAAACCCGGGCACGGCTGTTGCCGCTCGACGCCCAGGCGGATGCGGCGATCGACAAATATGCGTATGTCCGGGATTCTTATCTGCAACGGCGCCAGTATTTGATTTACGACGGCAATTCCCCCATCGTGTATGAAAATTATGAATAGGAACAAAAAGATGGTGAGACGGCGTGTATTCCTCACTGGGATCTTGGGTGTGACGGTTTTGGCGATTGCGCCGGGCAGCCGAGTTTATGCGGCAACCCCAAAAACCGAAGAAGATCCGGTTGCGCTCGTGCAGCGGCTTTCGGATTCTGTACTCGCTTACCTGAAAGCGCATCCGGTGACCGACGAACCCAGTCGGGAGGCGCTCGTTGCCTTTGTCGAGGAAAACATCCTCCCCTATTTCGACATGCCGCGCATGACGGCTTTGGCGGTCGGCCCGGCTTGGCGGCAAGCCACGCCGCAACAGCGCGCTCAGCTCACCGATGAGTTCAAAAAACTGCTGCTGCGCACCTACTCGAACGCGGCAAAAGCGTACAAAGACGAAACCCTCGAGTTTCTGCCCCAAATGAGGGGCGCGAACGATCCGATCGTCCGTGTCGCGGCGCGAATCGTTCGCGCGGGAAGCGAACCGATCGAAGTGCAATATGTGTTGCAGAACCGCGGCGACGGTTGGCGGATCTTCGACGTGGTGATCGCAGGCGTGAGTCTGGTGACCAACTACCGCGGAAGCTTCACTGCCGAGATCAACCGCGGTGGGATCGACGGCTTGATCCGGGTGTTGGCAGAGAAAAACGCGAAAGGGGAGACCGACCCAGTGCCCGAGCCAGGAAAGGGAACCCATGGCTGACAGGGGTGTGATTGCGCTTTCGGGGGTGGTCACCGTCTATACTGCACACGAGTGGGTCGATCGCTATCCTGCGGGTGCGGCATCGATCACGGTCGATGCCAGTGGGGTCCGTGCCTGTGATTCGGCATTGATCGCGTTGTTGCTGGCGTGGCGGCGCCGTGCGAACCGGGACGGGGCGACGATCACGGTTAGAAACCTACCCGAAAGTGCGGTTGCGTTGGCCAACATCTACGGCGTTGCGTCACTCGTCTCATGAAACCGTCTGCGATCGAGATTCGTGGCGCGGTGAAGCGTTTCGGTGACTTCGCCGCAGTGGCTGGAATCGACCTCACCGTTGCGCAAGGGGAGTTCTTCGGGCTGCTCGGTCCCAATGGTGCGGGCAAGACGACCCTCATCTCGATGCTCGCCGGGCTCGCGAAACCCACGGAAGGGACGCTGCGGGTGATGGGGTTCGACGTCGCTACCGATTACCGCCGCGCGCGGCGCGCGATCGGTGTCGTGCCTCAGGAGTTGGTCTTCGATCCCTTCTTCACCGTGCGTGAGTGCCTGCGGTTTCAGTCCGGCTATTACGGCATTCGGCACAACGAGGCGTGGATCGACGAGTTGCTCGTCGGGCTGGGGCTTGCCGCGAAAGCTGATGCCAATCTTCGTACCCTTTCGGGCGGGATGAAGCGGCGGGTGATGGTCGCGCAGGCGCTCGTGCATCGGCCGCCCGTGATCGTCCTCGACGAGCCGACTGCCGGGGTCGATGTCGAACTGCGGCAAAGTCTTTGGCAATTCGTGATGAAACTCAACAAGGCGGGACACACCGTCGTTTTGACGACGCACTATCTGGAAGAGGCCGAAGCGCTGTGCGATCGCATCGCGATGATGAAAGGGGGACGCATCGTTGCGCTCGACCGGACTCGAGAGCTGCTCGCGCGCGCCGGCGGGAAGGATTTGGAGAGCGTCTTTTTGGAGGTGATGCGTGGCACCGCTTGATCGCCCGCAACCGAGCATCGAAGCTGCGCCCCATGCCGAATGGGTCGCATTCGTCACGTTGTTCACCAAAGAGGTGCTCCGTTTCTGGAAGGTGGCGCTGCAGACGGTCGCGGCACCGGTGCTCAATGCGCTGCTTTTTTTGCTGATTTTCAGTAACGTGCTCGATCGCCACGTCACGACATATGGCGAAGTGGCCTACCCCACCTTTTTGATTCCAGGGCTGGCGATCATGAGCGTGATGCAAAACGCTTTTGCGAACAGCAGTTCGTCGCTGATCCAGAGTCGGATCACCGGTAACCTGGTCTTCATTTTGCTCACGCCGCTCTCGAATGCCACTTTTTTCTGGGGGTACGCACTGGCCGCGACGCTGCGGGGGCTGGTGGTTGGCGCAGCGGTGTTGCTCGTCACGGCGCCGTTCGTCGATTTGCCGTTCGCTGAACCGCTGTGGGCGTTGGCGTTCGCGTGCTTGAGCGCGCTGCTCATGGGGTCTTTTGGCATCATCGCCGGAATTTGGTCCGAAAAGTTCGACCACTTGGCGGCGTTCCAGAATTTCTTGGTGATGCCGTTGACGATGCTTTCGGGCGTCTTCTACTCCGTCGCGGCACTACCCCCGTTCTGGCAGAAGGTCAGCCATTTCAACCCATTTTTCTTTTTGATCGACGGGTTTCGCTACGGTTTTTTCGGACAATCGGATACCGATCCGCGGCTGAGCCTTGCCGTAGGGATGTTGACCACGTTCGTAGTGGTCGCGTGGGCCTACCGTTGGATTGCTGCGGGTTACAAACTGCGGCAGTGAACGTGGCTCAGATGGGAAAGGAGCAAAGCAGGATGATCGACGCGTCCGTGATCCAAGCGCGCATTCAGGCGGCGATACCTGATGCGATCGTCGAGGTGGTGAGCGACGACAACGTCCATTTCACCGCGCTCGTGGTTTCCTCGGCATTCGAAGGCAAACGGCGCGTGGCGCAACACCAGTTGGTCTATCGGGCGATCGGTCCCGAACTGGGGAACGAGATCCACGCGCTGCAATTGACCACGTTGACCCCGTCGGAGTGGCAGGCGCAAAACGCTGATTCGGAGTGACGTCGTGGCGAAATTGCGCATTGTCGGGGGCAAGCGTCTACAGGGCGAAATCGCCTGTTCTGGCGCGAAGAATGCGGTGTTACCGATGCTCTGTGCCGCGCTGCTCACCGCTGAGCCGGTGACGATCACCGGGGTTCCTGCGCTCAACGATGTCGAAACGCTTTTGAAGCTGCTGGCGCGGATTGGGGTCGTCGTGTCGCGTGACGGGGACACCGTGACCTTGTGCGCCGCCACCATCGCCGCACCGGTGGCACCCTACGAGCTGGTGAAGACGATGCGCGCGTCGATCCTGGTGCTTGGGCCGCTCCTTGCGCGCGTGGGCGAAGCTGAAGTGAGTCTGCCCGGCGGCTGCGCGATCGGTGCGCGCCCGGTCGATCAGCACCTGAAGGGTCTTGCTGCGATGGGCGCAAAGGTGCATGTGGTGCACGGCAATATCCATGCCCGCGCGGCGCGCCTAACTGGGGCGCGGATCGTACCCGACGTGGTCACCGTGACCGGTACGGAAAACCTCTTGATGGCTGCGGTGCTCGCTGACGGCGTCACGGTGATCGAGAACGCGGCGCGCGAACCGGAAGTCGCCGACTTGGCAAACCTCTTGGTGGCGATGGGCGCGAGGATTTCGGGGATTGGCAGTGACACCTTGGTGGTCGAAGGGGTCGAACGGCTACACGGCGCAACCTACCGGGTGATGAGCGATCGCATCGAGGCGGGAACCTACCTCTGTGCCGCGGCGATCACGGGGGGGGAGATTGTGCTCCGCGACGCGCCCGTTGCGGCGCTCGATGCCGTGGTCGCGAAGCTGCGCGAAGCGGGGTGCGCGATTCGCTGTGGCGAGAACTGGATTGCGCTCACTGCGCCCGCGCGACTCAAAGCAGTCGATATCCGCACTGCCCCGTACCCGGGTTTTCCTACCGACATGCAAGCGCAATTCATGGCGCTCGACACGGTGGCGCAGGGTAGCGGGGTGATTCGCGAAACGATTTTCGAAAACCGCTTCATGCACGCGGTGGAGTTGCAACGCCTTGGCGCGAACATCCATATCGACGGGGCCACCGCGGTCGTCACAGGCGTCGACCGCCTGGAAGGGGCCGAGGTGATGGCAACCGACCTGCGCGCTTCGGCGGGGCTGGTGGTTGCTGGGCTAGTCGCCGAAGGAGAGACGGTGATCGACCGCATCTACCATCTTGACCGTGGTTACGAGCGGCTCGAAACGAAACTGCGGGCGTTGGGTGCCAAGGTGGCGCGTCTGACCGAGGATGGCCGCGAAATCGGCTAAAATCCCGGCATGGAAACGATTACCCTGGCCCTCTCGAAAGGGCGAATTTTCGAAGAGACGGTGCCGCTTCTGGCCGCAGCGGGTATCACCCCTGCCTGTGATCCCGAAGCGTCGCGCCAGCTCATCATCCCTACGAATTTGCCGCACGTGCGGCTCTTGATCGTCCGCGCTACCGACGTTCCTACGTACGTCCAGTACGGTGGCGCCGATCTGGGCATTGCCGGCAAGGATGTGCTGCTGGAACACGGTGGGGAGGGGCTCTACCAACTGCTGGACCTCGGCATCGCCCGTTGCCGACTCTGCGTCGCGGTGCCACGCACGTTCGATTACGCGCAGGCAGTGCGGTTGGGCAGCCGGATTCGGGTCGCGACGAAATACCTCAAGAGCGCCCGTGCCCACTTTGCCGCGAAAGGGGTGCATGTTGACCTGATCAAACTCTACGGCTCGATGGAGCTGGCGCCACTCGTGGGCCTGGCGGATGCGATCGTCGATCTCGTCTCTACGGGCGCTACGCTGCGCGCCAATGGTCTCGTCGAAGTGGAGACCATCGCGGCGATTTCGAGCCGCCTGGTGGTCAATCAGGCGGCACTCAAAGTGAAACGTGCGCTCCTGCAGCCGCTGATCGACGTTTTCGAGGAGAAGAGCCGTGACCGAATCGCCCAATGAGTTCGTCGTACCCGAGGTGCGTCGGCTCGACGCGACACAAGCCGATTTTCTTGCGACGCTCGACGTGCTGCTCACGCTGGAGAGCGACACCGATCGCGCGATCGTCGAGCGGGTCGACGAGATCCTGCGCGCGGTGCGTGCCACCGGGGATGCCGCCGTGCTCGAATACACCCGCCGCTTCGACGGGCTCGACGCGCTCGCGATGGTTGAACTTGAGCTGCCACGTACCGAATGGGAAGCGGCATGGCGCGCGTTGAGCGACGCGCAGCGGGCGGCGCTCGAAGTGGCCGCGGAACGGATACGCCGCTACCACGAACGGCAGAAAGCCGAAGGGTGGATGGTCGAAGAGGCCGACGGAACGCGCTTGGGGCTCAAGGTGACACCGCTCGATCGCGTCGGGCTCTACGTGCCGGGTGGACGCGCCGCGTACCCGAGTTCGGTATTGATGAACGCGATTCCGGCGAAAGTGGCTGGTGTTTCCGAATTGATCATGGTGACCCCCACGCCGCACGGCGAACGCAACCCGCTCGTGCTCGCGGCGGCCTATCTTGCGGGAGTCGATCGGGTCTTCACGATCGGTGGTGCGCAGGCGGTGGCGGCGCTGGCGTATGGCACGCAGACGATCCCGCAGGTCGACAAGATCGTCGGCCCCGGGAACGCTTACGTTGCCGAAGCGAAACGGCGCGTTTTCGGGATGGTGGGGATCGATATGATCGCTGGGCCGTCGGAGGTGTTGATCCTGAACGATGGTTCCGGCAACCCCGACTGGGTGGCGATGGACCTCTTCGCCCAAGCCGAACACGACGAACTCGCGCAAGCCATTTTGGTGAGCACCGATCGCGCGTTCCTTGAGCGCGTTCAGGAATCGATCGCGCGGTTGTTGCCCCAGCAACCGCGCCGGGCGATCATCGCGCAGTCGCTCGCGAATCGCGGCGCATTGATCTACGCGCCCAACCGTGCGGCGGCGATCGCGATCGCCAACCGGGTGGCGCCCGAACACCTTGAGCTCGCCGTCGAAGACCCCGAAGCCTGGGAACCGGAGATCCGCCACGCCGGCGCGATCTTCCTCGGCCATTGGTCGGTGGAAGCGTTCGGGGATTACTGCGCGGGGCCCAACCACGTACTGCCGACGATGCGCAGCGCTCGTTTTTCCTCACCCTTGGGCGTTTGGGACTTTCAAAAACGCACCAGTCTCCTTGCAGTCTCGCGCGAAGGAGCCGCGAAGCTCGCGCCGATCGCCGGGTTGCTCGCCGACGGGGAAGGGCTTGCCGCGCACGCCGCATCGGCGCGGTTCCGGGGCTAACGTGTTCGAACGGCGTGCCGGGCGCACTGTGGCACCGCGCCGCATTGCGCGGTGGTGGTGCGCCTTTGCACTGTTGCTCTGCACCGCCGGGGTTGCGTTCGCAGGCGGTGCGAAAGGTTCCGAAACGATCGCGCCCGAAGGGGCAACCGGGCGGCAGCTTCGTCCGTCTGCCAGTGCCGATCGTGCCATCGCGGTGACCGCGCACCCGTTGGCGACCGAGGCCGCACTTGAAATGCTGCGTCGCGGGGGGAGTGCGGTAGACGCAGCCATCGCGGCACAGCTCGTCTTGAACGTCGTCGAACCGCAATCCTCGGGAATCGGCGGCGGCGGATTTCTCCTCTTTTTCGATCCGAGCACGGAGCAGGTGCACGCCTACGACGGGCGGGAGACCGCACCGCTCACAAGCCGCGCCGATCGGTTTCTGGATGCGGACGGCAAGCCGCTTCCCTTTTTCGCTGCGGTGGATAGTGGCTTGTCGGTTGGGGTACCCGGATTGCTGCGGATGCTCGAAGCGGCGCACCGCGCGCACGGGAATTTGTCCTGGGCCGAACTCTTTGCGCCTGCGATACGCATCGCCCGGGAGGGATTTGCGATCTCGCCGCGCCTGCATGCGCTGATCGCCCGCAACGTCGAGCGTATTCGCGCGCGCGGCGAAACGGTCTCTCGTCTCTTTTTGACCGCAGAAGGCGATCCGAAGCCGGTGGGTGCCCGGCTGAAGAATCCGGAGCTCGCGGCAACGCTCGAAGCGATCGCAACGCACGGCGCGGATGCGTTCTACCACGGGGCGATTGCGCGCGCGATCGTCACCCGCATCGCCCAAGACCCGCGCCCGGGACTGATGACCGAAAATGACTTGGCAGCGTATCGCAGTGTGGTGCGCCAAGCGGTTTGCGCCACCTACCGCGCGCGCTTTCGGATCTGCGGCATGCCGCCGCCCAGCTCCGGCGGCGTTACGGTGTTGCAAACGTTGAAACTGCTGGAGCGGTTCGATCTGGCTGCGTTGTCGCCCGATTCTCCCGAGGCGATCCATTTGGTCAGCGAAGCGTACCGCTTGGCGTTCGCCGACCGCGAACGGTACGTGGCCGATCCCGATTTCGTCGCGGTGCCCGTCCGGGGGCTACTCGATTCGGGCTATTTGGCAGAACGGGCGCAGTTGATCGATCGCGAGCGCACGCTCGGTACCCCTGTCGCCGGACAGCCGCCGGGAGTGACGGACGAAACGGTGTGGGGAAGAGGAGAAACGGTGCCGTTTCCGTCGACCACCCACCTGTCGATCATCGATGGCGCCGGACGGGCGGTGGCGCTCACCAGTTCGATCGAACACGCGTTCGGCAGCCTGCTGATGGTCGAAGGGTTTTTGCTCAACAACCAACTCACCGATTTTGCGTTTCGTCCTGTCGATGAAAACGGGTGGCCGGTGGCGAACCGCGTCGCGGGCGGCAAGCGCCCGCGCAGTTCGATGGCCCCGACGATGGTGTTCGATGCCAACACCGGCGATCTGCTCGCGGTGCTGGGGTCACCGGGAGGTAGCGCGATCATCCACTACGTGACGCAGACGCTCATCGGCCTCATCGACTGGCGTCTGCCGCTTTCCGACGCGATCGAACAGCCGCACTTCGGCGCGCAGCGCAGCGCCACCACCTGGGTGGAAGCAGGCACGGTGCTCGATACGCCTGAGGTAGCCGCGGCGCTCACCGCGAAAGGGCATCAGGTGCGGGCGCGCGAGATGGCGAGCGGCATTCACGCGATCGTTCGCACGGCGCCACTGCGCGACGGCACGCCTGCCCCATTGGCGAATGGGCTTAGGGGAGGGCGCTGGCTGGGGGCGGCCGATTCGCGGCGCGAAGGGGTAGCGGCGGGGTTTTAGGTTGAAACGGCGTAGCGTTTCTCCATGAACGATTCGGCACCCGAACACGAACCCACTTCCCGACCGCAATCGTTGGTTGAGTTGTTTGTGACGTTCACCGTCCTGGCGCTCCAAGGTTTCGGTGGTGTTCTGGCCGTTGCGCAGCGGGAGTTGGTGGATCGCAAGCGCTGGTTACGCCGCGAGGCGTTCCTCGAGCTCTATTCGGTTGCCCAAGTGCTGCCCGGGCCGAACGTCGTCAATCTGGCGTTGATGCTTGGTGATCGTTTCTTCGGTTGGCCAGGCGCGCTCGCGGCGCTTGCCGGGATGTTGACCGCGCCAATCGCCATCGTTTTGACCCTTGCCGCCAGCTACCAGCAGTTTGCCGATTTGCCCATGGTGGCGGGCGCACTGCGCGGTATGGGAGCGGTCGCGGCAGGCTTGATGATCGCGATGGCGATCAAGCTCATTGCCGCATTACGCCGAAACCCATTGGGTCGCGGTGTGACGTTGCTTTTGGTCGGGGTCACGGTGGCGCTGGTGGCGGTGTGGCACGTGCCTCTGGTTTGGGTCGTGCTCTTCGTTGGCGGAACCGGATGGGGGATTGCGTTTTGCCAGCTCGCGCGCCAAGAAACGGGGAAGAATCGAGAGTGAATGGACTCTCAGCGGCAGATCTCTTCGACCTGGTCAGCCATTTTTTGTTGCTTTCGCTGCTTTCGATCGGGGGCGCGATGTCTGCAGCGCCGGAGATGCACCGCTATTTCGTCGTCGAGCGCGGCTGGCTCGACGAGACCGGGTTCGTGACCTCGATCGCGTTGGCGCAAGCCGCGCCAGGCCCGAACGTCACGTTCGTTGCTGTGGTCGGATATCAGATCGCTGGGCTCGTGGGTGCGCTCGCCGCATTGTGCGGCATTTTGCTGCCCTCGACACTGCTTTCCTTGCGGGTCAGCCGTTGGCTGCGCACCCACCGAACGTCCGTGGGGGTACAAGCCTTCACCGTAGGTTTGGCGCCGATGACCGTGGGGCTTCTTCTGGCTACCAGTTGGGTGTTACTCAAACCCTTCCTGGATGGCGCAGAAACGGTTCCATGGGGTCCAATCCTTCTGATTGCCGTGACGGTTTGGTGCATGCTCCGCACCCGACTGGCCCCGATCTGGTTGATTTTGATGGGCGGGTTGGTCGGTGCGTTGGGTTATGGGTGAGCGTCATCGTGCTCAAGCGTTGCAGTAGGACGATCGGGGGTTAGTTGCATAAGCTATGCAGACCTTTTGCTCATTACCGCAACGCTACCTGACTCCCAGCGGCTTGACCGTTGGCTGCGCGGTTTTGGCAGTGAGGTCTGGGACATCGAGAAGGTACCGGTAGATGATTCCGTAGCGCCCGGATGACGCAAAGCGCAGTGGTAAAATGGTTGATGGTTTGTGAGTTCAGAAATGACGCCGACCCAACCATGACGACCGCCACCGAAATCTCTTGGGACGACCTCAAAGCGATGATTCTGGGCCTTGCCGAACAGAGCAAGGAGACCGATCGCCGCATGCAAGAGACCGACCGCCGAATCCGCGCGCTCGAACGCCAGTTGGGGCGTCTGGGGAACCCCCTGGGCCAGTTCGTGCAGGACATGGTCGAGCCCGCGGTGGTGCGCCTCTTTCAAGAGCAGGGCATTCCCGTGCATCGGGTGATGCCCAACGTGCGCGCGCGTGACGACACGGGCCAGACCGTGATGGAGATCGACCTTTTGGTGATCAACGGCGACCACGCGATTGCCGTGGAGTGCAAAAGCCGCTTGACCACCGACGACGTCGACGAACACCTGGAGCGCCTTGCCTGCTTCAAAGCGGCGTTTCCCGAATTCGCCGACAAGCTCCTGCACGGGGCGGTGGCGGCGATGGGCGCGCCGGATGAGGTGGTGCGCTACGCCGAAAAACAAGGGCTTTACGTGCTCGTTCAGGCCGACGACGACGTGGTGGTGTGCAACCAGCCGGGTTTTACGCCGCGGACGTGGTGAGCATTTCCCGTACGTGTTGGAATAGAGGAACATAACCGAGCGAGCATGCGCTCCCCTTACCATTACCCGGCTAAGGTGTAACGGGGTGGCTCAATGCGTGGGCGCCATAGCGAACGACGCCCCAACACGGTGCCGAGAGGCGCGCTTGCAGTGTCGCTAGGTTTTCTGCGAACGCAGCCATTTCGGGGTCGATCTGGTTGGCGATCCAACCGGCAAAAAGAAGGTCGCGCGCGGTGATCGCCTCGACGGTGAGCAGCGCGTGGTTGAGGCAGCCCAGGCGCATCCCGACCACCAAAAGCACGGGAAGGTTGAGCGCAACCGCCAGATCGGCAACCGTCGTGGTTTCTGAGAGTGGCGCGTGAAAACCGCCCACCCCTTCGACGAAGAGGAGGTCGCACTGGGCTCGAGCGTTGTCTACGGCGCGGCGAATGGTTGCGAAGTCGATCGTGACTCCTTCATGTTGCGCCGCGAGGTGCGGCGAGATCGGTTCGGCGAAGCAGTAGGGGTTGACGACGTCGCGGGGTAGCGGGACGTTGCTTGCGGCGATGAGCGCAGCGACGTCGGCATTCGCTCCGGATGCTTCGACCCCGGCAGCGATCGGTTTGAGTCCCGCAGCGCGTTTGCCTTCTGCGGCGGCTTGCCGTAACAAAATCGCGGTTACGGTGGTTTTGCCGATCTCGGTGTCGGTGCCGGTGACGAAATAGGCGGTTGCGGTCATGGCAAGGTCCTCCTCATTCAGACGCCAGGGTGAGTGCTTCCAATGCCGTTTGCGCTTCGAGCCATTGGGTTTCGGCCTCAGCGATTTGGGCGCGCAGCGCGTCGGCTTCACGGGCGACGGCGTCGGCAGCGGCGCGGTCAGAGTAAAGTGTCGGATCGGCCAGCCGCGCTTCGACGGCGTGCAGCGCAGCGGTTAGTGTTTCGATTTCTGCTTCCCATTTCGCTGCGGCTTTTTCCAAGCGCCGCTGCTCCGCTTGTGCGGCTTTTTGCGCGGCGCGGTCGGCGATGCGTTGTGCTTTGGCCGAACGGTCTGCGACGGTCGGGGCGCGGTGGGTTTGACGGCGTTGCGCCAGCCAGTTGGCGTAGTCGTCGAGGTCGCCGTCGAAAGGCACTACCCGACCATCCGCGACCAGTACGAACGCGTCGGCGGTGGCGCGCAGCAGGTAACGGTCGTGCGAAACCAGCACGACGGCGACTTCTGCCTCTTGCAGCGCGCGCGTCAATGCGTCGCGCATTTCGAGGTCGAGGTGGTTCGTGGGCTCGTCGAGCAGGAGGAGGTTCGGGCGCGTACGTAACAGCAACGCGAGCGCCAACCGCGCCTTTTCACCACCCGAAAAGGCGCGGCAGGGGGTGTCGGCTGCAGTACCGCGAAAATCGAAGCGGCCGAGAAAATCACGCAACTCTTGTTCCGGCGTCGTCGGTTCGAGGCGGATCAGGTGCTGCAGTGGCGTTTCGTTCGGTCGCAGCCGTTCCATTTGGTGCTGCGCAAAGTAGCCGATCTTGAGCTTGCGCCCTTCGTTCCGCTTGCCCGCAAGGAGCGGCAATTCGCCCGCAAGGAGTTTGATGAGTGTCGATTTTCCGGCACCGTTGGGGCCCAGCAGCGCAAGCCGGGTATCGGGGCGGATCGTGAGGTCGATACCGGTCAGTAGCGGTTTCCCGTCGTAGCCGACCGCGGCCGCTTCCAGCGTGAGCAGTGGGTCGGAGGTTCCCTCTGGTGGGAGAAAACGGAAGGTGAACGGGGAGTCGACGTGCGCTGCCTCGATCAGTTCCATGCGGGCAAGCGCCTTCAAGCGGCTTTGCGCTTGCCGCGCTTTGGTGGCTTTGGCGCGAAAGCGTTCGACGAATGCGCGCAAATGGGCGATTTCGCGCTGCTGTTTTTCGTACAGGGCTTGCTGGTGGGCCAACTGTTCGGCGCGCGTGCGTTCGAACGTGGTGAAGTTGCCGGTGTAGAGGCGAAGGGTGCCGTTTTCGAAGCTGAGGATGTGGGTCGCAACGGCATCGAGGAGTTCGCGGTCGTGCGAAATCACGAGAAGCGTGGCGGCGGATCGCTGCAGCCACGTTTCCAGCCACAACACGGCGTCGAGGTCGAGGTGGTTGGTCGGTTCGTCGAGCAAGAGCAACTCCGCGTCTGCGGCGAGTGCTCGGGCCAGGTTGAGGCGCATCCGCCATCCGCCGGAAAAGGTGGCGACGGGGCGCTGCTGCGCTGCGGGCGAAAAACCGAGCCCGTCGAGGATCTCCGCGGCGTGGGCGCGCGCGGCGTAGCCGTCGATCGCGGCGAGCGCTTCGTGGAGCTCGGCGATGCGGATGCCGTCGTGTGCGCGTTCCGCTTCCGCGAGCGCACGTTCGAGGCGACGCAATTCGGTGTTGCCATCCAGAACGTACTCGATCGCCGGGGTGTCAACGGCAGGGGTTTCCTGGGCGACGTGCGCAATCCGCCAGGTGACTGGCCATTCCAGGTCGCCGTGGTCGGGGTGGTGGTCACCGCGCAGCAGCGCGAACAGCGTCGATTTGCCACAGCCGTTGGCGCCGGTGACGCCGACTTTCCAACCCGCGTGGATTTGCAATGTGGCGTTTTTCACCAGGCGCTTGTCGGCGCGGCTGAAGGTGAGCGATCGCAATTGGATCATGGTCGTTGCGCCAAAATGGTCAGGATTTGGTAGGTGAGGGAAATTCCGTGGGGGCCGCTCAGCCGTTCCAGCGCGGCAGCAAGGCGGCGCGGTCGGGTGCGGTCGAAGCGGTGGGGCGTTTTTGGGGTGGCGGTTGCGCCAACACCACGAATCGAGGCGAGGAGTTCTTGTGGTGTGGCGAAGAAGAGGGGGATCGTGTGGTGCGTAGCGTGGAGGGTGCGCCACGGATGGCCGGCAAATGCCTGCCGCCAGGCGGCTTCGTCGGGAAGCGGGGCGAGCGGTGGCGGTTCGCCCAGTTCGGCAAAAGCGGTGGCGAGTTCCGGAAAGGTTCCTGCCAGCACGATGCTGATCGCGGCCCAGCCGTTTGGCGCCAGCGTGCGCACGATTTCCTGGACGACCAATACCGGTGTCGTCCACTGCCACGCGCAGTTGCTCCAGTAGAGTGCGAGCGTTTGGGTAGGGAACGGGAGCTGTTCGAGGTCGCCCACGATGGGGGTGGCCAATTCGGGCGGTAGGGTCGCGAGCAGCGCCGGAGCCGCATCCAACGCGAGGAGACGATGGTGGGGAAAACGCGCTTTGAGGTGCGGCAGGTCACGGCCCACCCCACAGCCCGCATCCAGCAACCATGGCGTTTGCGGCAACGGGGCCTCGGCTGCGGCTATCGCGGCGTCGAGCGCGGCAAAGAGTGTTGCGGCGATCTTTCGTTGGGCGACGTCGTGCTGTGCGGCGTGGCGCGCGTGCCGACCAAACGCAGCACGAACGCGCGCTTTGGGAAGTGCGGGTAGTTCCGTCGTTTCGGCATTGGGTCGGGGTTGCCAGCGTGTTGCCATCAGGTTTCGTTCACGGTTGGAGTGCCAACAATTTCTGGAGCGCTTCGGCAAGGTTTGCGAGCTGCTCCGGCTCATGGGCAGCCGAGAGCGAGATGCGTAAGCGCGCTGTGTTGGGGGGAACGGTGGGGGGGCGGATTGCTGGAACCAAGAATCCTGCGGTTTCGAGCGCCTGCGCAAGATACACGGCACGCTGACTTTCGCCGACGATGAGCGGTTGAATTGCGGTTGCCGATTCGAGTGGTGTCGCTGCTGCGGCGGGGAGGCGTTCGGTAAGGAGACGCCATTGCGCGATCAATCGGTGGAGGTGGGCCAAGCGATCGGGTTCGTTGCGGATCACGGTGATCGCTGCGTTGAGCGCTTCTGCCTGCGCAGGCGGCATCGCGGTGGTGTAGATGTGCGTGCGCGCGCTTTGGTCGAGCCAAGCAATCGCATCTTTACTCCCCAGAATCGCCGCACCGGCAACGCCCACCGCTTTGCCAAAGGTAGCGATCCAGAGCCAGTGCGCGGCTGGGGTACAGCCGAAGTGGGCGAAGGTGCCACGACCGTTGCCCAGGACACCAATACCGTGGGCGTCGTCGACGATCAACCACGCGCGGTGGCGTTCGGCAAGGGAGGCGAGCTCAGGAAGCGGCGCGATGTCGCCATCCATGCTGAAGACACCGTCGGTGACGATGATTTTGAGAGGGGCAGGGCTTTCGGCAAGCCAGCGCGCCAGCGTTTCGGTGTCCCGGTGCGGGTAGCGGCGCACGTGCGCCCCGTGGGCACGTGCAAGAAGCAGCGCGTCGATGAGCGACGCATGGACGAGCTTGTCGGCAAAAATGGCGGTCGTCGAAGGGGATTCGCTTGCGAGCATCGTCACCGCAGCCAGGTTCGCGGCGTAGCCGGAGGTGAAGAGCCGCGCCGCAGGGAAGCCAAGCCACGCGGCGAGCGCGCTTTCGAGCGTTTCGTGCGCTTCGGTATAGCCGCAGACGAGCGCCGACGCGGTGGACCCCACGCCCCAGCGCGTGGCGCCTGCCTGCCACGCTGCGATCACCGCCGGATGGTGGGCTAGCCCCAGGTAGTCGTTGCTGGCGAAATTGACCCATTGCCGATTGCGGGCATGGGCGATCCCACTCGTTGAACTGGGGGCAAAGGGGCGGTGGCGGCGTTCGAGCCCCTGCGCTCGCCGTTGCGCGAGCCATTCGGCAGGCAGTTGCCAAGGATCGTGCGCGGTCATGGCAGCGGCGGTTCCTGAGGGTGTTCCGGTTGGAAGCAGTCCGATGCGGCTGCGGTCTCGAGCACCTGCGTGAGGGTGCGCAACAACTGCGTGCCGAACCATTCGGCCAGTTCCGGCGGGGTGGCGAACGGCGGCATCACGTAGCAGGTGTTGCCAAGGGGGCGCAAAAGGAGCCCTGCCGCAAGCGCTGCTTTCGCGACCCGCGGGGCGAAATCGCCTGGGGCGTCAGGGAGGTCGAACGCAACGATCGTGCCGGTGCGGCGCAGGTGAACCCCACCCACCTGCGCGGCGACTTGAGCCATCGCCGCTTCGAACGCAGCGCCGAGCGTTTCGATCTGTGGCCAAACCTCCGGATTGTCCAAGAGGTCGAGCGTGGCGCATGCGGCGCGGCAGGCAAGCGGGTTGCCCGTGTAGGAGTGGGAATGGAGAAAGGCCCGCGTGACTTCGTCGGCAAGGAACGCGCGAAAGAGTTCGTCGCGCGCAAGCACCACCGCAAGCGGAAGCGTGCCGCCCGTGATGCCTTTGGAGAGGGTGAGGAGGTCCGGTCGGACACCCGCGTGCTCATGGGCGAAGAAACGACCGGTGCGGCCGCAGCCGACGGCGATTTCGTCGAAAATGAGAAGCACGTCGTGGCGGGTGCACAGGTCGCGCAGCGCATTCAGGAACGACGGCGGGTGCATCGCCATGCCGCCAGCGCCCTGCACGAGCGGTTCGACGATGACCGCAGCGGTTTCTGCGTGGTGTACCGCCAAGTATTCTGCGAGCGCGGCAAGCGCTTCGTGCGCAGCATTGGGGCCGCGCCGTGTATCGGGCGACGGCATCATCGCCGCGGGGCGGATGAGCGGTTCGTACGCTTCACGAAAGATCGGGATGTCGGTGACCGCAAGTGCGCCAACCGTTTCCCCGTGGTAGCCGCCGGCAAAGGCCACGAAGCGGTGCTTCTCAGGAAAACCCTGGTTGCGCCAGTAGTGGGCTGCCAGCTTCAACGCGATTTCGACGGCGCTGGCGCCATCCGACGCGAAGAAGGCGTGTCCCAGCGTGCCGTCGGTTTTTGCCGCAAGCCTTTCGGCGAGTTCTACCGCTGGGGCGTGGGTGCAGCCGGCAAGGAGTACGTGGTCGAGCGTCGCGATCTGTTCGCGCACCGCGGCGACGATGTGCGAATGGCAATGACCAAAAAGGGTGGTCCACCAAGAGCTGAATGCGTCGAAGTAGCGGTTCCCATCCGGGTCGAAGAGCCACGGTCCTTCGGCCCGCGCCACCGGTAACAGGGGAATGCGGCGTGCCGGGTCCGGGTGCAGATGACGCTGCATCTGCGTGCACGGGTGCCAGATTGCCGCTAGGGAGCGTTCGACAAGCTGGTGTGCGCTGCTCATTCCGGTTGCAGCCCCAAGCGTTCGAAGAGTGCGTTGTCGTGCGCGACGTCCGGGTTGCCGGTGGTGAGGAGCGCGTCGCCATAGAAGATCGAGTTGGCGCCGGCGTAGAAGCAGAGCGCCTGCAGTTCGTCGCTCATCGTTTTGCGACCGGCGGAGAGGCGGACGTAACTGGTCGGCATCGCCAGTCGGGCAACGGCGATGGTGCGGACGAATTCAAATGGGTCGAGCGGCGGTTGATCGCCGAGTGGGGTGCCGGGAATCGGGACGAGTTGGTTGATCGGTACCGATTCGGGCGGCGGGTCGAGATCGGCCAAGAGTGCGAGCATACTGATACGGTCTTCGCGGGTCTCACCCATGCCGATGATGCCACCACAGCAAACTTTGATCCCTGCTTTGCGTACCGCCTCCAACGTGCGCAACCGATCTTGCAGGGTATGCGTGGTGATCACTTGGTCGTAGTATTCGGGAGAGGTGTCGACGTTGTGGTTGTAGTAATCGAGCCCAGCCGCTTTGAGACGGGCCGCTTGGTCGTCAGTGAGCATCCCGAGCGTGACGCAGGTTTCGAGCCCCAGCGCTTTCACGGAGGCGATCAGTTCCGCCACCCGATCCAGGTCTTGGCCTTTGGGGCCGCGCCACGCCGCGCCCATGCAGAAACGGCTCGCACCAGCCGCTTTGGCCGCTTCGGCGCGGGCACGCACCTCGTCGACGGTGAGGAGCCGTTGCCGAGACAAACCGGTAGCTTTTTCGTAGCGTGCCGACTGCGAACAGTAGCCACAGTCTTCGGAGCAGCCGCCGGTTTTGATCGACAGCAGCGTCGAGCGTTGCACGCGGTGGCCAGGAAAATGGCGGCGATGGGTTTCGTGCGCACGGTGCAGCAGGTCGAAAAACGGCAGTGAGAACCATTCGCGCAGTTGGGCTTTGCGCGTTTCGAATGCGGGTTCTGAGGTGCGGGTAGTTGCGGCGGGGGCAGTAAGAACGGAGGCCATCGCATTCTCCAGAGCAAGGAAGCGTTGAAATGATCAGCAGTGATTTTACGCGAATTTTGACGAAATTGACAGGAACTGTTTGTATCGGCTGCGAACGTACGCATTTTGGCGACGCGCCGTGGTGTGACCGGTGTGCCGAGGCGTTGCCGTGGTGGGACGCCGGGCAAGCCTGCGTGCGTTGCGGAGAAGCGCTCGCTTCGGGGGGCGGCGAAACCGCTGGGGTCTGCACGCGCTGCGCGGCATCACCACCCAGCTTTCAATCGACGCAAGCGGCGTTTTGGTACCGAGCCCCGGTTGATCGCTGGGTGCACCGTTTGAAATTCCACCGGGCGTTACCGTATGCGACGGCGTTGGGCACGGCACTTGCCACCACCGCCGAACCACGGGGCGATTTGCTGCTGCCGATTCCGCTTGCTCCAGAACGGCAACGAACGCGCGGGTTCAATCAGGCGGCGGAGATCACGCGTACGGTTGCGCGTATCTGGGGCATTCCTTGGCAGGCGGACGGGTTGCGGCGGTGCAAAGAAACGGCGATGCAGGCGACCCTTGATCGCGCGCACCGTGTGGAAAACGTCGCGCAGGCGTTCGTCGTGCGCGATCGCCGCCTGGTGACGGGACGAAACGTGATGGTGGTCGACGACGTGATGACCACCGGGGCGACGCTTGCTGCAGCCAGCGAAGCATTGCGGGCAGCCGGAGCGAACGCAGTCCATCTCTTGGTCGCTGCGCGGACCGCAGCGCCCGCTTCCGCTGGGGACGGCACGATATAATGGCACGATGAAAACGGCTGTTCGAACCGGGGGGTGGGTGGCTCGCGCAGAGGTGGTGGTCTGTCCTGAATGTGATCTGGTGACGCGGTTGCCCAAGCCGCTGCGGGGTAAGCGTGCCTATTGTCCGCGTTGTGGCGCAGTTGTTTGGCGCAGCGGCGTGCCGTTTCGCGCGTTGCTGCCGTGGGTGGTCACTGCGTGGGTGCTGTGGTTTGCGAGCGGCGTGCAGCCGCTTGCGCAGCTCGAGCTTTTCGGGCAGGTTACCGAGGTGACGTTATGGACGTTGGCTGCGGCGCTTGCGCGGGGGCATGAAACGGGTTTGGCCGCGATCGTTTCAGCGACGACGGTCTTTGCGCCGCTTGCGTTGTTGCTGACCTACACGTGGCTTTTTGTTCCCTTGTGGCGCCGTCGAACGGTTCCCGGAATTCGTCTGTTGTTGCGGTATGCCCACTGGCACCGCCACTGGGCGATGCTCGATGTCTTTCTATTGGGCGTGGTCGTCGCGGTGGTGAAACTTGGGGATATGGCGCGTCTGCTTCCGGGGCTCAGCCTGTGGGCGTTCGTTGGTTTCACCGTTTCGTTGGCCGTGATCCACGCGCTTTTCGATTGGGATCGCTACCGTGCGGAGTGGCTGGCATGCCACCGCGTTTCGTGACCGCTACGATGTTGGGGTGGGCGCGCTGTGACCATTGCGGCGCGATCAACCGCCGGGTCACCCGTGACCGCTGCCGCTGCGCGGTCTGTGGGGCCACGTTGCCGCGCGTTGAAGAGACCGCGCAAGAACGACGCGTGGTTTGGGCGCTGCTCCTTGCGGCGTTTGCGTTCTACTTTCCGGCGAACCTGTTACCGGTGATGACGGTCGCCAATTTGGGACGTTCGGAACCGAGTACGCTCATTGGTGGCGTGATCCACCTTTATGTGGTCGGTTCGTGGGGGCTGGCCACGATCGTGCTGGTGGCCAGTGTCTTGATCCCATTCGCGAAGATGGTGGTCCTGGGGTTCGTGCTCTGGGTGAGTGGCACGCGCCGCCGACGTTGGCAACCGGTCGCGGTGCGGTGGTTGCGGTGGATCGGCTGGTTGGGGCGATGGTCGATGGTCGATGTCTTCGTCGTTGCGCTCTTGGCTGCATGGGTGCAGTTCGGCGAGATTGCGGCGATTACACCGGGTGCCGGAACGCTTGCTTTTGCCGCGGTGGTGGTGCTCACGATGGTTGCCACCGAGCGTTTTCGACCCCGGTGGTTGTGGTGGGAGTCCGATTTTGACGGAACATGAGAATCTTTTGACCCAATTGCCGGAAGCTCAGCCTGCGACGCCGAGTGGTGCCGGGTTCGCGCGCTGGGCGATTTGGTTGTTGCCGATCACGGCGTTGGTGATCGCGTTTTGGGTGGGGTATCAGGCGTGGCGTGACGCGGGAGTGACGGTTTCCGTTCGTTTTCCAACCGCTGCCGGGATCGAAGCGGGTAAGACGCGCGTTCGCTACAAAGAGGTGGAAGTGGGTCGGGTGACCGTAGTGACGCTCGATCCAGCGCTCGATCAAGTGGTCGTGACGCTATCGATCAACCGGGACGTGGCGAGACACCTGCGAGCGGATGCCCGCTTCTGGGTGGTGAAACCGCGTGTGACGGCGCGTGCGGTTACCGGGCTGGAGACCTTGCTGTCTGGAGCGTACATAACGTTCGATCCGGGGAAAAACGGTGCGCGGCAATCCCACTATCAAGGGCTGAACGAACCGCCGTTGGTGTCCGCCGAGGGTGGCGGGAAACGTTTCGTTTTGACGTCGCGCACCGCCGCGCCGCTCGAGGTGGGAACGCCCCTCTACTTTCGCGGTTTGGCCGTTGGGGAAGTGGTCGGTGCGGCACTGGATCCGGAAGGAACGTTGCGTGTTTCGGTATTCGTGCGCGCGCCGTACGACGAACAGGTGCGCGTGGGCAGTCGATTCTGGGTGCAGCAGGCGGCGCGCGTCGAAATCGGCGGCCGCGGAATCGTTGCCGAGGTGGCTTCGGGTTTGGCGCTCTTGCACGGTGGCATTGCGTTCGACTGGCGACCACCGTGGGGTGACGCGGCGCAGGCGGCAGAGGGGCATAGTTTTCCGCTCTACGCCAATGCGCAAGAGGCAGAGAACCCTGCACCCGAGTTCCGCTTGATCTTTCGTTTGCGGCTCCCTGAGGGGGTGAGCGGACTCTATCCCAGGACGCCAGTCTTCTTCTCGGGTTTCGAAGTGGGACAGGTGTTGGGAGTCTTGCCGCGTTTCGACGAACGCACGGAACGGGTGAGCCCGGAGGTTTGGATCGAGGTCTGGCCGGAGCGCCTCGATCTGCCGAAGGATGAAGCGCGCGTCAAGGCGATTTTTGCTGCATGGGTCAAGGAGGGGTTGCGAGCGCAGCCCAAACCGATGAGTTTGCTCACCGGGCAGAAGATGATCGACTTGGTGTTCGTCCCCCGTGCCGCGCCGGCTGAACTGGTGTGGGAAGGGGGATACCCCACGTTCCCGGCGTTGCCCGCGGCATTCGACGAGGTAGCGCGAACCGTGACCCAATTGGCAACCGACCTGCGCGATGCCCCATGGAAAGAGCTCATCACCGAGCTGCGTGACGCCGCGCACGGGTTGCGCGCGCTTCTCGATGCCCAAGACCCCCATTCGGCAGCACGGCAGTTGCGTTCGGTACTACAGCGGACCGACCGATTGTTGGCCGAATTAGATCGCGCGCCCAAAGCGGTGATGGCCACTTTGGCCCAAGTGCGGGAAACGCTGGCAACATTGGAAAAGCTGACCGCGTCGCTCGCGGAAGATTGGGGGGATCAAGGGGTGCCCCGCGCACAGCTCCAGGCAGTGCTGCAATCGACGCAGCGCGCAGCCCGAGCGGTCGAGCTGCTTGCGGAAGAACTTGCGCGTCATCCTGAGTCGCTGATTCGCGGGAAGGCACAGTGAAAAACAGAACGGACAAAAGCGTGTCGCGTTGTGTGTCATCGTATTCGCGTGGTGTGCGCTCGATTGGGGCGTTGGCGGTTGCCGTTTTTTTGGGGGGCTGTAGCACCGTGCCGCCAACGACCGATGTGTTCACGCTCCAGCCAGCCCGTGGTGTGACGAGCCATATGACGACGGCAGGAGCGGTACCCGAACGCACGCAGGTGGTCCGGGTTGCCGTATCGGTGCCGCAAGCGCTCGATCGGCGTGCCTTGACCGTTCGTGTCGATGCGGTGCGCTACACGATCGACGATCGCTACCAATGGTCTTTGCCGTTTGGTGCGGAAGTTGAGGAAGCGCTCCGAACGCGACTTGCCGCGCGCTATCCAGCGTACGTGTTCGTTTCCGACCTGTCCGCGGCGGCCAATCGGGCCGATAAACGGTTACAGTTTGTTTTCGACCGTTATGAAGCCGCCCGGAAAGGAGGCGCGGTGGCACACGGTTATTGTTCGCTGCGTGCGGGCAACCAAACCGTGTGGACGCGCCCGTTTGCTTTCTATACCGAGGCCGAAGCAACGCCCGAAGGTATCGCACAGGCGTTGCAGTCGTTACTCGACGAAGTCCTCTCCGTCTGTGTGCTGGAACCAGAGGGGCGATAAGTGTTTCACATCGTGCTCGTCGAGCCCGAAATCCCGCAAAACACGGGCAATATCATTCGGCTGTGCGCCAATACCGGTGCGCAGCTTCACTTGGTGCGGCCGTTGGGTTTTACCTTGTCCGACAAACAGTTGCGCCGTGCCGGCTTGGACTACCACGAATGGGCGACGATGCAGGTCCACGCCGATTGGTCTGCGTGTCGTGCCGCACTTGCGGGGAGACGCTGGTTTTTGCTGACGACCCAGGGGGAAACTCGGTACGATCAGGTGGCGTTTGCGCCCGAGGATGTTCTGGTCTTTGGCGCGGAAACCCGGGGCGTGTCGGCAGCGATCCATGCGGAATTCTCGTCAGCCCACCGGCTGCGCGTGCCAATGCGTCCCGGGCAACGCAGCCTCAATTTGGCCAATACCGTGGCGCTGGTGCTCTATGAGGCGTGGCGGCAACACCGATTTTCGGGGGGTGTATGACGACAAGAATCTTCGGCGACGACCGCCAAGGATTACGCGCATGCGCGGTCTCTGATCGAGTGCTATACCCGATTTTTGGGGCTCGATCTCTCTTTCCAAGGCTTGGCGGACGAGTTGGAGCAATTGGACACCATGTATGGACCACCATTGGGTGCGTTGCTGATGGCTGAACATGAAGGAAAAGTGGCGGGGATGGTGGGGTTACGGCCGCTCAGTGACGAGATCGCCGAGATGAAGCGGCTGTTCGTGTTGCCTGCGTTTCAAGGGAAACAGATTGGGCGAATGCTCGTTCAGGCATTTTTGGAGCGGGCAAAAGCACTGCGGTACCGAAAAGTTCGGCTCGATACGGTGGCCAAACTGGTTACCGCGAATGCGCTCTATCGCCGAATGGGCTTTTACGCAATTCCGCCTTATCGTTTCAACCCGTTCCCCGACGCGATGTTCTGGGAGAAAACGATCGCATAGGCCGAAGGGCAGGTTCAGAATTCGAATTTTGGGTCGCGTGCGAGGAGTTTTTCCACGACCGCTTCCGCTGAAGTGCCCGGTGTGAACAGCAGTTCATGCACGGCCTGAGCAATGGGCATTTCGATGCCAAGCGTATTGGCAAGTTGCACACACGCTTGCGTCGTGGGCACCCCTTCTGCAACGTGTCCCAGCGCGGCCAGTGCGGCAGAGAGTGGCTCCCCGCTAGCGAGTAACAGTCCCAAACGTCGGTTGCGGGAAAGCCCACCGGTGCAGGTGAGAATGAGATCCCCCATTCCGGCAAGCCCCATCAACGTTTCACGCTCGGCACCAAGGGCTTCGGCAAGCCGACCCATTTCGGCAAGACCCCGGGTGATGAGCGCAGCACGCGTGTTGAGCCCAAACCCCAACCCTTCGGCGACTCCGGCCGCGATCGCGATCACATTCTTGATCGCACCGCCCACTTCTGCGCCGGTAACGTCATGGTGCGCGTAGAGGCGAAAGCGCGGCTGGTGGAGCGTATCGATGATCGCTTTGGCCCATTGGGCATTGTGTGACGCCAAAACGACCGCGGTGGGGAGTCCTTGCGCCACTTCCAGCGCAAAACTTGGCCCCGTGATCACGCCGTGGTCGGGCAACGCGGCAGCGGTAGTCTCACTCCAGACGCGCGCCGCGATTTCGTGCGGCAGTTCTTGCGTGTCGGGCAAAATCCCTTTGCACGCCCAGAGGAAAGGAGTGTGCGGTGCTGTCTGGGCAAGGGTGGCGACCGTTTGGGCAAGTCCGGCAAGAGGTGTGGCGATGACCACCAATTCTGCGTCACCGATTGCGGTAGCACAATCGTCCGTGACACGCACGTTGGGCGGCAGGACCGGGCCTGCAAGGTAGCGTTCGTTGGTGCGCTGTGTGTGTATGCGCTGGGCCAATGCGCGCGACCGGCACCAGAGGGTGACCGGGTGGTGTTGGCCCCATGCGATCGCAAGTGCCGTGCCCCACGCGCCCGCCCCCAAAACCGCCAGTCGCATCGCTTACCAGCCCCAAACGTCGCGTTTGGCCACGTACCCTGTTCCTTGCGCCGTTTCTACCGCTACCCATCCGGGAGGCGTGCGCTGTGCGGTGTTCAGGCGCAATACGGCATTTGCCGGAAGCACGCTCAGAAGGGCCGCGCTTTTGTCCGGTGCGGAACGAACCTCGGTTTCGGCGTGACGTGTGATCACCGTGCGTTGCGTCGTGAGCGCGTTGGCCGGAACCCAAAAGAGACCGCCCCCATCTTTGTCGCGCACTTGGGCCCAGCCGTTGCGTTCTTGGATGAGCTCGACCGGAGTGCCTGGACCGTAGTAGAACGCAATGGACGCCTGCTCTTGGGGTGCTTTTCGCACCGGTACCGGCTCGCGGACGCTGCGGTAATCGGCAGCGTAGGCATTAGTGGCAAAACAATAGGCAGCGACGAGGAGCGCCAGGCGGTGAAAAACGCGCCCGCTGTGCGCAGCGTCTTGCAACCGTCGCTGGAAGGGCTGGCCAAGCATGGCGCGGACTCCTTTTCGTTACTGAGGGGTATCGGTGGAGGGCGCTTGCTGCGCTTGTTGCTTTTGTTGGAGGTAGAGCGCTTCGAAATTGACCGGTGCCAGGAGGACCGGTTGAAAACCGGCGCGCGTCGAGGCATCCGAAATCACCTCGCGGGCATACGGATACAGGATGCTGGGGCAGGCCACGAACAGCAGGGGTTCGACATCGCTTTCGGGGACGTTGCGCACCAGAAAGACCCCGCCATAGGTGAGCTCGATGAGGAAGAGCGCACGCTCTTCGACAGAGGCTTTGACCGAGATGGTGAGCGCCACTTCGTAATGGGCCTCGTCGAGTTTGCGCGCCGCAGTGCCCATTTCGACCTGGATATTGGGTGCTTGCGTTTCTAAGAAACAGTCGGGTGCGCGCGGGACCTCGACGGAGAGGTCTTTGACGTAGAGTTTTTCGATGGTGAACATCGGCGCCTGACTTTGGGCGTTGCCGCTATTGGCAGGATGGGTTTCGCTCATCGTATGGTTTCCTTGACCAAGAAAAGAGAACGGTTCGCGTTCGGGAAGGGTGTTACTTCAACCCCAAAAGGGCATCGAGTTTTCCTTCCCGTTCCAGCGCGTAGAGGTCATCACAGCCACCGACATGGGTGTCGCCGATGAAGATCTGCGGCACGGTTCGTCGTCCGGTGACGCGCATCATTTCGTCGCGCAGCGCCGGGTCGTTGTCGATCAAAATCTTTTCGATCACGGCAATGCCCTTGCGGCGCAACAATTGCTCCGCACGGACACAATAGGGGCAGTAGTGCGTGGCGTACATGCGAATGGCAGGGGTCGTCATTTGCGCTTTTTCTCCGTTTTGCTGGTGACGAGCGGCAGGTTGGCCTTGCGCCACTCGACCAAGCCACCGACCAGATGATAGACTTTTTCGAAACCCGCTCGACGCAGTTTTTTCAATGCTACCGCGGAACGGGCGCCGCTTTCGCAGTAGAGGATCAGGGGGCGGTTTTTGACCTTCTGCAGCGCTTTGTCGTCTGGGATGCGTTCCAAAGGCACGAAAATCGCGCCCGGAAGATGGCCGCTCTGGTATTCGGAGTCGCTGCGGACATCGACCGCGACCGCGCCTTCTTGGTTGATCATCAGGGTGGCTTGAAGCGGCGTGAGACGCGAACGGTCGGTCAGCGCACGGATGGTCTCGACGACCCACCAACTGCCGCTCACGAGCGCCAGAAGGCTCCACTGCCATTGGTGCAACAGATAATCGGTAACAGTCATGCTGGCTCCTTGGGTTGCCGTTCAGCGGTGACAAAAGAGCTCACGCATCAAGACGACGAGCTGAAGGGTCCGCGGATCGGCAACGCGGTAGTAGACTCGGTTGGCTTCTTTGCGCGTGGCCAGGATGGCTTTGTCGCGCATGATCGCCAGATGTTGTGAGACATTGCTCTGTGACGTTCCCACCGCATCGACGATCTCTTGCACGCACGCTTCGTCCTCACCGATCACGCACAGAATCTTCAAACGCAGCGGATGGGCGATCGACTTCAACGCCCGCGCCGCCATTTCGATCTGTTCGTCTTTCCCGGCGAGTTCGACGATCGTTTGACTCAACATTTCCCAAGGGTCTCGCGAACGATTTGTGAAGCCGCTAGTATAAAATGTTTCGTTGCTTTTGGGGGGCATGGAACGTTCCTTGCCGGTTTTTTCGATAATCATATCAGAGGATTCTGATGTATAAGATCGTTCTCCTGCGTCATGGCGAATCGGTGTGGAACCGCGAAAACCGGTTTACCGGTTGGACCGATGTCGATCTGACCGAAAAAGGGGTCGAAGAGGCGCGCGCGGCCGGCGAACTGCTCAAAGCGCACGAGTTTGCGTTCGACCGAGCTTTTACCTCACGGCTGAAGCGTGCGATCAAAACGTTGCACATCGTTTTAGAAACGCTCGATCAATTGTGGATTCCCGTCGAGTCGTCTTGGCGGCTCAACGAACGCCATTACGGCGCGTTACAGGGGTTGAACAAAGCCGAGACCGCAGCGGAATATGGCGATGAGCAAGTATTGGTGTGGCGGCGTTCGTACGATGTTCCACCGCCGCCGCTCGCCGAAGACGATCCGCGTTTGAAAACGGACGATCCGCGTTACTGGGATCTGCCGAAAAGCGAATTCCCGCGCACGGAGTGTTTGAAAGACACCGTAGCGCGTTTCGTGCCCTATTGGGAGACGGTGATCGTGCCGCGCATCCTGGCGGGCGAGCGGATCTTGATCGCGGCACACGGCAATAGCCTGCGCGCGTTGATCAAATACCTCGACAACGTCTCGGACAAAGAGATCGTTGGGCTCAACATTCCTACGGCACAACCGCTCGTGTATGAGTTGGACGCCAACTGTCGGCCGATCCAACACTACTATTTGGCCGACGAAGAGACGATTCGCGCCCAGCAAGCGGCAGTGGCCGCGCAGGGGCGGGCGAAGTAAGGGCGACGGTGCGCGACCCGCGCCAGAAAGTCGGCAAGCAGGGCGGCGCCTTTTGGGCGGCTGCCCTTTTGTTTTTCGTGGTGGGCGCGTTGGGTGGAGGCGTAGCGTTTGGTGCTGAAGCCAACCCCACCAACGCCCAAGAAGCCAAATCACAACTGGACGCGCTGCGTGCAGAGTTGCGCGCGCTCGAACAGAAAGCGAAAGGTGTTGCCGAGCGCCGGGCAGAGATCGAGCGGCGATTACAAATCGCCGAAACCTCGGCTGTCATTCTGGCCCGGCGGTTGGCTCGCCTGGAAGCGGAAGCGCAAAGACTGGAACAACAGGTAGCCGCGGCCAAACAAGCGTGGGAGGCAGCGCAAGCACGGGCGCAGGAAAGTTGGCAGCGTTTGGCCCATCTGGCCGAAGCGCTGTCGCTGACGCTACCGCTCGATCCGGTTGTTGGCGGTGGCCCGCTGGTGATTTCGGTCGTCGCCGAACTCGTCCGCGAAGAGGCGGCGGCGCAGGTTCAGGGTTGGATTGCGCAAGCGGAAACGCAACGGGCGCAGGCCGCGAAAATGGCGCAGGCGTTGGCGCAGAAACAGGCGGCGCTCAGTGCACAACATGCGGAACTGGCCAAAGAGCGCGCGCGTTGGGAGCAGTTGGCGGAAAAGCGCAAAGTGTTGCACGAAGCGTTGGCGGAAACGCTCGCGAATGTCGAGGAACGGCGCAAAGCGCTCGAAGCAGACGCGCGTGCGTTGTCGCAACTCGTGAAACGACTCGAAGCCGAAGCGAGGCGTCGCGCGCAAGAAGAGGCGCGTCGGCGGCAAGCAGAATCCAAGGGGGGTAATATCCCCGAAGGCGATCGTGCCACGGCCCGTGCGATGGTTGCCCAGCGTGGGGCGTTGCCGTCACCGGTTGCGCAAGGCACATTGACTGCAACCTTCGGCGAGCGACGGCCGGAAGGTGGAACTTGGCATGGTCTTTTCTGGTCAGCGCCAGAAGGGGCTTCCGTGCGCGCAGTCGCCGATGGTGTCGTGGCCTTTGCCGATTGGCTCCGTGGCTATGGACAACTCGTCATCCTCGACCACGGGCAAGGACTCCTTACGATTTACGCCAATCTCGACGCACCGCTGGTTGCGGTGGGCGAAACGGTGCGCAAGGGCGAAACAATCGGTCGCGTGGGACGCACGGAACATTTCGCGACGAGCGGGTTATACTTTGAACTGCGTAAAGGCGGGAAGCCGGTCGACCCCCGCCCCTGGCTCAAACAGTAGGAAGAGACGATGACGACACGTTGGCGCCGAATGGCCTGGTCTGTAAGTGGCATGTTCGTCGGGGTGTTGCTTACCCTGACCGTGACGGGTTGGGCGAGCCGAACGGAGACGAACGCGTTGCCGTTGCAAGAGCTGCGCACGTTCGCCGACGTGCTCGACGTGGTGAACAAAGCCTACGTCGAGGAACCGGACAACAAGAAATTGGTGGTCGAGGCGATCCGTGGGATGGTCGCGAGTCTCGATCCCCACTCGGCGTTTCTCGATGCCGAAGAGTATCGCGAGCTGCAGGTGGGCACGCAAGGCGAGTTCGGCGGCTTGGGCATCGAGGTGACGATGGAGGATGGGTTCGTCAAGGTCGTTTCACCCATCGAAGAGACGCCGGCGGCGCGCGCGGGGCTGCAGGCGGGTGACCTCATCATCAAGCTCGACGATTCCCCGGTGAAAGGCATGACGTTGCGCGACGCGGTGAAGCGGATGCGCGGCGAGCCGGGCACGTCGATTACCCTCACGGTGCTGCGCAAAGGAAACGAAAAACCGTTTACGGTGAAAATCACCCGGGAAGTGATCAAAGTGCGCAGCGTCAAGGTGAAGCGGGTGGGAGAAGGTGATGTCGTGTACGTGCGTATCACCAATTTCCAAGAGACCACCGGCCCAATGCTCGCCGAGCAGCTCAAGCGTGAAGCGCGTGACGGGGAAATCAAAGGACTCGTTCTCGACCTGCGTAACGACCCCGGGGGGTTGCTCCACGCGGCGATCGGCGTTTCGGCGGCTTTCTTGCCGGAAGAGGCGCTCGTGGTCAAGACGAAGGGGCGATTGCCGGATACGCAGCGGGCATACCATGCGCGTGCAGAGGACTACCTGCGCGGAAGCGACGAACAACGCGACTATCTCGCCAATTGGCCAGAGATGTTCCGCACGGTCCCCATGGTGGTGCTCATCAATGCGGGATCGGCGTCGGCGTCGGAAATCGTAGCGGGCGCGTTGCAAGATCACGGCCGTGCCAAGCTCTTGGGCGAAAAGAGTTTCGGCAAAGGGTCGGTGCAGACGATTTTACCGCTCAACGATGGCACTGCGCTGAAGCTCACCACCGCGCTGTACTATACCCCCAGCGGCCGGTCGATCCAGGCGGAAGGTATCGAACCCGATTTCGTCGTCCCCGAACGGGAAAACGGCAAGCGTAAAGCGTTGCGCGAAGCCGATCTGCAAGGGCACATCGAGCTCGACGCGAAAGGACAGATTCGTCGTCCTGCCGCATCCACCCAACCAAACGGCAACGCCGGTGGGGGCGAAGGGGCGGATGCCGACACACAATCGAACGATGAGGGGCCGACGAAACCGATCGAATACGGCAGTGAGCAGGACCGGCAATTCCAAGCCGCGCTTTACTGGTTGCGCCATGGGGTATTGCCGGAATGGGCGCAGGTGACGAAAGCCGCACCGACGCAGACGGTCGCGCAAAAACCGTGAACGCCGAAATGACCCGAAGCGGGCGGCGAAAGGAGGTGGTGCGATGAAGCGAGAAACGCCCTATCGTTTGGCTGGACGGGTCAAAGCACCGGAGGTGCCGTGTTCGGGGATCGAGAAGCGTCGTGCGTTGCGGGTACGACTGCAAGCGGGGCAGACACTGGAAGCCGCAGCGTTTGTTTTGGCCGAGCGCAAGAAGCTCAAAATGCAGATCGAACCCCCCGATACACTCGTCGTCGAATATTCGGTGCGTGACCACTTGCTGGTCGAGCTGGAAGAGGCGCTCATTGCCGCCGGTTTTACACTGGACGACACCCTTGCGGCGCGCGTCCAGCGCGCTTGGTACCATTACTGCGAAGCGGTCCAGCGCGAGCATCTCGAACAACCGGAGCGGCTGCTGAAGCAGGCACAGACCGCCTTCGTTCAAGAGTACCAGGAGCATCCCCACGGTGACCACGATCCCGCCCCAGAAGAGTTGCGCCACTACCACTGACGCAACCGATCTTCTCGACGATGCAGCGCTGCTGCGCTACAGCCGCCACATTCTCTTGCCGGAGATCGATATCGAAGGCCAGACGCGGATCCGATCCGCGCGTGTCTTGGTGGTGGGGGCTGGCGGCTTGGGTTGTCCCGCAGCGCTCTATTTGGCCCGGGCGGGCGTTGGTGTGCTGACTGTTGCCGATGGCGATACGGTCGACGCCACCAATTTGCAGCGGCAGATCCTCTATACGGAGTCCGATATCGGCCGCCCCAAAGCCGAAGCGGCTGCCGACGCGTTGCGGCTGGCGAACCCAGACGTCACCGTGACCGCGGTTCCCCATCGGCTGGCGCAGCACGACCTCGACGAACTGGTAGCCGCAAGCGATGTCGTGCTGGATTGCACCGACAATTTCGCAACGCGCCATGCGATCAATCGTGCCTGTGTACGCCATTGCAAGCCGCTCGTGAGCGGTGCCGCGATTCGGTTCGACGCGCAGCTTGCGGTCTTTGACGTACGCGCATCGGCTTCACCGTGCTACCACTGTCTTTTCCCGGAAGGGGAAAACGTGACCGAAGTGCGCTGCGCCACGATGGGTGTCTTCGCGCCATTGGTAGGAGTCGTTGGCGCACTGCAAGCCCACGAGGCGCTGAAAGTGATCGTGGGATGCGGCGAACCGTCGTGGGGGAAATTGTGGCTTTTCGATGGCCTGGGGTTCGAGTGGCGCAGTATCCGTGTCCCCCGAGATCCGGCATGCCCGGTTTGCCGTGATCGCCCGGCTCGGGACGAATAATTCCCACGCAACGCTGCCGCGTTGGGCGTCGATAATCAAGATGCCGAAAGCGTTGCGACGACTGCGTCTGCGATCGCCCGGATCACCGGTTCGAGGGTGCCAATTGGCGGAAAACAAGAGAATTGGACCGCCGGGTAGCGTGTAGCCAAATTGTTGACCAGCTGGGGTAGGTCGCGCTGTAGATGCCCCCCTTCGGCAACGAACCAGGGAACGATCACGATTTCGCTATGGGTAGGGGCGAGTTCCATAACGGCTTCGGTCAACGTCGGGGAGAGGAACTCCAGGAACGCCACGGTTACCGTGTGATCCGGTAGCCGCTCAGAGAGGACGCTCTGGGCGTACCGAAGCGGTTCCGCCCACTCGGGGTTGCGTGCGCCATGCGCAAAGAGCACGAGGGCGCGGCGCGGCGTGGGTTCAGGGTGCGGCGCGGTGTGGTTCGTCGCAGTCATTGCCGGGCTCCACCAATTCGAGAGAGAGATCGTCGCCCAAACGGCGCACGCGGTCAATACGCCATTTGGGGGCGGCTGCCACCGCAGTGAGTTCCCATGCCGGAAAAAGGGGATAGGCGTCGCCGCCAAACGCTTTCGGGGCAAGGTAGTGGAGCCAGCGGTCGACGAGGCTGTTTTTCAGGAACGCGCTGGCAAGGGTGGCGCCGGCTTCGACCAAGACTTCGTTGAGCGACTGTTCGGCTAGCCACCGCGCCAGAGCGTGGAGATCGATCCTTCCGTCCACGGTCGTGGGCAGGCAATGGACGGTACATCCCATCTGCGTCAAGCGGGCGATTTTCTCCGGATTCGCGGCGTCTGTGGTGATCACCCAAGTGGGGGCATGGTGGTCACGAACGAGCTGCGCGTTTTCGGGGATGCGCAAGTGGCTGTCGAGAACGATCCGGATCGGTTGCCGTAGCGCCGGGCGGTGACGGACCGTGAGTAGCGGATCGTCGGCGAGCACGGTTCCGATACCGGTGAGGACGGCGCAACAGCGGGCGCGCCAGCGGTGAACGTCACGGCGCGCCGCTTCGCCCGTGATCCAGCGACTCATGCCGTTAGCCAGCGCGATGCGGCCATCGAGCGTTGCCGCGGTTTTGAGGAAAAAAGCGGGGCGGTGCGCCGTCATGCGCCGAATGAAACCGGGGTTGAGTGCGCGGCACTCTGCCTCGAGCACCGGACCCACCACTTCGATTCCGGCAGCGGCAAGTTTCGCCAACCCTTTGCCGGCAACGAGGGGGTTTGGGTCGCGCATGCCATAGACGACGCGGGTGACGCCAGCGGCGATCAACGCGTCGGCACACGGCGGCGTCTTGCCGTGGTGGGCGCACGGTTCAAGTGTCACGACAGCGGTTGCGCCGCGTGCGCGGTTACCTGCTTGATGCAGCGCGCCAATTTCGGCATGGGGACCCCCTGCGCGTTCGTGCCACCCTTCGCCGACAAGGGTGCCATCGGGGGCAACGAGCACACAGCCGACGCGCGGATTGGGGGTTGTCGTGTTCATCCCCCGGCGCGCCAGGCGAAGCGCACGCCGCATCCACTGGGCAAAAGGGGATGCGTCTTGAGGCGAAACCGTAGCTGTCACGTGGGCGAGGAATTGATCATTCACGGGGTGACGGATCCTAGGACGCGGCGTCTGGGTCGGCCTCTGTGGGCGTAGGGGCAAAGAGGTCCCCAGGCTCGGAAAGCGGGGGGTGCGTCTCTTTCGCCCCTTTTTTTCGCCGTCGCGGTTTGACGTTGCGCAGGAATTGCGCGAACGCGTCGACGTCTTCGAAGTTGCGGTAGACGGAAGCGAAACGGACATAACCGATCTTGTCGAGCGATTTGAGCGCGTCCATCGCCCATTCGCCGAGCTGGTCGGAGGCGATTTCGCTGGCGCCACTTGCGAGGAGCTTCGCTTCGATCGCGTCGATCGCGGCATCGATCGCGTCGTTCGAGACGGGACGTTTGCGCAGCGCCAGCTCGAAACTGGCACGCAGTTTTTCGCGTTGGTAGGGTTCGCGCGCGCCGTTGCGTTTGATCACTGCGGGCAGTTTGATCTCGGCGCGCTCGAAGGTGGTGAAACGCCGCCCGCACGCGGCACAGCGACGGCGGCGGCGGATCACCGCGCCGTCGTCGCTTTCGCGCGTCTCCAGGACTTGGGTGTCAGGCGCACTGCAGAAGGGGCAACGCATCGCGCCGCAACCGCGATCAGACGCGGCTCCATTCGTAGACTGGGAAGCGCCGACAGAGCTCAGCGACTTCGCCTTTGACCCGCTCGATCACCGTGGCGTCTTCCGGTGCCTCGAGCACGTCGGCGATAAGGTGCGCGGTTTTGACCGCTTCGGCTTCTCCGAAACCGCGGGTGGTGATCGCAGGAGTACCGATGCGAATGCCCGAGGTGACCATCGGTTTTTCCGGATCGTTCGGAATCGCGTTTTTGTTCACCGTGATATGGGCTTGGCCCAAAGCGGCTTCGGCGGCTTTCCCCGTGATCCCCTTGGCGCGCAGATCGACCAGGAACAGGTGGGATTCGGTTCGGCCGGAGACGATTCGAAGCCCGCGCGCTTGGAGCACGGCGGCCATCGCCTGAGCGTTTTGCACCACCTGTTCTTGGTAGCGTTGGAATTCGGGCGTCATCGCTTCTTTGAACGCGACCGCTTTCGCGGCGATCACGTGCATCAGCGGCCCGCCTTGCAGCCCGGGGAAGACAGCGCTGTTGATCGCTTTTTCGTGCTCCGCCTTCATGAGGATCACCCCACCCCGTGGGCCGCGCAGCGTCTTGTGCGTGGTCGACGTGACGACGTCGGCGTGCGGCACGGGGTTGGGGTAGACCCCGGCGGCGATCAAGCCAGCGTAATGCGCCATATCTACCCAGAAGATCGCACCGACGGCCCTTGCGATCGCGGCAAAACGCGCCCAATCGATTTTGAGCGCATAGGCGGAGGCCCCCGCGACGATGATGCGCGGCCGGTGTTCGTGCGCGAGCCGCTCGACGGCGTCGTAGTCGATCTCTTCACGGTCGTTGAGCCCGTAAGAGACGACGTGGAACCATTTGCCCGAGAGGTTGAGCGGCATGCCATGGGTGAGGTGCCCCCCTTCGGCCAGGCTCATCCCCATGATCGTGTCGCCCGGTTTCGCAAACGCCATCAGCACCGCTTGGTTGGCTTGCGAACCGGAGTTGGGTTGCACGTTTGCCGCTTCTGCGCCGAAGAGTGCTTTCAGGCGGTCGATCGCGAGTTGCTCGACGCCGTCGACGAATTCGCAACCCCCGTAGTAGCGACGGCCCGGGTAGCCTTCAGCATATTTGTTGGTCAGCTGGCTTCCTTGCGCCGCCATCACTGCTGGGCTGGCGTAATTTTCCGACGCGATGAGTTCGATGTGTTCTTCTTGGCGACGGTTTTCGGCCTGGATGAGCGACCAGATTTCGGGGTCGACGATTTCGAGAGTATCGGATTGGCGGAACATCGTGATTCCTTTGGGTGCCGCAAAGGCGCTATTTTACATGACGGAAGAGGCGCTGCGTGCAGGCGATCGCCTGGTTGGCAGCGCAATCCGCAAAAAGCCGTTCCTGAAATCGGGAGCGAACGGGAAAAGGGTTACTCTTTGCGCTCGTTCTGGGGAGCGTTTGTGGGCATGTGCGGGGTGTGCAAAGCGACAGCGTTGCCATTCATCCGTTTGCGCAACCGGATGTTGAGCATTTCGACGACAAACGAGAAGGCCATCGCAAAGTAGAGATAACCCTTCGGCACGTGGACGCCAAACGCTTCGGAGATGAGCACTACCCCGATCACCACCAGGAAACTGAGTGCGAGCATTTTGACCGTGGGGTGGTGGTCGATAAATGCGGCGATCGGCGCGGCGGCAACCATCATCACCAGCACGGCGACGACGATTGCCGCGATCATCACCGGCAGGTTTTGCACCAGCCCCACTGCGGTGATCACCGAGTCGAGCGAAAAGATAATGTCGATCAATGCGATCTGGATCAGGACGGCGAGGAACGCTTTGGGTTTGGGCGATTGTACGGCACGATCCCCGGACCCTTCCAGACTCTCATGAATTTCCGAGACGCTCTTGGCGATCAGAAAGAGCCCCCCACCAAGGAGAATGAGATCGCGCCCGGAGAATGACCAGGAAAAGAGGGAAAAGAGTGGTGTTGTCAGGCGCATCATCCAGGTCAGCGAAAAGAGGAGAGCGATGCGGGTGAGCATCGCCAGGGAAAGTCCCAGGATTCTGCCTTTGGTTTGCTGCGCTTTGGGCAGTCGGTTTACCAGGATGGCAAGAAAAATCACATTGTCGATGCCGAGGATGATCTCAAGCGCCGTCAGGGTCAGGAAAGCAAAGATCAGGTCGGATAGCTCAACGAGTGCCATGGGGCTCCTTTGACGCAGTAACTGGCCAAACGAGAGTTTCGCTCACGGGGGGATGGCTCAGGAAGCGCTGCGGGCTCGCGGTGGTGCCATAAGCGCCCGACTGAAAGACCACGACCCAGTCCCCCGCTTCGGCGCGGGGCAGGAGGACGTTGCTGGCCAACCGGTCGAGCGGCGTGCACAGGGGCCCGACGATCGTCACCTTTTCCGTTGCTGGGGCGTTCATCCGGTTACCGATCGCAACCGGGTAGTTTTTCTTGAGCACTTGCCCGAAGTTGCCCGTTGCGGCGAGGTGCGCGTTGAGCCCAGCGTCGCAAACGAGGAAGGTCTCGCCGCGCGAGGTTTTCCGTTCGAGGATTTGGGTGACGAACACCCCCGCTTCGCCGACGAGATAGCGCCCCAGCTCGAGGATGAGTTGGGTGGTGGGGAAGCGCTGCCGGTGGATTTGCGCCAGGCGGTGCAGCGCCGCGCCAACAGCGGCGCGATCGAGCGGGGATTCTCCGGCGAAATAGGGAATGCCCAGACCGCCCCCAAGGTTGAACCATTTTGGTGCCGCGCCTGCTTCATCACACAACCTAGCCAGAGTTTCGTAACTGTTTTGGTGCGCGGCAATCAACCGTTCGGTATCAAGGAGTTGTGAGCCAGCAAAGAGGTGGAGTCCCACCCAGCGGGCACCACTTGCTCGAATGCGGGCGATCAGCGGCGGGGCGGTTTCGCGGTCGACACCGAATGGTTGTGCGCCACCGCCCATTTTCATCCCCGCACGGGTCATCGTGAAGTCTGGGTTGATCCGAAGCGCCACGGCAGGGGTGACGCCGAGCTGTTCCGCGGCGGCAAGGACAGTAGTGAGCTGATCGGGCGATTCGATCGTGACCGTGACGCCGGCGGCGACGGCACGACGGATTGCCGTCGGGCGTTTCCCAGGGCTTGCGAACGCGATGCGCTCTGGCGGCATTCCGACGTCGAGCGCGAGCGCCATTTCGTTTTCCGATGCGACGTCGAAGCCATCGACCCACGAAGCGATTGCGGCGACGAGCGGCGCAAAAGGGTTGGCTTTCACCGCGTAGTGAATGTGGATCTCGGGGCCAAAGGCATCACGGCATTCAAGGATGCGGGTTCGGAGCCGTTCGGCATCGTAGGCGTAGAACGAGGCGGTGCCCAAGCGCGCAGCAACCAAGGGTAGGGGCGTTCCGCCGATCAAGAGAGTGCCGTCGGACTGAGCAGGCCAGAGGATCGAAGGATGGTGGCTGAGTTCCGTCACGATGGGGCTCCGTTTCTGTTCTGCTCAGTGTCCATGCGCCTCAGCCGAGAAGCGGGATTCGAGTGCTTGTCGAACCGCATGACGGTCGATTTTGCCATTCGGGTTGCGCGGTAACGGTTCTGTCACCAGATCGATCAGCGCCGGGACCTGGTAGGTGGCCAAATGGCGACGGCAGTGAGCGGTTAGGTCGGCGGCGGTGACGTTGTTTAGGGAGACGACGACCGCAACCGCGATTTTCTGGCCCAGGAGGGGATCGTCGAGCCCGCACGCACAACATTCGACCACCGCGGGGTGCGCAAGGAGCACACTTTCGATCTCTTCTGGGCTCACGCGGTAGCCGCTGGTTTTGATCTGACCGTCGCGGCGACCGACGAAGTAGAGAAAGCCGTCATCGTCGCAATAGCCGTAATCGCCGGAAAAGACAGCGATTTCGGGCAGCGGCAATGCACCATTGGCCGGTCGCAACGCGGGTGGAAGCGTCCGAAAGCGCGCTTGGGTCTTGACCGGATCGTTCCAATAGCCCAGGGAGACGAGTGGGCCGCGCTGCACGATTTCACCGATTTCGCCGGGGGCGGCCCGTGTTCCATCTTCGCGAACGACGATTACGTCGTTGTTGGGAACGGGGATGCCGATCGATTCCGGCCGTTTCGGCCATTCGGACGGCGGCAGGTAGGTGGCGCGGAACGCTTCCGTGAGCCCGTACATCACGAAGAATGGGCTCTTTGGGCAACGGTCGTACCACTCAGCCACCCAGCGCGGCGGCATCTTTCCGCCGGTACTCGCGCCCAAACGGAAATGTTCGGCGAAGGTTGTGGGCCAGGAAAGGTTGAGCAGTTGCCGCCACAGGGGGGGTACGGCGGTCAATACCGAGATCTGGTGTTCGCCGACGACCGCCAGCGCATCGCGGGGCAGAAAATAGTCGTGGAGCACGACCGTCGCGCCAACGGTCCAAGCAGTCGTGAGTTGGGAAAAGCCCGCATCGAAGGAGAGCGGCAAGAGCGCGAGGATCCGATCGGTAGTGGTGAGGCCCAGGTAGTGGGCGACGGTTTGGGCGCCAGCAAGCAGGTTGCGGTGGGAAACGACCACACCCTTGGGGAAACCGGTGCTGCCCGAGGTGTAGAAGATCGCCGCGGGGTCGTTTTCGGTGATCCGATTCGCGTCCTCGCGAACGGAATTCGATGCGGGGTTGGCGTGCGTGAGCAACAAAAGGGAATCGCGTTCGTGCGGCGCGGCCAATTCGGCAAGGGGCGACGGGGGCGTGTGGGGGCGCCAGGCGTTCGCTGCGTCCAAGTGGGCGCGCAAGGCGTCGGCGCGGGCGGTGCTGGTGACGATCAACGAGGGGCGTGCGTCGTGCACGAGGTAAGCGATCTGTTCTGGCTTGAGCGCAGGGTTGGCGACGATGAAGAGCGCGCCTAGGCGGTTTGCCGCCAGGAGCGCGATGATCGTTTCAACGCGTTTGTCGAGCCAGATCAGCACACGCTGCCCCGGATGGAGGTGCGCCTGCCACGCTTGGGCGGTTGCGGTGACGTGCGCGTCGAGCTGCGCGTAGGTAAGGCGGCGCGCACTGGCGCGCGTCTCGATGAGCGCCTGTTGTTCCGGTGTACGCTGCGCTTGGTGCGTCACGAGTGCGGCAAGGGTGATGATCATTGGCTTCGTTTTCTTGGTGCGCTGCACAACTCTTGCGTATAATCGCTCACTTCACGGACGCGCAGGAGTCTATCTTGGCTCTGGAAACGGAAATGCTCGATCTGGTTGCGACGGTGCTGGAGCTCTCTCCCCAGCGACGGGCGCAATTGACCACCGATTCCCCGCTGTTGGGCGCGTTGCCGGAGCTCGATTCGATGGCGGTATTGGATTTGCTCCATGCGATCGAAGCCCAGTATGGCGTGACCATCGAAGACGAGACGGTCACGAGCGACCGCTTCGCATCGGCGAAAGCACTGGCGGATTGGGTGCGGGAACTGCGTGGCGATGCTTTGAACTGATCGGCCTTGTGCATGCTCGATCATCCTGTTTGCTGCTCATTCGGCACGAATCATCGTGCCGACGCCATGGTCGGTGAGAATCTCGAGCAGAAGGGCGTGTTCGACCCGGCCGTCGATGATATGCACGGAGCGCACGCCGTTTTTCGCCGCTTCAAGTGCGGATGCGATCTTGGGCAACATGCCGCCTGAGAGGGTTCCGTCGGCGACCAGTTGGTCGATCAGGCTGGGGGTGAGTCCGGTCAGCAGATTGCCCGCTTTGTCGAGCACCCCAGGGGTATTGGTGAGGAGCACCAGTTTTTCGGCGCGGAGGACTTCGGCGACTTTCCCGGCGACGACGTCGGCGTTGATGTTGTAGGTTTGGCCGTCTTCACCGACGCCGATTGGCGCGATCACGGGGATGAAATCGCCGGAATCGAGAAAGGAGATGATGCTGGGGTCGATGCGGGTGATTTCCCCCACCTGACCGAGGTCGATCAGGTCTTCGTCTTTACCGGGCATCCTCATGTAGAGTTTCCGCGCGCGGATGAAGCCACCCCCATCCTTGCCGGTGAGGCCAACTGCTTTACCCCCATGCTGGTTGATGAGATGGACGATCTCTTTGTTGACCTGGCCTCCAAGGACCATTTCGACGACATCCATCGTTTCGGCGTCGGTGACCCGCATGCCTTGGATGAATTCGCCCTTTTTCCCGACGCGTTGCAGCAGGTTTTCGATTTGCGGCCCCCCGCCGTGCACGACGACCGGGTTCATCCCCACCAGTTTCAGGAGCACTACGTCTTGCGCGAAACAGGCTTTGAGGTGGGGGTCTGTCATTGCGTTCCCCCCGTATTTGATGACGATGGTTTTGTCGAAAAAGCGCTGGATATAGGGAAGTGCTTCCGAAAGGATGCTGGCTTTGAGACGGGGGTCGATCGTGTTGTCGTTCATTGGCGTGGGTCCTGGTCTCACGAACAAGAAAAGAATGGATGGAAAGATTGTATCAAGGGTTTTCTTGCTGGGGGGCAAGCAGCGTTTCCAACTTCTGTAAACCCGGATATTTGGGGTCGAGACGGCGCAGTGTGCGCGCGGCGCACTTTGCCTGTTCTTGCGCGACTTCTGCGGGGATCACGCCGTGCGCACGGGCGCGAAGGAACGCAAGCGCCAGGTTGAAGTGAACCGCAGGGCTTCCCGGCAGCGTTTCCACGGCTTTGGCCATTGCTTGGATCGCGGCTGGCCAGTCGTTCGTTTGGGCGTAAGAGACGCCTTGCAGCACGAGTTTTTTCGCCGATTCGGCAAGTTGCCGTTCGACGTCGTCCCACAACTGCCCATAGCCTGCGTTGCGCAACTGCGCCGCGAGGTGTTGGCGCGTCGTGTGGTCGCGCAGCAACTCGCGCAACCGCTTCAGTAAGCGCAACGCATCACTGCGTAGCGTTTCGTCGGAGAGTCCGGCAAGGAGCAGACGGGAGAACCATTCAGGAAGTGGATCGGGAATTGCCGAGTCACATGCGTAATGTAACGCGAGCCGTAACGCGTCGGTGGCTTCTTCTGCCAAACCTTGACGGTGCGCCAGGCGAAATTGGGCAAAATGGAAAATCGCCCATTCCAACGGGCTCTTGGTCCATTTTCCCAGTTCGGCAACGAGCGCTTTGGCTTCGTCCCATCGGCCGGTTTCCGCCATCGCTTCGACGATGAGCATTTTGTCTTCGGCGTTGCGTGGGATGCGGTGGGTTTGCAAGCGTTGCAGAGCGCGCCACGCGGTTTCGTGATCGCCCGCGGCAAGAAGGATCGGCAAGGCGTGCTGCAGACGCACGCGGTTGATCGGGGCTTGCGTGACGATTTGCTGAAAAGCCGCCGCCGCGGCTTCACGATCGCCCAGCCGTTCCGCAATAAGGGCCTGCACTTCCCACGCGTCGAGAAAACGGGGGTGGGCGTCGGTAAGGGCAGTGACGACCGCTTGGGCTTCGTCGAGTCGGTCGAGCGCAAGCAATGTGCGCGCTTTCCCCAACGACGCCCAGGGTTTGGCGTGTTCCGCAAGGATTGCGTCGTAGTGCGCCAGCGCCGCTTCCCAGTGGCCGGCGCGTTCGAGCAGGTGCCCGTAGAGGCGCAGCGCAGCGTTACGGAATTGCGGTGCGGCTTTCAGAATGGTTTGTAATGCATTTTGCGCGGTTTCGATCTCCGGGTCACCCCAAAGCCGCCAGAGGGGAAGGAGTGCTTGGTAACGGGCGGTGACCGAATGGACGCGCTTTTGCAGCTGCCAGCTGCTGACCGGTTGCAACAGCACTGCGTCGGGTCCGAGATCGGCAGTGCTGAGGATCACTTGCATTTGCCGCTCTTGGGTGAGCACCACGAAAGGGGTTCCGGCACGCGCGTCGGGAAAGCTGCGAACCGTTTCCAGTAGGTCGAGGGCGTTACCGTCTGGGCCACTCCATGTCGAGACGATGAGGTCCGGCTTCTGATTCGCCAGCGCGGATTGTGCGGCAGCGAAGGTGGCTGTGACTTCGACTGCCGTACAACCGCTTTCGCTGAGCACCGACTGCAGGAGTGCGCGCGTCGTCCCGTGGGGTTCGATAAGCAGCGCGCGCATCGTCGCCGCCGTGCATCACGAGGCGTTCGTGGCCTTTTCGGGAAGGCGCAGACGCAAATGGAGCTCTTTGAGTTGCGCCTCAGAAACCGGTGACGGCGCGTGGGTGAGCAGACACTGCGCCCGCTGGGTCTTCGGGAACGCGATGACGTCACGGATCGATTCCGCGCCAGTCATCAACGTGACGATCCGATCCAACCCGAATGCCAACCCGCCGTGCGGTGGTGCACCGTATTTCAGCGCATCCAAGAGGAAGCCGAATTTCTCTTGCGCCTCTGCTTCGGAAATCCCCAACGCCGCGAAAACCTTGCGCTGCACCGCTTCGCGGTAGATACGAATCGACCCGCCGCCGATCTCCCAGCCGTTCAACGCGAGGTCGTACGCTTGCGCGCGTACGCGCGCCGGGTCGCTCTCCAGATAGGGGAGGTCGGCTTCGCGCGGACTGGTGAAGGGGTGGTGGCACGCCACCCAGCGCTTTTCGTCTTCGTCGTATTCGAACATTGGGAAGTCGACCACCCAAACCGGCGCCCACTCGGCCCCCGTGAGGAATCCTTTTTCGTGGCCGAGTTTGACGCGCAACGCGCCCAACGAATCGAAGACGATTTTTGGCTTGTCTGCGCCGAAGAAGAGCAAATCCCCCGTTTGCGCACTGGTACGCTCGAGGATCGTTCGCAACGCCCGTTCGTGCAGGTTCTTGACGATCGGCGACTGCAGCCCCTTTTCGTTCGGTTGGGCGGCGTCGTTGACTTTGATGTACGCGAGCCCTTTGGCCCCGTAGATCGCAACGAAACGGGTGTAGTCGTCGATTTCGCCTCGGGTGAGCGCGGCGCCGCCCGGTACGCGCAGCGCCATCACTTTGCCACCACTGTTGGCGGGACCAGAAAAGACCTTGAACGCGACGTCGCGCACTGCATCGGTCACATCGGTGAGTTCCAGCGTGACACGCAGGTCCGGCTTGTCCGAGCCGTAGCGCAGCATCGCTTCGTCATAGGTGAGGCGGGGAAACGGGTTCGGTAGCGTCACGTCGAGCACTTCGGCAAAGACCGAGCGAATCATCTCCTCCATGAGGGCGATGATCTCTTCTTGGGTCAGGAACGAAGTCTCGATATCGACTTGGGTGAATTCCGGTTGTCGGTCGGCGCGCAGATCTTCGTCACGGAAACATTTGGTGATTTGGTAGTAGCGATCGAAACCAGCCACCATCAAGAGCTGCTTGAAGAGCTGTGGGGATTGCGGTAGCGCGAAGAAATGACCGGGATGGACCCGGGACGGCACGAGATAGTCCCGCGCCCCTTCTGGCGTGCTCTTGGTAAGCATCGGGGTTTCGATATCGACGAATCCGTGCGCGTCGAGAAAGCGGCGAAAGGCGCGCGTGACCTGGTAGCGCAAAAGCAGATTCTTTTGCATGGTGGGGCGACGCAGGTCGAGCACGCGGTGGGTCAGGCGCACGGTCTCAGAGAGGTGTTCGTCGTCGATGGGAAAGGGAAGCGGGGCGCTCGTATTGAGGATTTCGAGCGTTTCGACGAAGACTTCGATTTCCCCGGTGGGAATGTTGGGGTTTTCCGTTCCTGCGGGACGCCGCCGAACGGTACCGGTGACGCGCAGGACATATTCGTTGCGCACCGCTTCGGCCAAACGGAACGCTTCGGGGCGGTCGGGGTCGACGACGACCTGGACGATCCCGGAACGGTCGGCGAGGTCGATGAAGATGACGCCCCCGTGGTCGCGGCGACGGCGTGCCCATCCGCAGAGGGTGACGGTCTGGTCGAGGTGTTGCGCGGTGACGGTTCCGCAGTAGTGGCTTCGCATCGCAATTCCTATCGTTGTGATGTCATTCGGTGGTTGCTGCGCAGGCTTCACAGGCGCCCGCACCGCATCCGCTGTTGTCCGCGGTTGCGTTCGTGCTCTTTTTCGTGTTGCTGTTGCCTTTGTAGTCGGTGACGTACCAGCCGTCTCCTTTGAACGCGAATCCTGCAGCCGACAGGAGCTTCACGTAGGTGCCGCTGCCACAGGTGGGGCACGTCGTGATCGGAGCGTCATTCACCTTTTGCAGGTGTTCTTGTTCATGACCACACGATTCGCAACGATATTCGTAGATCGGCATCGCGGTTCTCCCAAACACACGGCACAAACGCGAAATTATAAACGGGTGCGCGGTTTGCTAAAAGGTGAGGCGCGTCACGAGATCGGGCCAAAAGAGGGTGATGAGGCCAGCAAACGCCAGGAATGGGCCAAACGGGATCGGCGCGCCAGCGGCCAAGTGGCCACGTACGCGCGCCACCACGCCGATCACAGCACCGAGCGAAGCGCTCACGAGCAAAATTTGCGGTAATTGTGCGGCGCCGAACCACGCCCCGAGCGCGGCGAGCAGTTTGAAGTCACCGTATCCCATCCCTTCTTTGCCTGTGAGCCATTTGAAGAGCCAGAAGATGCTCCAAAGAAGCAGGTAGCCACTCGCAGCGCCGAGAACGGCTTGGGGTAATGGGGCAAACAGGTTTTCGAGGTTGACGAGCAAGCCCGCCCATAAGAGGGGCAGGGTGATGTCGTCCGGCAACAACTGGGTTTCCCAGTCGATGAACGCCAACGCGATCAACGACCAAGCGAACCCGGCAGCACAGAGTGACACGACGGTGAGGCCAAAATGCCAGACGATGCCCGCGGTGACGAGTGCCGTGACCCCTTCGACGACGAGGTAGCGGGCAGGGATCGGCTGTTGGCAATGGCGGCAGTGACCACGGAGCAGCAACCACGACAGGATCGGCAAGTTCTCCCACCATGCCAACCGGTGGTGGCACTGCGGACAGTGCGACGCGGGAAACGCAAGGTTGAAGCGCTCGGTTTCGACGCGCGCATCAGCAGAGGGGGCCGGAAGGGTCTTTGCCGTGCCTGCGCATTCGGCCAAATAGGCAGTGGCTTCGCGATACCACCGCCGTTCCAGCATCTTGGGCAAGCGGTAGATCACGACGTTGAGAAAACTGCCCACCACCGCGCCGAGGAGTGCGGCAGCTCCGACCCAGAAGAGCAGAGGCAATGTCGGTGTTGGCGTCATCGCAATTCCTGCGCGTTTAGCCGACCACTTGTCCAAGTTTGAAGATCGGCAGGTACATGGAGACGACGATACCGCCGACGACCACGCCGAGGAAGACCATGATCACCGGTTCCAAGAGCTGGGAGAGCGACGCGACGGCGTCGTCCACCTCCCTTTCGTAGTATTCGGCGATTTTGTTGAGCATGTCGTCGAGTTGCCCCGACTCTTCGCCAATCGAAACCATCTGCGGCACCATCGCCGGAAAGACGCCAGCGTCGATCATCGCAACGGTGAGTGCGACCCCTTGGGTCACCTGGGTGCGAATCTGCTCAGTGGCGTCGCGGTAAACGGCATTTCCCGCCGCATCGGCAACCGAAACCAGTGCTTCGTTGAGCGGCACACCCGCGGCGAACATCGTCGCAAGGGTACGCGCCCAGCGCGCGATCGCTGCTTTTTGGAGAATGACCCCGACGACAGGCAGTTTCAGCAGCAGACGATCGACACGGTCGCGAAACGTTTGCGATTTCCGGTGCGTGAGCACGAACGCCACCACCGCGGCGATCAGCGTACCGAAAATGGCCCACCACCACGCGACGAAGAATTCGGAGATCGAGATGACGAGGAGCGTGGGCGCCGGAAGATCGGCGCCGAAGCTCGAAAAGATCTCTTTGAATTGCGGGATCACGAAAATCATCAAAATCGAGATGACGATGAACGCAACCACGACCACCGCGGCGGGATAAAAGAGTGCCGATTTGATCTTGCCTTTGATTGCGATGATCTTTTCTTGGTAGGTTGCGATGCGGTCGAGCAGATCGTCGAGGATCCCGGCGTGTTCGCCCGCGGCGACGAGCGCGACGAAAAGCCGGTCGAAGTAGAGCGGGTGTTTGGCAAACGCTTGCGCAAGCGAATTGCCTTGCGCGATGTCGCTGCGAATCTCGTTCAACAACCGCGCGAGCGCCGGGTTCGATGTGCCGCGAATCGCAATGTCGAACGCTTGCAAAAGCGGCACCCCCGCTTTCATCATCGTGGCCAATTGCCGGGTAAAGAGGGCAATGTCTTTTTCTTGGACGCGTCCACGCCGCATCTTCACCGCTTGGAGTTTGCGGACGCGAACCCCTTTTTGGCGCAACGCCGATTTCGCGGCCAGTTCGCTTACGGCACGGATTTCGCCGCGTGTTTTTTTCCCTGCGGCGTCGGTTCCTTCCCAGACGAACAATTTCTCTTCTTGGGCTGTTGCTCGTGCCACCTTCTCCTCCTTTTTAGTCGTTGGTCACTGCGAGCACTTCCGCAAGCGACGTCACCCCCTGCTTGACTTTCAGGAGCCCCGATTGACGCAGATTGCGAATCCCTTCCCGACGCGCTTGCCGCTCCAACTCCAGCGCGTTCGCGTTGGTCATGATCAATTCGCGCATCGCATCGGAAATGGGCATCACCTCGTAGATACCGACCCGCCCCTTGTACCCCGACCCGTGACACCGTTCGCACCCTTTGGGGTTGGGGCCGAAAAGCGTCCAGCTGCCGTCGAGATCGGCTTCGGTGAAACCCGCGGCAAGGAGCGCCGGTTTCGGGATCTCCTGCGGCACTTTGCACGCACACAGGCGTCTGGCGAGGCGCTGCGCAGTGATGAGGATTACCGAGGAGGCGATGTTGAAGGGCGGCAATCCCATCAACCGAAGACGGTCGAGCGTCGAGGGGGCGTCGTTGGTGTGCAGCGTCGACAAAACCAGGTGGCCCGTCTGCGCCGCTTTGACCGCGATATCGGCGGTTTCGAGGTCGCGGATCTCACCCACCATGATGATGTCCGGGTCTTGGCGCAAAAAGGCACGCAACGCCGACGCAAAGGTCAAGCCGGTTTTTTCGTTGATATTGACCTGGTTGATCCCTGGCAAATTGATTTCGACCGGGTCTTCGGCGGTCGAGATATTGACGTCGGGTTGGTTGAGGATGTTGAGACACGTGTAGAGCGAGACGGTTTTCCCCGACCCCGTTGGCCCGGTGACCAAAACCATGCCGTACGGACGGTGAATTGCTTCGAGGAGCGCTGCTTTCTGATCGGGTTCGTACCCCAACGCGTCGATGCCGAGCATCGCTGACGAAGGATCGAGAAGCCGCATCACGATCTTTTCACCCCAGAGGGTGGGCAGGGTCGAAACGCGAAAATCGATCGCTTTCTGGCGGTTGAGCACCAATTTGATGCGGCCATCCTGCGGGACACGGCGCTCCGAGATGTCCAGCCGCGCCATGATCTTGATCCGTGCCGTGATCTTGTCTTTGAACGTGAGCGGTGGGCGCGCGACTTCACGCAGGACACCGTCGGCGCGAAAGCGGATGCGGTAGTGTTTCTCGTAGGGCTCGAAATGGATGTCGGATGCCCCTTCGTTGATCGCGTCGAAAAGGATTTTGTTGATGAATTTGACAACCGGCGCATCGTCGATCGTTTCGTCGCTCAGGGTGGATGCCGCGGTGTCCTCTGACGACTCGATTTCGGCCGAGAGGTCGAGCGCTTCGTCGGTGAGGGACGCGAGCGCGTCGGCTGCCGATTGGAAAAATTCGTTGAGCGTTCGCCATAGGGTCTTCGCAGGAACGACGACGGGTTCGATCGTCTGGCCGCTTTGGAAGCGCAACGCATCGAGCAGTTCCACTTGCGAAGGGTCGGCCATCGCGACGACGGTTTTCCCTTTCCGCCGCGAAAGGGGAAGCACGCCGTGTTTGAACGCGAGTTCGCGATCGAGCAGATCTTTGGGGATTTTGTCGAGATCGACGGCATCCAAGTCCAGGATCGGGATGCCGAACTGCTCGCCGGCAAAATGGGCCAACCGCTTTTCCGAGAGATCCGCGATCGTGATCAGCGTGAGCAAGACACCGAATGGCCCCTCGTCGGGCTGTGCGAGCGCGCTTTGCAATTGCCCCTCGTCAACCCAGCCCGCGTGCACCAATGCGCGCATGAGACCCGTGATGTGGCGTTTGGCGTTCATTCGCTACGTTCCTCAGAAACGCGACGTAGGCGCGCAACCCGAACCGTTCGCTCGTCGGTTTGCACGATTTCGACCACCACGTCGTCGAAACGCACCGCGGTCTCTCCGTCCGGCAGTGCTTGTAACGTCGCAAGCAACAAGCCGTTCAACGTCCGGCCTCGATCTTCCGGCAGGTGGATACCGAGCGCGCGGTTGATTTCACGGATCAACGTCTCTCCGGGTAGGGTGACCATCCCGTTTGCGTCCCAATGGATCGCGTGTGCTCCCGTCAGCGACGTGGTGAATTGGCCGACGATCTCTTCGACGATATCGTCGATCGTCACCAAACCCAAAAGCTCACCGTACTCGTCGACCACCAACGCAAGCCGCTGTTGCCGTTTCTGGAATTCGTTGAGTTGCGTCAATACCGGGGTCTTTGCCGGGATGAAATAGGCGGGTGTTGCCCGTTTTTTGAGGAGTTCGCGCGAAAAGGGTTGATCCTGCAACAGCGCACTCAAGATCTGGCGGGCATGGACGATTCCCAAGATTTCGTCGGATCGGCTGTCGATAAGCGGCAGCCGGGTGTGGTATGCCGTTGCCAACTGCTCGCGCAACGCACTTTCGCTTTCGGAGAGGTCGAGCGACTCAATCACCCGTCGGGGTTTCATCACGTCGGCAACAGTGAGGTGTTCGATGTCAAGGAGATTGAGCAGCAATTCGCGGTGGTTCTGGAAACGCCACACAGAGGTTTGACTGAGCAGCGCGCGGAGTTCTTCGGGCGAGTAAGTGTGGTGATCCCGCCGTTGGTTGAGGCGCAATAGGGTCAGAACCCCCTTGACGAAGAGATTGACGAAATCGACGATCGGGCCGGTGAGTTTCAAGAGCGCCGTGAGCGGCCACGCGTACCAGAGGGCCAAAGTGTCGGCGTAGCGCGCACCGATGACTTTCGGGGTGATTTCGGAAAAGACGAGGATCACGAACGTCAGGACGAAGCTCCCTACGGCCAATGCGCTTTCGTGTTCGCCGAAGAGCGCGAGCGTGATCACCGAAGCGAGCGTCGCCGCACCGACGTTGATCACGTTGTTGAGGAGCAGAATGACCCCCAAGAGGCGGTCGGTGTCGGCCAAGAGCGCCGTGGCCAGGCGGGCGCTGCGGTTGCCGTTCGCAGCAAGCGCCTGTAGGCGGAAACGGTTTGCTGCCATCATCACCGTTTCACTCATCGACGCGAGACCAGAGCCCGCTAGGAGCGCGACGAGTGCGACGAAATGCCAGGGCGTGACCGCAGCGATTTGAGAGGGGGCACTCATGCCGATCGATGGGTCAAGAGAAAATCACGAACGAAATGAAAACCGAGATAGGCGAGCGCCAGGAGCACGATCCCGCCCCACAACCAGCGCAGGGCCGTTTGGCCACGCCAACCGTAGCGCCAGCGCCCAAAAAGCAGCACGGCGAAGACGAGCCACGCCGAAAGGGAAAAGACCGTTTTGTGGTCCCAGCGCCAAGGAACGCCGAAGAGGGCTTCGGAAAAAACGATTCCGGTGAGGTTGGTCAGCGTGAGCGCGGCGAATCCCATCCAGATCATGCGGAAGAGCTGTCGCTCCATCGTCATGAGCGGGGGGAGATGCTCCAACCAACGGAAAAAACGGTGGTGGTGCAGCGCCTGTTCGGCAAGGGTCATGAGAAAGGCGTGAATCGCGACCACGGAAAAGAGGGCGTAGCTGACGACCGCGACCAAAAGATGGGCGACGAGTGCCGGACGTCCCGCTGCAACGACGGGGTCGAGCGAGAGCGGCAAGATTGCCGCGACGATGGCAACCGCGGCGGCCGCTGGCGCATGGATGAGCGTCGTCCAGTGGCCTTCGGGACGGCGCAGGTCCCACGCGAGGATGACGCCTGCCAACCAGAGGGTGAGTGAGAGGACTGGCGCCACGCCCAAACGGATCCCGCTTGTGACGCCGCCAAAGAGGATCGCCCAGACTGCTGCGCCATGAACGAGGAGTGCGGCGACGTAGGCAGGGCGCAGCCAACGGGGTGGGCAGGATTGCGGGTCGGAGACACGACAGTGGCGCCACCCGCCAACCGCGACGAGGGCGTAGCAGAGGGCTGCGGCCAAATGCAGTAGAATCGACGTCATAATGCGAAAGTGTAACCGATTCGGAGAGATTTGAAGATGCTCGACCAATTGACCCAACGCCTCAGTCGTGTGGTGAAGACGCTCCGCGGCCAGGCGCGCTTGACCGAAGAGAACATTCAGGATGCGCTGCGCGAGGTGCGCATGGCGCTCCTCGAAGCCGATGTCGCGTTGCCTGTGGTCAAAGCCTTCATCGAGCGCGTGCGGACCAAAGCGGTCGGGCAAGAGGTGATCGGTTCCCTCACCCCAGGGCAGGCGCTCGTAGGGGTCGTCTTTGACGAACTGAAAGCCTTGATGGGGGGGAACGAGGCGCCGCTGCAGCTCAACGCCCGTCCGCCCGTCGTCATTTTGATGGCGGGGTTGCAAGGGGCTGGTAAGACGACGACGGTGGGTAAATTGGGGAAATGGCTCAAAGAGACGAAACGCAAAAAAGTGCTCACGGTCTCCACCGACGTTTACCGCCCGGCGGCGATCGAGCAATTGGCTACGGTTGCGAAAGCAGCGGGGGTCGACTGGTTCCCTTCGAAGGCCAGTGAGCAACCCATCGCGATCGCGCAGAACGCGTTGGCGGAGGCAAAACGGCGGCTCTACGACGTCCTGATCGTCGACACCGCAGGGCGGCTCGCCGTCGATGAAGCGATGATGCAAGAGATTCGCGCGCTCCACGACGCGTTGCAACCCACCGAAACGCTTTTCGTGGTGGACGCGATGTTGGGGCAGGATGCGGTCAATACCGCGAAAGCGTTTCACGACGCGCTGCCGCTCACTGGCGTGGTGCTCACGAAGCTCGACGGTGACGCGCGTGGTGGCGCGGCTCTTTCGGTGCGTTATGTCACCGGCGCGCCGATCAAATTCGCGGGCGTCGGTGAAAAACTCGACGGCTTGGAGCCCTTCTACCCCGAGCGCATGGCCAGTCGGATCTTGGGGATGGGGGACATCCTGGGGCTGGTGGAAACGGCGCGCAAAGAGGTCGACGAGGAGAAAGCGAAACAGCTGGCGAAGAAGATCCAGTCAGGGAAAGGGTTCGACCTCAACGACTTTCGTGAGCAGATCGTGCAGTTGCGCAAGATGGGCGGGATGACCGCGCTACTTGACAAAATGCCCGCGCAGATCGCGCAGATGGCGGGGCAGCTCCCGGCAGGCAGCGACGACAAAATGATCCGACGGATTCAGGGGATCATCGACAGCATGACGCCCGAAGAGCGGGCGCGCCCGGAAATCATCAAAGCGAAACGCAAACAGCGGATCGCGGCGGGTGCCGGGGTGACGGTGCAAGAAGTGAACCGCTTGCTCAAACAGTTCGATCAGACCCAGCGGTTGATGAAGAGCTTGGGCAAAGGCGGACTCAAAAAGATGATGCGCGGTCTGGGCGGTGTGTTGCCGCGCTTGCGCTAAAGGAGGTGCGATGACGCATGCGGGAAGCGACGCGGCCGACTTCGCTGGGCCGCGGTGGCCGGATGGCCTTAGTGGCCTGCTGTGGCTTGCGCTTCGTCGTTCGCTCAGAACTTTGTTGCGTGGCGAGGCGATCGGCGCGTTGATCTGGCCCGTGCTCGTCGCCAGCCTCATCTGGCTGGTCGTGGGTGCGCTAGCGTGGGAACCGGTCACGGCGATGGTGGGCGGTTGGCTCGAAGCAGCCGGTTCCCCCGATGGCGCGGCAGCGGGTGACGTGCCCTGGTGGGCGGGGGCGCTGGCGATTGGCGTGAAGTTTGCCTTTTGGCTGGGGGTGATCCCACTCATCTACGTGACGGCGCTGGTGCTGTTGGCGGTGTGGACACTGCCGGGGCTGATTCGTCGGATCGCGCAACGCGATTACTCCGCGCTCGAATTCCGTCATGGGGGCTCGGTGGCGGGCAGTATCGTCAATACCCTCGTCGCGGTGCTGCTCTATCTCTTGGGTATGGTGGCGACGCTGCTCCTGTGGTGGGTACCTGGTGCGCTTGTCCTTTTTCCTTTCGTCCTCACCGCCTGGCTCAACCAGCGCACCTTTGTCTATGACTGTTTGAGCGAGGTCGCCGATCGCACGGAGCTGCGTCGCGTAGCCGAGCGCTACAAAGGGTGGCTCTTCGCAGTCGGTATGGTCGGGGCTTTGCTGTTGTGGATTCCGTTCGTCAATCTCCTGTCGCCGGTGCTGATCGGGATCCTGTTTGCTCATGCTACCCTGGAGCTGCTCGCTTGGGAGCGGGGGAATGGAAGAACGACGCCGACGTCGAGCCGCGAAGCGACGGAAACGAAACCAACGTGGGAGTTGCTGCCATGATCCATATCGGCGCGTATATCATCGGGGATGAGATCCTTTCGGGGCGGCGGGAAGACAAACACCTCAAGGCGCTCATCGCCATCCTCAAGAAGCGTGGGTTACGCCTCTCTTGGGCCCATTATCTGGGGGACGATCCGTTGCGCCTCACCGAAGCGTTTCGGCGCAGCTTCGCCACGAGCGATGTGGTGTTCAGCTTCGGCGGGATCGGTGCGACACCGGACGACCATACGCGGCAGTGCGCCGCTGCCGCGCTGGGGCGGCGTCTTGTCTTGCACCCGGAGGCCGAGGCGCTCATTCGGGCTCGGCTGGGTGCGGACGCGACGCCGCAACGCCTGGAAATGGGGGTTTTCCCGGAAGGGGCGCGGATCATTCCCAACCCGTACAACCAGATTCCCGGTTTCAGCGTCGAACACCACCACTTCGTTCCCGGTTTCCCGCGGATGGCGTGGCCGATGGTGGAGTGGGTGCTCGATACCTACTACCGTGACCATTTCGCTCGCGAAGATTGGGTGGAAGAGAGCCTCATTGCCTGGGATGTCCGTGAAGGCGACCTCCTGGATCTGATGCAGCAGCTTACCGAAAAGTATCCCGAAGCGACGCTTTTTTCTTTGCCGTCCCTCAAGGAGGAGAGCGGCGGTCGCTGGCGGCTCGAACTGGGGTTCAAAGGGCCTGCCGCGCAGGTTTCGCAAGCGATCGCGGAGCTCAAAGCGGCGCTGACGGCGCGGGGGGTTGCCTTCGCTCCGTAAAGAGCGCGTTCGCGGGAACGATCCCTCTCTTGGCCTGGTCGGCACTTAACTTTTTCGCCAGCTTTTTCACTTCCGCAGCGGCTGCGGCCACCGCCCGGTAGCTGTCGAATTGCTGGGGCAGAACCGGTAGTGCGCCTACAGTTAGTGCGGAAAGGGGGTGAAAGACCACGTTGCCACGGCGATCTTCTGCTTCGATGCCGCCGCGCTGCCAGTCGTCGCTGCTGTAGAAACTGGGAAGCGCGGCGGTGTAAGCGGAAAAGAGCGCCGTGATCCGTTCTTGCCACGCGGGATCGCGAAAGAGGACGATGAAGTCGTCGCCGCCGATGTGGCCAATGAAGTCTTCCGGATGGGTGACGTGGCGCTTCAGGAGTTCCGCAACCAGCCGAATCAGTTCGTCGCCGCGCTCGAATCCATAGAGATCGTTGTACGCTTTGAAGTGGGCGATGTCGACGTAGGCGACGACAAACGGTAGTTGCTGTGTGAGTAGGCTTTGGATGCGGTCGTTGATCGGCAAGTTTCCGGGAAGGCCGGTGAGCGGGTTGGCGTACCGTGCCGCTTCGAGTTGCAGCTCCACCAAGGTGCGCAACAGCGCCTGCCCGTCGCCAAGCCCCAGGTATTTGCCGCTTTCGCCGACGACGAGGAACGGTCGCCCCAGCTCGGTGAGCGCGAGCGTTTGCAGCTGCTGGGAGAGTTCGTGGATGGTCGCGTCGGAGCGGATCGCAAACGCTTTGCTCAGGTAGTGCTGACACGATTTGCGGCCAAAGAGTTCGTGGCGGTAGGGACGGGCGAAATCTTCCAGGAACGGGTGGCGGAAAATGAGACCCAGGGGACGTTCGTCCGTATCGACTACCGGGATTGCGCTCAAATCCGGATCGGCGGTGAAACGGGCATAGATCGTTTCGTTGTTCGTTTCGAGCGTTGCTGGCGGGATTGCGAGTGCGAGCGAAGCCACGTTCCGGGTGTGCGCTTTCGTGAGCACCTGCGCGTTCCCTGTTTGGAGCCATTGCCGCCGTTTCTCCGTGGGTAGCGAATCAACCAGCGTTTTTTGCGGTGGCGCGAACAGAAAACCTTGGACGAAGTCGAACCCCAACTGCTGCACCAAATGCCATTCCGCCGCTTTTTCCACCCCTTCTGCGACGATGCGGCTTCCGGTGGTCTGGCTCAGCATCACCACCGCTTCCAGAAAACGGCGGACGGCGCCGTCCGTTACCGCTTGGTGGACGAAGTGGCGATCGAGTTTGACATAGTCGGGACGGATTTCCGACCAGACACGAAGCGACGCGTACCCTTCGCCCAGATCGTCGATCGCGATCTCGAACCCTTGGCGGCGGTAATGGGTTACTGCCTGCCGCAGCGTGTCATAGTCCAGGTGTGGTGATGCTTCGGTAATTTCGATCACCACCTGGCTCGGTGCCATGCCGTGCGCAGTGAGAAGATGGCGGGTCCACCCTTTTTGGGCGCCCTGGATGAACGCGAGCGGCTCGACGTTGAGGAAGAGCTTGTGCGGCGCACCATTGGCGATTTGGTGCGCATAGGCAGCGATCGCCGCTTCGCGGCAGGCGTAATCGAGTTCGGCGATACGCTGCGCCGCGCGTGCTGCGGAAAAAAGCGCGTCTGGTCTGGCCAGTGGGCTGTCTTGCGGCCCACGGATCAGCGCTTCCCAACCGTAGCAGGTGAGATCACGGGCCCGCCAAATCGGTTGGAAATGGGCAACGAGGGCGCGTCGACACAGAATGTCGTCCAATGTCAGTCGCCAGTCACTTGTGTCGTCGTTGCGGAGATGTGGTGCGTAACGGATTGCGTTCATGGAAGGCAGGCTTCGCTGGGGTTGAGGCAACCGAGATGGGACGCGATCGCGGCACTCAACGAAGCAATGCGTACGCTGTTGTCCCAGAACCGCGGCATTGGTTTGGGGATCTGATTGCGTAACGCGATTGCGGTGACCAGCGTCACCAGCGTTTCCACACCTAGGAGCGTGACCGCTTGGCGGATCGATTCCAATGGACGTGCGATACCATAGGCTGGCGAATTGACCGTTTTCAGTACCGCAGCACTCAGTGCGAGATCTTGCGTGACCAGATCGGCAATAGTACGCATGCTGGGGTGTTTGCGCTGTAATTCCTGGTCGATCGCCGACAGGATCTGCGGGCGCGGAGGAATGGGGATGTTGGCGAGAAGCGGGTCGGTTGCGCTTCGTTCTTGCGCCTTTTCTGATGCGTTCAGAGATGGCATTATCGCTTTCCTCCCGGTATCGTCGGTGCTGGTGTTTGGTCGAAAGGGTAGCGGATCGAGATGACGATTTGATGACAAGGAGCGACGACAGAATGGAGCCAACGGATTCGATCGATGAAGCAGCGGTGGTCGAGCAGATGCGTGCTTGGATCGAAAGGGCCGTGATCGGGCTGAACTTATGCCCGTACGCCAAAGCCGTTTGGCTCAACCAGCAAGTGCGCATCCGAGTAAGCGATGCACGCCACATCGATCATTTTCTGGAGCATTTGGACGAAGAGCTGGAGCGGCTCGTAACGACTGACCCGAAGGTCCTGGACACGACGCTTCTCGTCCACCCCACCCTTTTCCCTGATTTCGCGACGTTCAACGATTTCTTGGATCTGGCCGAAGCCTGTTTGGAGGACCACGATTTGGTTGGGGTGATCCAGATCGCGTCGTTCCATCCCCAATTTCAATTTGCCGAGGAGCCGGAAGGGGATTGGAGCCACTACACCAATCGGGCACCGTACCCGACACTGCACCTCCTGCGCGAAGCCAGTATTGCGCAAGCGGTTGCTGATCATCCCAACCCCGACGCGATCTGGCAACGCAACGTAGCCTTGATGCGCGAATTGGGGCGGTCGGGGTTGGCGAAGCTGAAGATCTGGCCGGAGTTGGAAGACGAAAAAAAGTAAGGCGCGCCTAAAATCTGCGCGTGCGGTCGGCCTCGCGGCGCGAGCGGTCAGGTGTCGGCGTTCGAGGGGTCGAGCAATGCGATCAAGTCGTCACAGAGCGCATTGTATTCTTCTTCGGAGAGTAAGAGAAATTCCAGAGCGGCATTTCCGAGTTTTTCCCATTCGTAGTTTTCGGTCAAACGCATGGCCCGGTAATCGATTTGTTCAGCGATAAGTGCTGTCGCGATCAGGTTGAGCGCCGTGGTTGAGAGGCTTTCTGAAGCAAAACAGTCCAGTTCATGGTGGTGCGCAATCGCTTCACAAATCGGCTCTGGAAGTCCCCAATTCTTGGCAAGCAGACTCCCAACAATCGCATGGCTGGTTTGATGGCGTTCTTCTTCGACTGCGGTGAAGGGGCGCTGAAATTCGGCATTGGCGGCGCGGAGTGTTTCGAGATAATCCGGAAAGCGGGCCGCCATCAGAGGAATCCCACAATCGCGAAAGAGCCCGAACAGGTAAGCGAGATTAGGGGACAGATTTTTCAGTTGTTTGGCAATGGCTGCGGAAAGGAGGGCGATCCGTGCCGAACTGTCCCAGAAACGCTCGAGTTTTGGGGTGGCCAGGGTGTTGCGCACCATGAAACCCGTTACCAGGGTAGCAATGTTGTCAAGCCCAAGCACCCCCACTGCTTGGTCGATCGATTCCACTTTGCGCCGTAAGCCGTAAAAAGGGGAATTGACCGTTTTCAACACGGCGGCCGAGAGCGCGACATCGCTGGCAACGAGCCGAGAAAGTGCGCGCAAATCGGGCGCATCGGATTGGAGTGCAGAAAAAATCTCCGTCAGGATTTGAGGGCGAGGCGGGATTGCGATACGCGCAATCAGCTGCTGTGCGGTCTGCTCACTCAGAGGTGGATTGTTCATTGCCGTGGCTCCCTTCGAACGCCCAGTCCCGGGGCGTGAGCAATTCATAGAGTCGTGCTTCGGGTGAGCCGGCCTCGGGATGCCAATCGTAGCGCCAATGGACCACTGGGGGCAGGGACATCAAGATCGATTCGGTTCGACCCCCTGTTTGCAGGCCGAAGATGGTTCCCCGATCCCAGACCAAGTTGAACTCGACGTAGCGCCCGCGCCGGTAACATTGGAACTGCCGCTCCCGTTCGCCGTAGGGGTGGTGGCGGCGCCGCGCGACGATCGGCAGGTAAGCGGGCAGGAAATGGTCGCCGACCGCAAAGGTGAGCCGTTGTGCAGCGTCAAACGGGGTGTTGCCGTCGGCGCCAAGATCGTCGAAGAAGAGGCCGCCAACGCCCCGTGGTTCGTTGCGGTGTTTGAGGAAGAAGTAACGGTCACACCACGTTTTCCATTCCCGGTAGCACGTATCGTCTCCGCCACCGGCATGGACCGCGTCGCGGCACGTACGGTGGAAATGGACGATATCTTCGACGAACGGATAGTACGGGGTGAGATCCATCCCGCCGCCGAACCACCAGACGTCAGGCTGTGTGTCATTGCTGTGCGCGACGAAAAAGCGAACGTTGAGGTGCACCGTCGGGCAGTATGGGTTACGCGGGTGGAGCACGAGCGATACGCCCAGCGCTTCGAACGGGCGGCCAGCAAGTTCCTGACGGTGCGCCGTGGCGGAAGGGGGAAGGCTCGCCCCCCGGACATGGGAAAAGTTGCAGCCGCCCCGTTCGAAGAAGCGGCCATTTTCGATGAGACGGGTAAGCCCGTCGCCTTGCAGACGGTCACCAGCGGGACGAGACCACGCATCGGTGTGAAACGGCTCACCGTCGAACGCTTCGAGCGACGAGACGATTTCGCGCTGGAGCGCAAGAAAACGGTCACGCAGTTCGGCGATTGGCAACGCCATCACGACCGTCCCGGTTTGGCAATGGCGCGGTGGCCGATGTCGCGACGTATCTGTTTGCCCGGGAATCGAATCTGTTCGGCGACGGCATAGGCACGCTGTTGTGCCGCGGCAACCGAGTCGCCCAATGCAGTGACCGCAAGGACTCGTCCCCCTGCGGTGACGAGGGTGCCGTCGTCGCGTTGCGCCGTGCCGGCGTGGAAAATCAACACCGAATCGTCATTGATGGCAAGCGGTGTCGGTTCTTTAGGTAGGCCCATGATCGGGTCCCCTTTCTTCGGCGCGTTGGGATAGCCTTGGGCAGCGAGCACCACCGCAAGCGCGACACGCCGATCCCATTCGGCAGTGGCGTCACCGATTCGCCCTTCGAGCGCGGCTTCGATGAGGTCGACAAGATCCGATTTGAGCCGCGCCATGATCGGTTGGGTTTCCGGGTCACCCATGCGGCAGTTGAATTCGACCACAAAAGGCGCGCCATTGGGCGCGATCATCAGCCCGGCATAGAGGAATCCGACGTAGGGCGTACTCTCTTCAGCCATCGCAGCGAGTGTGGGACGGATGATTTCCCGCATCACGCGCGCATGCACGTCGGGGGTGACGACCGGAGCAGGGCTGTAGGCCCCCATTCCGCCCGTGTTGGGCCCCTGGTCACCGTCCAAAAGGCGTTTGTGGTCTTGGCTGGTCGCCAGCGCCAACGCCTCTTTGCCGTCGGCAATCACGATGAAGCTCGCTTCCTCGCCTTCCAGGAACGCTTCGATGACCACACGCGCGCCCGCTTCCCCCATTTCCCGGCTCACCAACATTTTGTCGATTGCCGCATGTGCCTCGTCGAGCGTTTGCGCAACGACGACGCCTTTCCCGGCCGCGAGCCCATCGGCTTTGATGACGATCGGCGCGCCTTGGGCGTCGACGTAGGCGTGCGCTTTGTCGGGGTCAGAGAAGGTGGCGTAGGGCGCCGTGGGGATACCGTGCCGAGCCATGAAGGCTTTGGCGAACTCTTTGCTGGCTTCCAGCTGGGCAGCCGCTTGCGTCGGTCCGAAAATCGTGAGCCCTTCGGCTTGGAACGCATCGACGATTCCCGCCGCAAGTGGCGCTTCGGGGCCCACCACGGTGAGATCGACGTGATGGCGCTTTGCCGCGTCGATCCAGGAGGGAATGTCATTCGCGGGGAGGTTGCGACATTTTTCCGTCGCGGCGGTCCCGGGGTTGCCTGGCGCGACGAACACGCGCTGCACCCGCGGCGACTGCGCGAGTTTCCAGGCAAGTGCATGTTCGCGACCGCCGCTCCCAACCACCATCACGGTTAAACCCAGATGTTTCATCTTGCCCTTCCTCTGCTTCGCCTTTCTTGTATGACCGATCCGCTTCGTTTTGGTGTCGAGTGGCGCTCAGTGACGGAAATGGCGCATACCGGTGAAGACCATTGCCAGGCCGTGTTCGTTTGCGGCTGCGATCACCTCTTCGTCGCGCACCGAGCCCCCCGGTTGGATCACTGCAGTGGCGCCCGCTTGCGCCAGGACATCGACGCCGTCGCGAAACGGAAAGAACGCGTCCGACGCCACGACCGAACCGCGCACCTCGAGCCCGGCGTTTTGCGCTTTGATCACGGCGATGCGCGAGGAGTCCACACGACTCATCTGACCAGCGCCAATCCCGATCGTTTGCCCGTTTTTGCCGTAGACGATCGCGTTCGATTTGACGAATTTGGCAACGCGCCAGACAAAGAGGAGGTCGCGCATTTCGTCTTGCGTTGGTGTGCGGCGTGTCACCACTTTGAGGTGAGCGGGATCGAGCAGGTCGGTATCGTTGGACTGAACGAGCAATCCGCCGCCGATGCGCTTGAGATCCTGCTGCGCAACCGCTGGACCCCACGGACAGCGCAAAACCCGGACGTTTTTCTTCTCCGCAAGGCGCGCTCGAGCTTCTTGGGTGTAATCGGGCGCGATCACTACTTCGAGGAATTGCTGCGTCAGGGCTTCGGCTGCTGCGGCATCGACCACGGTATTGAACGCGATGATCCCGCCGAACGCAGAAGTGGGGTCGGTTGCGAACGCCTTGCGGTAGGCATCCGCTGCGCATTCGGCTACGGCAACGCCGCACGGGTTGGCGTGTTTGACGATCACGCACGCTGCTCCGTCTTGCTGGGGATCGAACTGTTTCACGCATTCCCACGCGGCGTCGGCATCTGCCAAGTTGTTGAACGAAAGGGCTTTGCCTTGCAGCGTTTCGGCAAGCGCAAGCGCGCCCGGCGCCGGATTGAGGTCGCGGTAGAACGCCGCCTGCTGGTGCGGGTTTTCACCATAGCGAAGCGGCATCACCAGGTCGAAGGAGAGGTGGAGGGCTTGGGGCCAGGTGGCGTCGCCTTCGAGCCGTTGTGTGAGGTAGGTGCTCACCATTGCATCATATCGCGCCGTGTGGGTGAAGGCTTTCGCAGCAAGACGAAAGCGGGTGGCGTAACTCACTTGGCCGCGGTTTTTGAGTTCGTCGAGCACGGGCGTGTAGTCGGCCGGGTCGACGATCACGGTGACGCCACCCTGCTCGTCGCCGTGGTTTTTCGCTGCGGCGCGAACCATCGCCGGGCCGCCGATGTCGATGTTTTCGATCGCCTCAGCTAGCGTGCAGTCGGGGCGGGCAACGGTGGCGGCGAATGGATAGAGGTTGACGGCGACGATCTCGATGGGGGGAATGTCGTGCGCGGCGAGCGTCGCGATGTGCTCGGGGTTGCTGCGATCGGCGAGGATGCCGCCGTGCACGCGTGGGTGCAGCGTCTTGACACGGCCATCGAGGATTTCCGGAAAGCCGGTGTGTTCGGCAACGTCGGTGACGGTCAAACCGGCGTCACGCAACGCTTTCGCGGTGCCGCCGGTAGAAAGCAGCGTGTAGCCCAATTGCGCCAACGCTTGGGCAAAGGGGATGAGGCCGGTTTTGTCGGAGACGCTCAAGAGCGCGGTGCGGTGGGTCATCGGTGGTTTCCTCGATCGATTTCAGGCATTGGGATAGAGGTCGTGCTCTTTCAGTTTGCGGCGCAAGGTGTTGCGCGTCACACCAAGGAGTTCGGAAGCGCGGGTGATGTTGCCGTGGGTTCGGATGAGCACGTATTCGAAGAGCGTGCGTTCGACCCGCTTCATGACCATCGCGTGCAGATCCGATGGAGGAGCGCCGTCGAGATCGACGAAATAGCGGTCGAGCATTGTTTTGACCGCGATGCACAACGTATCGTCTGGGCGAAGGGGGTCGTGCGGGGAAAGATTCTGCGGCGCATTCATGCAACGCGCTCCTCAAAGGCGGGCAATTCGGTGAAAAAGCGGTCGATGAGTTCGCGCTGTGCCGCCGCGCACTCCAGTTGGTTCATCTCCCGGCGAAACGCGGCGCCCCCCGGTAACCCTTTCGAGTACCACCCGATGTGTTTACGCGCGATTTTGACTCCGGTCTCTTCTCCGTAAAAGGCATAGAGTTCTTCCAGGTGTTCGAGCAGAATCGCGCGAATTTCGGCACGGGAGGGAGGCGGAAGGTGTTTGCCGGTGGCGAGGTAGTGTTCGATTTCCCGGAAAATCCACGGGCGACCCTGTGCGGCCCGACCGATCATCACGGCGTCGGCACCGGTGTATTCCAGGACGTATTTGGCTTTTTCGGGTGTGTCGATATCCCCGTTCGCGATCACAGGAATCGACACGAGGCTTTTGACCCGGGCGATGGTGTCGTACTCTGCCTCTCCCATATATTGGTCGGCTCGTGTCCGACCGTGGATCGCCAGCGCACGAATCCCAAGGTCTTCAGCGATGCGCGCCAGTTCCGGCGCATTCTTGTTTTGCCGGTTCCAGCCGGTCCGCATCTTGAGGGTCACCGGGGTTTCGGGAACCGCTTTGACCACCGCTTCGAGAATCGCCGCAGCCAGTTTGAGGTCTTGCATCAACGCCGAGCCAGCGAAGACGTTGCAGACTTTCTTTGCGGGACACCCCATGTTGATATCGATGATCTGAGCGCCGCGATCGACGTTGTAGCGCGCCGCTTCGGCCATCATTCTGGGGTCGGCGCCTGCGATCTGAACGACGATCGGCTCGACTTCGCCCTCGTGGTTGGCACGGCGCTGTGTTTTGACACTGCCGTAGAGGAGCGAATTGGAGGTCACCATCTCAGAGACCGCAAGCCCAGCTCCCAAGCGCTTGCAGAGTTGGCGGAACGGGCGGTCGGTGACGCCTGCCATCGGAGCAACGAACAAATTGTTGCGCAGCGTAAAACCGAGGTAGTTCACGGCACGTATCGTTCGAGTTTTCGGGGGGAAAAGTATACCCTATCCCCCGCGCATCAGCGCTTCGATCTCGTCGATCGCAACCGGGACGTCACGGGTGAGCAAGGTGCATCCCGTTTCGGTGACCAGTGCGTCGTCTTCGATGCGAATGCCGATACCCCAAAAGTCGCGGGGGATATCCTCGGCAGGGTCGATGTAAAGCCCCGGTTCGATCGTCGTGACCATCCCTGGCTGTAACGTGATCGATTGCCCATCGATTTGATAGGGGCCGACGTCATGAACGTCGAGCCCCAGCCAATGGCCGGTGCGGTGGGGATAGAAGCGCAGATGGCGCTTTTCGGCGATGAGGGTGTCGACCTCGCCGGAGAGCAGTCCCAGATCGACCAGGCCTTCGACCAAGACGCGGGTGGCGGCGTCGTGCGCTGCGGCAAACGGCGCCCCGGGGCGGGTTGCGGCAATCGCGGCGTTCTGAGCAGCGAGGACGATCTCGTAGAGTGCGCGCTGCGCGCCCGAGAAGCGGCCGTTGGCGGGAAACGTTCGCGTGATGTCGCTCGCGTAACCGCGATATTCGCAACCGGCGTCGATCAATACCAGCGCGCCGTCGGGAATGGTCGCGCGGTTTTCGACGTAGTGCAGAATGCAGGCGTTGGCGCCGCTTGCGACGATCGGCGGGTAGGCAGGCCCTTCGGCGCCCAGTTCACGGAACGTGGCAAGGATTTTGCCTTCGAGCGCCGCTTCGCTGACGCCGGGACGGGTGATCTGCATCGCGGCGCGGTGCGCGGTTGCGGCGATCGCTGCACTCATCTTGAGGCACGCAATTTCGTATCGATCTTTGATTTGACGAAAGCGTGCTATCAAAGCCCGGACGTCGTACCACGCCTGAGGGGGGGTGACCCCCTGCCGGGTTTTACGTTCGAGCGCGCTTTTCCACAGACGCAGCCGGGCGTCGACAGCCTCATGTTCCAGGATCGGCGCCCAGACGTTCGCAGCACCGGCCAAGAGGTCCGGCATTCGGGTGTCGAGTTCGGTAAGGGGAAAGGCGTCGTCGAGCGCGAGCGCTGCGGCGGCCCGTTCGACACCCAGCCGAAACCCGTCCCACTTTTCTTGTTCGGGGTTGCGGTCGCGACAAAAGAGCACCGCGCGCGGTTCGGCGAACGTGCGCAAGAGTAACCATGCGTCGGGTTCGGTAAACCCCGTGAGGTAGTAAAAGTCGCTGTCGAAACGAAACGGGTAGTGGGTGTCGCGGTTGCGTCGCTGTTCGCGTGCGGTGGGCAGCAACAGTGCCCCACCACCAGCAGCTTGCATCGCCGCCAGGATGAGCGCACGCCGGTTTGCGAACGGCGTGGGGTCCGGATCCAGGCGGCCAACCGGCGGTTGCGGGGGTTCAGGGGTAGGGGAGGGAAGCGAGGGATTCATGGGTCTCCTTTCGTCGAATCGATGAGCGCCTGCCGTTCGCGGCGCCAGCGGGCGAGCCGCTGCGGCGTGCCGATGTCCCACCACGGTGCGTCGGTAATTTCGTAACCGATGCGTCCCTCTGTGATGGCTTGGCGCAGCAAGGGGCCGAGCGGGGCACGGGTCTGTGGCGTCAGCGAAGTGAGCAACGCAGAACGGTACAAGGCAACACCAGCGAACGTATAGGTATTGCCCCGGGTTGTATCGGCATGGGGCAGCAACGCGCCGCTGGGGGTGACCGTGAAATCGCCATCGCGATGGTCCGGCGGATTGGGCGCAAGCAGCAGGTACCCAAGGTGATCCGGGTGGGTGTTCAGTTGTGCTTCACCTCGGCGCACGAACATGGCAAGTGACCAAGCGGGTGCGAGATCGACGTCGCCATTGACCACCAAAAAGGGGTCGCTGTCGATGAGGGGAAGTGCCGTGCGAATACCCCCCGCCGTCTCCAGCCCGGGTGGGGTTTCTCTGCTGTACTGGACCGTGATTCGCCACCTGCTTCCGTCACCGACATACTGTTCGATTTGTTCCCCCAGCCAACAGGGGTTGAGGACCACCGAAGAGATACCTGCGTCGGCTAACCGGCTGAGCCAATGGGCGAGAAGCGGCGTTCCCGCGGCGTCTGGGAGCAGCGGTTTGGGGGTCGAGTCGGTGAGTGGGCGCAGCCGTTCGCCACGGCCAGCCACCAAGATCATGGCACACTTCATGGCGGCTGTTCAGAAGGTGAGTGCCACTTGGACCTCTTCCGGGTGCAGCCGCTCGAAAAGGCGCAACAACGGCTTCAGCGCGGAATAGCGCAGAAGGGCTTTCCACAAGTAGCGCCGAACCCGTGGCAGGTCGTCGAGATAGCCGGTTTTGCCGTCGCGGTAAGCCAGCCGGGCGAAGATCCCAAGCACTTTGAGGTGGCGCTGTACGCCCATCCATTCGTAATCGGCGTAGAAGTCGTCGAACCGCTCATGGATGGGAACGCCGAGCCGTCGTGCCTGCTGCCAGTAGCGGACGAGGAGGTCGAGCGTGAATTCCTCCGGCCACTCGAGGTAAGCGTCGCGCAAGAGTGAAACCGGGTCGTACGTAATCGGCCCCCAGACGGCATCTTGGAAATCGAGCACACCCAACGCCCCAAGGGGGCGCAGCGGATGGTTGTCCGGCAGCACCATGAGGTTGCGACTGTGGTAGTCGCGATGGACGAAAACCTGAGGCTGCGCCTGAGCGCGTTCGATCAGCGCGGTGAAGCTCTGCTCCAGCATCTGTTGCTCAGTAGCGGTAAGCGTGACACCCAGATGGCGGCCTAGGTACCATTCCGGGAACAGACGGAGCTCGGCTTTGAGTTTGGCGGCGTCGTACTCCGGAAGCGCTGCGGGACGAGGTTGCTTTTGAAGCACCAAGAGCGTGGCCAACGCTTCGGCATACCATTCGTGGGCGGTTTCCGGTTGGCTGTTTAGCCGCGTCGCCAGCGTCTCGCTGCCGAAGTCGCTCAGCAACACGAAACCCAGTTCCGCAGCCACGGCCTCGACCGTGGGAACGGGTACGTTGGCCTCGGCAAGACAGGCCCGAATCTGTAGCCACGGCTGGATCGCCTCTTTCTCCGGCGGTGCGTCCATCACGATGCGTGTCGTGCCATCGTTCAACCGTACGCGCCAATAGCGTCGGAAGCTGGCGTCTTCCGAAGCAGGCGTCAAGCTGTCGCTTGCGATCCCCAAGTCGTGCAACCAGGCAGTCAGTGCCAGACGGCGTTCCTCCATCGATCAGCCCAAACCCTTTCGTGTACAATCGCGCTAGACGATTGTAACCGAACTGATTGCCCTGTGACTTTCGTGCCTGATTCGAATGGACGTCGCGGCAAACCACCGCGACCGCGGTTGCGTCCTATTGTCGCGTGGTTGGCGGTGATGGGGTTTTCCTCATGGACTTGGGGGGAAGGGCTGCCTCCGTTCGAAGTCGATCCTTCTCTGCTGGGTTCTCCTTCGGCGGTTCCGCCTCAGCAAACGCCCGTTCTGCCTCATGACGCAGCGCCGAAGGATGCCGCGAACCCGAACCGCGAGCCTGAAGTCCCGGTGCCACTGACGTCGGCAACGTCTGCGCAGCGGGTCAGTGAACGCGATCTGCCGTTTTTGCCGGCTGGCACGGTGGTCGAGGCCGATCGCATTCGCGGCGAACGGGGTAAAACATTGGTCGCAGAAGGGGATGTCGTCGTTGCGCGGGATGGGCAGTTCGTGCGTGCCGAACGGCTCACCTACGACGAACCCTCGGAAACTGTGACCGCAACGGGTGCAGTAACCCTGGAGGATCGCGCCCTGGGGGTTCGGGTGACCGGTCCCGAAGCGCACTACAATTTGGCGGACAAGACGGGGGTCTTCCAGCAGCCGCGCTACTTTTTCACTCCGTCGGAGAAAAACCCGCACACAACCGACGCCCACGGCGCGGCGCAAGCGGTCTATTTCGAAGGCGCGAACCAGTATCGGATCGAAAGGGGGAGCTGGACCACCTGTGCGGCGCCGGACCCCGACTGGTATCTCCAAGCCGATCGCATCACACTGGATCGCAATACCAACGTCGGCCATGCGCAGGATGCGCGGTTGCGTTTCGGCGATACCACGCTTGTGGCGCTGCCGTGGTTGGAGTTTCCGCTTTCGAAGGAGCGGAAATCGGGCTGGCTCGTCCCCTCGTTCGGGGTGTCGAGCCGGGCCGGGGTACAGGTTGCGGTACCCTACTATTTCAACCTGGCCCCGAATTACGACCTGACGCTGACGCCAAGAATTTATACCCGTCGTGGACTGCAATTGGGCAGCCAATTCCGTTATCTGACCGAATCGATGCGCGGAACGCTCGAAGCGGAGGTGTTGCCGAGCGACCGCGAAGCGGGGCGAACGCGCGCGCTGGGAATCTGGCGGCATGAGCAGCGTTTCAGTGACCAGCTCTACGGTACGGTCGATTACAACGCGGTGGGCGACCGGGACTACTTCAAAGATTTGAGCAACAACCTGAGCCTTTCTTCAACGGTTCATCTGCTGCGGCAAGGTTCGCTCTGGTACCATGGCGAGGGGTGGGGTTCGCAACTGCTGGTGCAGCAGTATCAAACGCTCGATCGCACCATCGAAACGCCCTACCGGTTGCTGCCACAGTGGCGGCTCTGGTCGGCACCCGTAGCGCTGGGCGATGCAGGGCGCTTCGGAGCCGTGACCCTTTCGGGGCAGGTGACGCAGTTCCGCCACCCCGATGCGGGTTCGGTTTCGTCTTCGGGACTCTATTGGACCGAAGGGAGGCGCTGGGTGGCGACCCCCGAGTGGCGTCTGCCCATCGCAACCGAATGGTGGTCGGTGGAGCCGCGCGTGCAAGCGCACCTTAGCCACTATTCCCTCGACCAACCCGCGGTTGTCGGCGGGCGAACGACCCTTTCGCGCGTATTGCCGATCGTTGCGCTCGACGCGCGGATGGCGTTCGAACGCGACTGGCAGCTTTTTGGCCGTAACTGGTTGCAAACGCTTGAGCCTCGCCTCTTTTACCGCTACGCGCCCTATCGCGATCAGTCCGATTTTCCCCTTTTTGATACCGATCGGTACGGTTTTGGCTTTGCCCAGCTCTTCATGATGAACCCTTATACGGGGTATGATCGCGTTGCGGACGGTCACAGTGTCACGGTGGCGGTCACGTCGCGGTTGCTGGAGCCCGAAACGGGTAGAGAACGGATCCGTGCGTCGCTTGCGCAGCGTTTTTACCGTGACGATCCCAAAGTATTGCTCCCCGGAGAGGCGCCGTGGAGTAACCGGCGGACCGACCTGCTCGCGGAAGTGGTCTGGCAGCCTTTCGAGCGCTGGCGGACCAAAGGCTTTTGGCAATACGATCCCGACGAAGGAGTGAACCGCCGTTTCAACGCCGCGGTGCGTTATGAGGCAGGGCCAGCGAAGCTAGCCGGCTTCGACTACCGGTACACGCGCGATCAGCTGGAGGAAGTGGCGCTTTCGGGGCAATGGCCACTTGCGCCGCGCTGGTACGGGGTGAGCCGCATCGCCCGGTCACTGCAAGAAGACCGCTGGACGGAACTGCTCGCTGGGTTCGAATACAACGGCGGCTGCTGGGTTGGCCGGGTCGTACTGCATCGCTATGCGCTTTCGAGCGCCAGCAACAACACAGCGATCTTTTTCCAACTCGAACTCAATGGGTTAGGGAGTTTGGGCAACGACCCGGGGTCGCTCCTGCGGCGAGCTGTACCGGGCTATGGCAGAATTGCGCCGACCGGCCCGGAGCGGTCGCTCGAGTCGGGGTGGTAGGAGAAGCGAATGAAAAAAAGGGTAGGTATCTGGGTGATCCGATGGGTTTTGGCGAGCGTCATGGTCGCGCTTCCGCCTGCGTGGGCTACGGATACCATCGGTGTGGTTGCCGTCGTCAATGGGGAACCCATTACCTCGTTGCAACTGGAACGGCGTCGCGCCCAGATCGAACGCCAATTGGCCCAGCAAGGGCGTGCGGCACCTGCGCAACAGATCGCCGACGAAGCATTGCGGTCGCTCATCGTCGAGCGTATTCAATTGCAGGCGGCGAAGCGATTCGGGATCGAGGTCGAACCGCGTGAAGTGGACGACGCGATCGCTTCGATCGCGGCGCGCAATGGGATGGACCGGACGCAACTGGAAGCCGCATTGCAGCAAGACGGAATCTCTTGGGCCACGTTCCAAGAGGAGATCCGCCGGCAAATCCTGTTGCAGCGGTTGCAAGCGCGGGTAACGCAAGGGTCCGACACCGTCAGTGACGCTGAACTCGACCATTTCATCGCAGCGTTTCCTGACCTCAAACGCCGTTTTGCCGAAGAGGCAGCGAACGTCGTGCAAACCCATGTCCGCCACATTCTGCTCAAAACGGGGGCGACCCTCACGGACGAGGAGGCAAAAGCGCGCCTCGTCGCGCTCAAAGAGCGGTTGGCGCGCGGTGAAGATTTCGCGGAACTCGCGCGCCTCCATTCCGAAGACGGCTCGGCCGCCAATGGCGGTGACCTGGGTTGGGTGTTGCCGGGCGATTTCGTCCCGGAATTCGAAACGGTAATGAACCGCTTGCCGGTCGGCGCGGTTTCCGATCCGGTGAAAACGCGGTTCGGATGGCATTTGATCCAGGTGGTGGCGCGGCGGCCGCTTGCCGACGATCCCGACGCGTTCCGCAATTACGCGCGCAACAAACTTCGCGAGCGGAAACGGCAGCAGGCGTATGAGGCGTTCGTCCAATCGCTCGAAGCCGAAGCAGTGATCGAGCGACCGACTGGTGAGGGTTTACCGCGGTGAACGAAAACGCACGCGCTCCGTTGGCAATCACGCTGGGAGAGCCGGCTGGCATCGGCCCGGAACTCTGTGCCCGGCTGGTCGAACGGCGCTGGCCGCACCCGTTGGTGCTGATCGGAGATCCCGCATTGCTTGCGCGCTATGGTGTGACGTTGCCGGAATACGAACCGAACAAGCGGGTGCCCTTATCGATCCTGCCAGTTCCGCTTGTGGCACCCGTCACGCCGGGTGTGCTCGATCCCGCGAATGCCGCCTATGTCCTTGCCACACTGGATCGCGCGATCGACGGCGCATTGGCGGGCGCATTCTCGGGCATCGTCACGGCGCCGGTGCATAAAGGGGTGATCAACGACGCGGGGATCCCCTTTACCGGCCACACCGAATATTTGATGGAAAAAGCTCAGGTCACCCAAGTGGTGATGATGTTGGTGGGGGGCGGCCTTCGCGTGGCGTTGGCTACCACCCATTTGCCGCTTGCCGAAGTGCCAGCGGCTATCACCGCAGAACGGCTCGAAGCGGTGATCCGGGTCCTGCACCACGATCTTGTCCATCGTTTCCGGATCGGTGCGCCACGCATCTTGGTTGCTGGGCTCAACCCCCACGCGGGTGAAGGGGGGCATCTGGGGCGCGAAGAGGTCGAAGTGATCGCGCCTACGCTCGCGCGGTTGCGGGAAGAAGGACTCGACCTCGTTGGGCCGCTTCCTGCCGATACGCTGTTTACCCCACGGGTGCTCACAGGGTCTGACGCCCAATTGGCGATGTACCACGACCAAGGATTGGCGGTGCTCAAATACGCCAGCTTCGGCACCGGGGTCAATGTCACATTGGGGTTGCCGTTCGTGCGCACGAGTGTCGATCACGGCACTGCGCTCGACCTTGCGGGAAAAGGGGTTGCCGATCCCGGTAGCTTGTTTGCTGCCGTAACGCTGGCATCCGAACTCGCGCAATGAACCGATCTTTTCCCGCGCCTCGCAAGCGGTTTGGCCAGAACTTTCTGCGCGATCGCAACGTGGTGGCGCGCATCGTCGCTGCGATTGCGCCGCAACCCGGCGAAAAGGTCATCGAAATCGGCCCGGGGCGGGGTGCGCTCACCGAACCGCTCAGCCGTGTCGTGGCAGAGCAGGGGGGGCGATTGACGGTGGTCGAGCTCGACCGCGACCTGGCCGCCTACTGGCAAGAACGCGCGGCGCAGGGTGCACCGATCAACGTGGTCGCGTCGGACGCACTGCAAGTCGATTTTGCCGCGTTCGGTGCGCTTTTGGTGATCGTCGGCAATTTGCCGTACAACGTCTCATCGCCGCTGCTTTTTCACTTCGCGCGCTTTCACGAACAGATCGCGCGGCTCGTTTTGATGCTGCAGAAAGAGGTGGTCGAGCGGATCGCGGCGCAGCCAGGCAGTAAAACCTACGGGCGGTTGAGCGTGATGGTGCAGCGCCGTTTTCGCGTCACGAAATGTTTCGACGTGCCGCCGGGTGCCTTTTGGCCGGTACCGAAAGTGGTCTCGAGCGTGGTGAAGCTCGAACCGTTACGGCCAGACCCCTATCCGCAACTCGACGAGAAGCGGTTCGAAACGGTGGTGCGCACGGCGTTTGGACAGCGGCGTAAAACCTTGGCCAACGCGCTCAAAGGGGAGATCGATAGTGAAACGATACGCGCGCTGGGTATCGACCCCAACGCGCGCGCTGAAACGCTGCCCGTGGACGCGTTCGTGCGTTTGACTCGTGTGCCGTTACGCACAAGCGTCCAAACAGAGCCGTAACGGCGGGGTCAGCCGTTGCTCCCGCCTTCGTTTTGCTGCGGCTTGACCGGACAGGTGTTCATGCCCAGAATGGTATAGAGGGGGCAGTATCCAACCAGCCCGGTGACGAGCGGGACAACGCCAATCCACGTCCACGGGGTACCGATTCCCATGATCGCCAGAACGAGCAGAATAGCGCCTACGGCAATGCGCAGGATTTTGTCGATGCCACCCACGTTGGTTTTCATGGTCGTTCTCCTTCAGGTTCTATGGAATCTCACTATATCATAGTGTATTGATCGACGAGAGACAAGCATGGCGGGTGAAAGTATCATCGGGTGGATTGTTGGGGTCGCAGCATTGGTCGCGGCGGGTTGGGGTTGGCGTCAAAGCATGATTTGGCGTCAACGCTACTTCGATGACGCGCAGAATTGGGCAGACGCGCGCGCCACCCTGTTGGCGCAAGCGGCCCGCCTGGAGGCCGAATTGGCTGCGGCGCGCAGCGAGCTTCAGCAAAAGCTCGAAGCGGAGCGGGCGCGCCACCGGGAAGCGCTCGAAGCGCTCGAAAAGCAACACCAGCAAACGTTGGCAGCGTTGACCGAACGCCATCGGATGGAACTCGCCGCCCGTGACCAACAGCACCAAGAGGCGCTCGCGGCGCGGGACGCGCTCCAAGCCGAGCGTGACGCCGCATGGCGTGAGAAATTGGCGCTCTTGGAGTCGGCACGCGAAACCCTTACTCGTGAGTTCCAGACGATCGCGCACCAGCTCTTCGAAGAGAAGAGCCAGCGTTTTACGGCGCTCAACCAAGAGCAGTTGAGCGCGCTTTTGAACCCCTTGCGCGAACGGTTGGACGGATTTCGCCAAAAAGTGGAAGAGATCTACGTCACCGAAAGCAAGGACCGCGCCGCAATCGCCGAGCAGGTGCGGCAGCTGATGCGCCTCAACCAGACCCTTTCCGAAGAAGCGCGGCAACTCACCCATGCGTTGAAAGGTACGCAGCAGACGCAAGGAGCATGGGGAGAGATCGTGCTCGAACGGCTTTTGGAATTGGCCGGACTCCATGAAGGGCGCGAATACTTCACCCAGGTGAGCCACACCGTCGACGGCGAACGGTTGCGGCCAGACGTGGTGGTGCAACTGCCGGGCGATCGGGTATTGGTGATCGACGCCAAAGTGTCGCTCACTGCCTATACCGAAGCCGTCGCCGCAACCGAAGATGCGGCGCGCGAACGGGCACTGAACGCGCACGTCGCGTCGATCCGGCGCCACATCGACGGCCTTGCGAAACGCCACTATCCTGCGCTCTTTCCTGGTAAGACGCTCGATTTCGTCGTCCTGTTCGTCGCGGTCGAACCGGCGTTTCTCGCCGCGTTGGAGCGGGCGCCAACGCTCTTTGCCGAAGCCTGGGACAAAAACGTCTTGCTCACGAGCCCTTCGACGCTGCTCTTCGTGCTGCGCACCGTCGAACACTTGTGGCGGCAAGAGGCGCAAAGCCGCAACGCGCAGGAGATCGCGCAGCGCGGCGCGGAACTCTACGACAAATTGGTCGGTTTTCTCGACGCGATGGCCGAAGTCAAGCAACGCTTGGCGCAAGCGAACCGGGCATTCGAAACGGCCGAAAAACGGCTGGTGAGCGGCCGTGGTAGCCTCGTCTGGCAAGCGGAGCAATTGAAAGCGCTGGGGGTGAAACCGAAGAAAACGGTTCCCGAGGCGTGGTCCGAGCAAGCGGCAGAGTGCGAAGAAGAAGCCGATCTCACACAGCGCTTATCGGTTACAAATCCTGAGCTGCCTGCGGAATAAAAGGCGCGAACCACTCCGGAAGTGGCGCATTTTCCAGTGATCGTTGCGTGAAAAGATAACGGCCGTCGCAGACGAAACCGAGCGCTTCCCAAGCGACACGATTCAGCGCAGCGCACAGCGCTTCCAGATCGACGGTGGTGTCATGGGGAAATAGCGCCAACACGGAACCCTCGAAGTCGCGGCAGGGGTGGAGGAAAAAGGGTTTTGGGGCACGGGTTTTGGTATTGACATAGACGCGTGGCGCGTCGGTCTGAGGGTGGCTCCGCCCCCAATGCCACCAATTGCTTTCGTCGAAGCGGCGTACCCGGCGGTTGATCAACCGCGCTTTGTGTTCGAGTAACCACGGTGCAGGGGCAGCCGGGTCCGGCCAGAACATGCGCCGCGTCTTTCCGGTGCGCACCGTAGCCGAATAGACGAATTCGCGGTTGGCATAGCGAGGATTCGCGAAAATCGCGTCGGCACCCGAAACCGCCCCCACTTTGACCGAGGCGATCTGGTTGAGGCGAAACGGATGGTGATCCGAAAGGAACAACAGGTGGCCAGCGCACTCGGTGAAGTGGCGCAGCTCCCAGGTGAGTCGTGCCGCGTCGTCGGGTATGGGATCACCGCCTTTGACGGTAGCGACCAGAGTGCGGCGGGAAAAGTCGTTTTTTACATAACGAAAAATCTGACAGTTCGGGAGGGCGTCGGCAAAGATCCGCGCGTCACCCAGCTCGATGAGGTGGGTGATCGTTCCTTGCGCAAAGAGCCAGCGGTTGAGCGGCACTGCCGCGGTGGCTTTGAGCCAATCGCGTGGGGTGATGAAAATCAGTTCGCCCCCCGGGCGTAGCCGGCGGACTCCCTCGGCAATGAAATAGAGGTAAAGGTTGGCGCGGGCGTCGAGTTTGGGCAACGCGAACTGGTCGCTCAGGGATCGCCACAATTTACGTGTGGTCTTATCGATCCATTGTCCACGAACGTACGGGGGATTACCGACGATGGTCGCAAACGTCGCTTCGGGTTCCCAAGCGAAAAAATTGGCAAGGTGCGTGCCCGGTAGCGCAACGGCGGGGTCTCTTTCCACCGCGACGATCGCCAAGGGCGTGGCGCCAAAGCGTTCTCTGAGCGCACGCAGAATCGCGCCATCACCAGCCGCCGGTTCAAGAACCGGACCACGTGGAGTGACCAAGGACGCGATCAATCGCGCCACATTGGGCGGCGTGAAAAATTGCCCCAAAAGCGCTTGTTTGGACACAGCGGCGGATTGACTGTTTGGAGGTTCTGGTTTAAGATGATCCATTGTTAATAACCAACAAGTCACTAAAAGAAAGGAGCAGACGATGGCCGATCTCTTTACTCCGCTGGAAATGGGGCGTTTGACCCTGCCCAATCGGATTCTGATGGCACCGATGACGCGGTGTCGAGCGGAACGTGATGGTACGCCGACTCCGATCATGGCGGAATACTATGCGCAGCGCGCATCAAGCGGGTTGATCATCACCGAAGCGACCGCGGTCGCGCCCGAAGGGATAGGCTACATCTATACCCCGGGGATTTGGAACGACCGCCAGCAAGCGGCGTGGCAGCACGTAACCGAAGCGGTCCATCGCGCCGGCGGCCGAATCTATTGTCAAATTTGGCACGTGGGCCGGGTCTCCCATCCCGATTTGCAACCCAACGGGGCGTTGCCGATTGCCCCGTCAGCGATTGCGCCCGAAGGGACGGTCTACACCTACGAAGGGCCTAAACCGTTCGTCACACCGCGCGCGCTCGAAACGGACGAAATCCCCGGAATCGTTCAGCAGTTTGCCGACGCAGCGCGGCGCGCGATCGCGGTGGGTTTCGACGGTGTCGAGGTCCATGGCGCGAATGGCTACCTCATCGACCAGTTCTTGCGGGACGGCAGCAACCACCGCACCGATCGGTACGGGGGGTCGATCGAAAACCGCGCCCGTTTCCTGATGGAAGTGCTCGACGCCGTCGTGCAGGCGGTTGGAGCAGATCGTGTCGGTTTGCGGCTCTCCCCCGTTCAGCCGTTCAATTCGATGTCCGACTCCAACCCCGAAGCGACGTTTACCCGGGTGGTCGAAATGGTGCAAGCGTGGCCACTTGCTTACCTGCATGTGACACGCATGGGAATCGACCAACCGGGGAAAGCAGGGCCATTTTTCGAGCCGCTTACGCTCAAGAAGCGGTGGCCGGGCGTGTTCGTCGCGAACCACGGTGCGGATCGCGATACCGGTAACCAATGGATTCACGATGGCCTGGCCGATGCGGTCGCGTATGGGGCGCTCTACCTGAGCAACCCCGATTTGGTCGAGAAGTTCCGTACCGGTAGAGCGCTGCGCGCCCCCGACCCGAAAACGTTCTATCAGGGCGGGGCGAAGGGTTACACCGAGTTCGACGATTGAGTTGCCATATTTGTGGGGGGAAGCCATTCCACCCACACCGGTGCATGGTCCGAGGGGCGCTGCCACGTCCGCGGTTCCCGGTCGACGCCTGCGGCGATCACGCATCGGGCAAGCGGCGCGCTCACCAAGATGTGATCGATCCGCAACCCGATGTTGCGCCGAAACGCCCCTTGGCGATAATCCCACCACGAGTAGAGGACCTCCTCTGGGTGGCAGATGCGTACGGCGTCGGTGAAACCCTGCGCGACGAGTTCTGCCCACGCGGCACGTTCGGCACTGGAGACGTGGATCGACTCTTCGGGCCAGCTCGGGTGGGCGTCGCGCGCTTCGGGTGCGATATTGGCGTCTCCCATCACAAAGATCGCTTGACGCTGGGGGTCGAGCGCGGCGAGCCACGCAGTGAGCGCTTCGATCCATCGGAGTTTGTACGCGAATTTTTCGCTGCCCACTGCTTGACCGTTCGGGAAATAGGCGGAAACGGTCCAGAGGGGGCGCGTTTGAGCGGGAATGCGCCACTCAACCGCTAAGAGTCGCGCGGCGTCGTCGGCAAAGCCAGGGATGCCGCGATGGACTTCCTGCGCCTGCCATTCGTTGGGTGCGATGAGGGCGACGCCGTTGTAGGTGGGTTGTCCAAATGCCAGAATTTGGTATCCCCGTTCCGCGAACGGTTCCGTGGGCACCTGTTCGGTGACGCATTTCAGCTCCTGCAACGCGACGAGCGTTGGGCGCTTTTCGTCCAGATAGCGCAGCACGTGGGGCAAGCGCACCTTGAGCGAATTGACGTTCCAGGTCACGAACCGATTCGCATCACAGCTCATAGTGCGGCTCCTGGCACTGTGTGGGCAACCAGAAAGGCGACTACCTGCGGAAGTAGCTCAGAAAAATTCGAAAGCGCATGGTCACCCCCTTCCAGCATCCAGTGGTGCGCCCCTGGGTAGCGGGCAACCATCTCACGCCAGTCGAGAAGCTCATCACCTTTTGCGGCGACGAGCAAAACGCGCTCGGGATTGGGAAGTAGCCCCACGGCGAGCGCTTCCAGTTGTGCGACGTGTGCCGCGGTGAAGGTGAAACGCTGCGTGGGATCATGCCAGCAGGTCTGCTCACCGATCTGCGCCCGTAAATCGCGTGCGGGGTAGATGGCAGGGTTCAGCAAAACCACCCGCGCAGTCACGGCTTTGGCAGCGAGCCAAGTGGCGTAAAAACCGCCCAGGGACGAACCGACGATCCCGAGTCGCGCGTCCGCAGGAAGCGCGGCGTACCAGCGGTCGATCAGCGCTGCGGCGGCAAAAGGGGCCGGTGGCAGCGCTGGGCAGTGCCAGACGATTTCGGGATGGTGCTCCGCCAAATAGGCCTTGAGCAGCTGGGCTTTGAACGATTGCGGCGACGAGCGAAAACCGTGGAGATAGAGCAGGTGCGTCAGCGCCATCACTCAGGCTCCCGTCGGTTCGGTGTCTGGTTGGGAGCCGAGTGTAAGCGCCAACAGCGCATCGATCTTCGGTTCACGCCCGCGGAATGCAACGAACGATTCGAGCGCGGGTCGGCTTGCCCCCACCGCAAGGATCTCTCGCCAGAATCGTTCGCCCACCGTGGGATCGACCACGCTGCCGCGCGTTTCTGCCGCTTCCAGAAACGCCTGATACGCATCGGCGGCGAGCACTTCGGCCCATTTGTACGAGTAGTACCCTGCCGCGTAACCACCGGCGAAGATGTGGCTGAAGCTGTGGGGAAAGCGGTGCCATTGGGGCGGAGTAAACACCGCCACTTCGGCGCGGACTTCGTCGAGGATCCGCATCACGTCGTCTAGCGCGACGTCATGCCGTCCTTCTGGGGTTGCCGCAACGCCCAATTCGCTGTGGATGCGAAAGTCGAAGAGCGCGAATTCGATCTGGCGGACCGTTTGCATTCCCGCCTGGAAGAAGCGCGCGGCGGTCATCTTGTCGAAGAGCGCGCGCGGCAGTGTCTCGCCCGTTTCGACATGCGCGGTGAGGGTCTGCAGTACTTCCCACTCCCACGCGAAAAATTCGAAAAACTGACTGGGTAGTTCCACTGCGTCCCATTCCACGTGGTTGAGCCCGGCGATCTCGCGCTCTTCCACTTGGGTAAGTAGGTGGTGCAGCCCGTGCCCCATCTCATGAAAGAGGGTGAGGACTTCGTCGTGGGTGAGGGTAGTGGGCTTGTCGCCCACAGGTGGCGCGAAATTGCACACCAAATAGACCACCGGATGATCCACGCGACCATCGAGGTGACGATGGCGGCTTTTCGCGTCGTTCATCCATGCGCCGCCTTTTTTCGTCTCCCGCGCAAAGAGATCGAGGTAGAGGTAACCGACCGTTTCTCCCGCTTTGTCGAGCCGGTAGGTGCGTACGTCCGCGTGCCACGTGGGCAGCACCACCTCTTCGAACGTGACGCCGTAGAGGCGCGTGATGAGCGCGAAGAGCCCGTCGAGCACTTTGGGAAGCGGAAAGTATTGCCGCAGTTCGTCGTCGGAAAAGGCGTATTTCGCTTGGCGCAGCTTTTCGCTGGCGAACGCGATGTCCCATGCTTCCAGTGGGCTCACCCCCAGGGTGTCGCGCGCAAAGCGCTCCAACTCCGCTTTGTCCCGTTCCGCGTAGGGACGCGCCGCGCGGGCCAGATCGGCCAGGAAGTCGCGCACCGCCTCCGGCGACGGCGCCATTTTCGGCGCAAGCGAATAGGCGGCGTAGTGGGGAAAGCCCAAAAGCTGCGCCTCTTCCTGCCGCAGTGCCAAGATTTCCGTGAGAATCGGGCCGTTGTCCTGTTCGGGCGGACCGAATTCGGAGGCGCGGGTGGCGTAGGCTCGGTAAAAGCGAGCGCGCCAGGCGCGATCTTCGGCATACTGCATCACCGGCAGATAAAAAGGCATCTGCAGCGTGAACTTCCACCCCGAAGCGCCGTCGCGTTCTGCTGCGGCACGCGCCATCGCACGGACCGTTTCCGGTAGCCCGGCCAATTGCGCTTCGTCGGTGACGAGTTCGCTATAAGCGTTCGTCGCATCGAGAAGGTTTTCGGAAAATTTCGCTGCCAGTGCAGAGAGCCGCTCCTGGATGGCAAGGAAGCGCGGACGGGCCGTCTCGGGAAGTTCGGCGCCCGAAAGCAGCCGGTCGCGCACTTCCAATTCCAGAGCGCGGCGCCGCCATGCGTTGAGGTCCGGTGCCTGCGCGAGCAAGCGCTTCATGCCCGCGTAGAGATCGGGGTCTTGCCCCAATTCGCTCCAAAAGCGGGTCATCTCCGGCAGCAATTCGTTATAGACGGCACGCCACTCGGGAGTGTCCAGCACACTATGCAAATGCGCGACCACGCCCCAAAGCGCGCCTAAGCGTTCCAGCGCTTCGTCGAGAGGGGCGTACCATTCGGCCCACGTCAACGCGGCGTTTGTGGTCTGCACCGCCCGTTTCGCCTGAGTGACCGCGGCTTGCGCCGTAGCCAGCGCAGAACGGATCGCCGCAGTTGCCCGCTCCGGTGTCAGCGCATCGAACGGAGGGAATTGCCAATGGGTCAGCAAAGGGGTGAGGTCGTCGGAAGTTGGGGTTTTCTCTGTCATCGTTGTCATGGGAAAATCGCGTACCGAGTGGAATCGATAGCCGCAATTGTACCGGCGGCAACCGCGATTCGCCGTGCCCGGTGCACACGTGCGTGTAGGACGCAAGATGAACCAGTTTGAACGCTTTGTCGAACACCCCAAGGGGAAGCTTTTCGTAGCCAGTTGGCAGCCGGATCCGGTTGCGCCTTCTGGTAGCGCGAACGTCCCTTTTTTGCTGCTCCACGATTCGTTGGGGTGTGTAGGGCTGTGGCGCGATTTTCCCGTGCGCCTGTCGCAAACCCTTGGGGTGCCGGTCCATGCCTATGATCGCCTTGGTTACGGACGCTCCAGCGCGAAAACTGGTCCGCAGACGCTGTCGTTCATTGCCGACGAAGCAGATGAGGGCATCGTCCCGATACTGGACGCGCTCGAAATCGACCGTTGTGTGTTGCTCGGTCACAGCGTCGGGGGCGCGATGGCGCTCACTGCCGCGGCAATCCACCCAGAGCGCGTCGCGGGCGTGGTGACGATCGCGGCGCAGGCGTTCGTCGAGCAGCGCACGCTCGAGGGCATTCGTGCCGCGAAAGCGCTGTTTGCGCACCCCGAACAACGTGCGCGGCTTACCCGCTGGCACGGAGCAAAAGCGCAATGGGTACTCGATGCGTGGACCGAAACGTGGCTCGATTCGGCTTTCCGGGATTGGTCGCTTGTTTCGGTGCTGCCCAAAGTCACCGCACCGGTATTGGCGATTCACGGGGATCGCGACGAATACGGCTCTGAAGCGTTTCCCAACGCGATTGCCGCAGGCGTCGTAGGGCCGGCAGAACAAGTGATCCTACGCGACTGCGGCCATCTTCCGCATCGCGAACGGCCCGACGAGGTGATGACCGCGATTACCGCTTGGTTTCGGCGCCGTTTAGCGTGACGTTGCGCGCGCGCGTTTCCGTGACCATGAAACCCGCCAGCCACCCGATGACAGCAGCCCCAGCCAAGACACTGATCGCGGCCGTCATCGCGTCGGGCGGGTAGAGGCGGACCCCATCGACCACCGTCGCGCCCCCCAGCGCGTCCAAGATCGCCCCAACAATCGGCTGCAGTAAAGCGCCGCTCAAAAAGCCGCCCATATTGGTAAGCGCAGTGCTCATCCCGGAAAGGTGCGGCGGGTTGACCTCTTTCGCGCACGCCCAAGTGAGGACGAACGCCGCATTGGCAAAACCCATCACCAAAAAGAGCAGGAAGGTAACGATTACGGGTTGTGCGGAAAGGGTGAGGAACGCTCCCCAACAGGCCACATAGACGGTGCTGGCGGCTACCAAAACGGTTTTGCGGCGCGCCAGGCGATCCGAAAGCGCACCCAACGCCAGGCATCCGATGGCAAACGCCAGGAAATAGGCAGAAAGGTGGTGTGACGCCAGAATTTTGTCGGCGCCATGAACGCTCATCAGGTAGGGCGTTGCCCAAAGGCCAGCGAACGCAAAAAAGCTGCCCGCGATGCCGAAATTGGCAACCACGGCAGGCCAAGTGCGCCGGTTGCGCACGATGGCCATCAAACCGTTCATCACGGTGCTGCGTTCGATCGGGCGGCGGTGTTCGCTGGGTTCGTTTTCGATGAGCCGCCAACAAAGCAGCGCCACCACGAAGGAAAGTAGCGCGGTAAAGAGAAAGACGCCGCGCCACCCGGTGATCTGCGCAACCGCGGTGAGCGGCGTTCCCGCGAGCATCGAACCCAGGTTGCCCAAAAAGAGCGCAAGACCGACGAGCGACGCGAATCGCCGTTCGTCGTACCAGAGCGCAAAGAGTTTGAGCATTGCGATGAAGGTGACCGAAACCCCCAAACCGGTGAGGGTTCGACCGGCAATCGCCCAGGAGAGCGTTGGTGCCAACGCAAAGAGCAGGCTTCCCGCCGCTGCGACGAACCCGCCCGCAACGATCACCCGTTTCGGCCCAAGGGTATCGGCCAGAATCCCAGTGGGAAGCTGCATCAGGGTATACACATAAAAATAGGTCGCGGCCAGCACCCCGAGCGACGCCGCGTTCGTCTGAAACGCCGTGGCGAGCTCCGGAGCAATCCCCGCGGGCGCAAAACGGTGAAAGAACGACAGCACGTAAGCGGCAATGACGGCAACCAGCGCCAAACGCCGCGCTGCCGCGGAAGGGTGGGATGCGGTAGGGTAAGTGAGACGGGGTGGGGCCATCGGGTTATCCAGTTGGCAAGCAGAGGAATGGCATTGTATGATGAAATTGTCGCGCAAGTGGGGGATTACGGTTCGGTTATCCTCGTTGGCGATATGCTGGGACCGATTCTTGCTTACATCAACGACCACACTTGGGCGCAATGCGCCTTTGTATTCTTTCTGTTTGTTCCGCCGCTTTTGATGGCGCAGCTTCGCGGAGAAAAAGGACTGGAGTCGCTCGATACCATCGTCAGCTGGCTTGCGTTTCTGCTCATCCTTGGGTTAGCCCTTGTCTGATCGCACCAACCGAAGGGAGATTTTGCCGCCAGCCCTTCTTGCCAGAATACCCTACCCCGTCTGCGTATCAAAGCGGGCGAAAATCCGATCGCGCGCCTTCCATCAGCGCCTGGCCAACACGATGCATCGCGGGCGTCATGTCCTAGACGCGCCGCGATAGGTCTTCCAGCGCCTTACGAACTTCGCGGTCGTCGATCTCGATCTTGATCATGCGGACTTTATGACGCACACAAGGCCGTCCGCTTTGACGCACGGGCGGGGGAAAGTATATACTATAGCAAGTCATTGGCGCGGAGGGCTGCGATCCCGACCATACAGCGCCAGACGAGCCGCAGGTGACGTAGCGCCTGCGGCTTTCACTCGCCGCCCGCCTCTCGCGCATGCTCTAAGGCATCCGACTTCAATCTCTGAATCTCACGAAGGGCAAGAATCAACCCTCTGTCATCAGGACTTTCCTCAAGCATTGACTATACACGTCGTTCCCATTCTTCGATCTCGGCCATGCTCAAGAAAGGCGTCAGGTCATTATCAACCAATTCCACGGCATAGATGACATTCCTAACTCACTGCGGCAAGCGCCAAACGCTTGATATTTGCGGTGCATCGCCGGCGTCATGTCGGACACGCGCCGGGAAAGGAATTCTAGCGCTGCGCGTACTTCGCGGTCGTCGATCTCGATCTTGATCATGGCGCATCCATCACGAACATCAGGCCCACACCTTGACGCGCGGGCGTGGTAGGGTATACTGATCGCAGCCATGAACCGGCGTGGCCCAATGGCAGGGTGGCTGCCCGTCGAGGGTAAGTAGATGCCGGTTCGAATCCGGCCCCGGTTCATGGCTCCCCATCGACCACTTCTTTGGTGATGCCGATCTCGCCAATGATCGCGCGATAGTCGTTTTCCGATATCTCGCGCCCAGATCGCACCACATTCATCGCGCGTCCAGCTTTTTTCAGCGCATAGTCGTAGCGCACCGCGATTTTTTTCCCCGCAGCTCCGTCGCGATAGATCAACAAAAGCGCTGGCGCTTCCCCTGACTTGTCCAGCAGTACGAGACCGGGATTGCGCAGGTGTACCGGCAGGCCGAGATACCAGCCCCAGTCCAGTTTGTTCGCCTTGGCATAACGGAAAGCGTGCGCCACGTCGATGTCGCTTACCGCAATTTCCGCCGTCTGCGGTGTGACGCCCAGCTCGCCGAGACGTTCAACCCATTTTGATTTGAGCGCGCCAACCATCATCCACTGCCCGGTCGTGCGCACGCGGTCGATACTTTCGGCAAACTCGGCAAAGCGCACTGCCAGCAGCCTAAACACATGCTCTGGCCAGGCATCCACCATCTGCGCACCGATCAGCGCAGGTTTCCCCGCCACCTTGTTGAGCAGCGCATCGACCAGCGCCATGTCCGCGCAGCGCCTGTCGCCACCTGCGGCATGCGCATCCGTGCACAGCACGCTCGCCCCCGGCTGATACCCCCAGCCATTGTCGATCCCGACCGGCTCTCCGGTCTTGGTGTCGATTTCGTCCCAACGGGCAGGCGGTTTGGTGTAGCCCGGTTTGCCGCCGAGCCGCTCCGCGCTCTTGGGGCCGTCCGCGCCGACTACGCGGCACTTGCACCCCCAGCCGTTCGGCGGGTAGTGCGTCTGCCAAAACGGATGATCGGCGGGCAGCGTCAGTCCGTTCCACGCAAGGTGTTGCAAGCGCGGGTTCTCGCTGCCCGAGTGGCGATAGACCCAGTACTTGAACCCGGCGTCCTTCAGTTGCGCAAGCCGCCCGGCGGCGTAGCTTGTAGCAAGATTCTGTCAATGGCCACGAATTTTGACCCACTTTGGCCAGATAAAACTGACCCACCCCCCTAACTGGCTGAGGGTCCAACACCGGGAAAAATCCCCGCCCGGCGTTTGTCCTTCAGCCGCCAACTCTCGCCTTTGATCTGGATCACGTGCGCATGATGCAGAATGCGGTCGAGCATTGCCGCCGTTAGCGCCGTATTACCCGAG